>ERZ779746.1304-NODE-1304-length-9767-cov-3.084329_pt1 | contig 9767 bp, 10 predicted proteins | sample MGYA00511888_ERZ779746 | MGnify/ENA primary metagenome ERZ779746 (study PRJEB29588, sample SAMEA1964695) | human gut metagenome | biome: human gut; feature: human-associated habitat; material: faeces | place: Denmark | collected 2008/2010 ... | reverse complement strand
GCCAGATACGGCAGGCGCTCCACGTTGGAGTCCACCTCGTCCCAATCCACCTTTTTGAAAAACGCCTTTATCTTGGCCGCATGGGTAGGCTCGTACCAGGCGCGCCGGGTCTCTGCCTCCTCTACCAGCGTCTTATATTTGAGGAAGGCACTGCGCTTGACGGTCTTGTGGGTCAGGTACTCATCCAGATCGGGGCGGATGCCGCTCTTGGCCGAGTCGATCTCCAGCCCGGTGAGAATGGCTAATGTCTCCGTCTCCTCCCGGCAGCGCTCCCGCTCCTCGGCGTCGGAGTTTTCGTTGTAGGCAATGATGCTGCGGTCCAGTGCGGCGTTACAGATCTGGCCGACGCGGGAGGAGAAGGTGCTGCGGACGGTTTCAAAGCGAGCCTCCCAGTCGTCGGCATTGCGGATCTGTGGCTGGGCCGTAGGGATCATCAGCAGAGGAATGTTCTCTGTGTTGGTGAGGGATTTGTGTTTCTCGTAGCGGTAGAGGTTGTAGTTGCGGCGGACGCAGGCATTCAGGATCGGATCAGATATGGTCTTGATCATATCGCCGTCGTAGTCAGCGCCGCCCAGCCGCTCCGCAGCCAGCATATTGGAATCCACCATCACCACATCCGTCAGGTGCCCGAAATAGTAATGCCGCATCTGCTTTCTCTCTTCCTTCGCGTCGTAGAAGGAAAGCTGTAGCTCCTCGTTGCGGGCAATGTGCGGATTGCGTAGCAGCGTGCAGGCGTCGTCATGGGCATAGGCCGCATGGGGTGCATAGAAGGAACTCTCCGGGAAGTGGTCGGTCATGACGGTGCTGTAAAACATCCGTTGCCTGCGTTTGCGCGGCGGAACAGTCGGGAGCAGAAATGCCAGAAAGTCCAGAAGATCACCGGAAAGATAACGGTTGTCTCCCTCTACGATCAACCGGCCGACGGCGTACTGCTCCACGATTTTATCGGCTTCATCCTCCAGTCGCTTGGCATAGACCGGTTCGTTGATGAAGCTTGGATTCTTTTTCAGCACGGCGGCAAGGATCTGGTCCTTGCCTTGGTGTCGTTCCCACCAGCTGACCCGCTCAAACTTCTCCAGAAAGTAATTCTGCCGAAACGATTCATCGGCGCAGAAATTGTAATACGCCAGTTCCGTCTGCTTGGTGAGCCAATTTCGCTCGTCTGTCTCCGGGCTGTGGTCCCAGCCGTCCGGCAGATCGGCAGGGCGGAACTCGTCACCCTGAATGGAAACGGTGGTCAGAAACTGATAGTTCAGCTCGGTGGTCTGTTCCGGTTTCTCCTTGCTCACATTGGTGATGTACAGCGCATGGCGGTACTTGCGAAACACCGTCCGGTAGTCCTCCCAGTTCATGCCACTGGCAGTGAGCCAGCCGTATCCCTTGAACATGCTCTTGGTGAGGATGACGTCCACATCCCGGACGGAATGCTCCATGCCCCACAGATCGGTGATGGTGTCCGTCCCGCAGAGGGTCAGGAAGTCTTTGAAGTCCACCTCGTGCAGCATACCCTTGACATAGGGCATACGGATTTGGAATGAGGTGTGGACTTTCTTCCCGCACAGCTTCTCGTCCACGACGCGGGCATATTCTTTTGAGATCAGCCCCTCGCCGTCGAAGCAGGTGATTTCGATGTCCTCTTTTTTCTCCACCCGGTGATATTTGCGGGTACTGCTCTGCGTTCCGTCGTCCTCTACGGTGATGACGCTGACATTCCGCTCTGTGCGCGTAGGATTGTCGATGACCACCACCCGGTGGGGCCGGTCAATGCCGATGCCGTCAATGCGGATACCGCTGGACAGCATCAGGCCGTTGTAGGCATAGAGCTTGCTGAGCTGGCAGTCACCGATGGTCATATCCATCATGATGCGGCGGCGCACGGCGTCATAAAAATCTTCCCGAATGAAGGACAGCCGCGCCTGCCGGCTCATGCTGCCCGAACGCTCAAAGGCAAGATAGCGATGCGGGCCGGAGCCAAAATCAAGGCTCACGCCCTCGGAACGGAACAGGGCCTTCGCTTTTTCCTGCCGGACCCGGCATTTCTTTCTGGCACCGCTCCGGTCGAAGATGCCGGAGAAGTCCATATAGAAAATGATGTCCGAGAGGTCAGTCACCAGCTGCCCACCGGGTCTTCCGGTGAAGGCATCGCCGTGCAGCACGCACATGATCTGATAGAACAGTGCGTTATCGTCCTGCTCGTGAGGTGCGGAAAGTGATTTGCATTTCTCTGTCTCGGCGGCGCTGAGATGGAAGGTATATGTCCCGTCCTGCTGCCTTCCGTAGCTGATCACGGCTCTGGTGGACAGTTCGTAGATCCTGTATTTCACCAACGGCATCGGCTCACCTCCTCATGCTTCTATTCTATCATGAGGTTCCAAATTTGCAATATGGATACTGCTCCCACTTTTTCAGTGGGAGCTTTTTGCTTGCAGCTCTCAACAAAAAATTATAAAGGAGGAATCCAATGCAAGAATCCACATTCACCAACTATGACCAGCTGCCGCTGTTCCTCAACGCGAACACGGTGGCGCAGGTGCTGGGCGTGTCCATCTCCAGCGCCTATGAGCTCATGCACGAGACGGGCTTCCCCGCGCTGCGGATAGGCAGCCGCATCGTGGTACCCAAAGAAGAGTTCCGCCGGTGGGTAGATGCGCAGACAGGAGGTGATGCCTGATGTTCCGGCGTTGGCCTAAGCGGGACCCGAACAAACACTACTATCTCGTCCCCAACGAAGTCTTTAATCTCGGACTCAGCTCTCACGAGATCGCCGTCTACAATTACCTTCTGCGCTGCGAGGATCGCAGAACCTACCAATGTCATCCCAGCTACCGCACCATCGGTCGGGCGGTGCATCTGAGCGAGAACACCGTGCGGAAGTATGTGGCCGGTCTGGAGGAGAAGGGGCTCATCCGCACCGAACCCAGCACCATCACCACGAAGGACGGCCGTGTGCGTAACGGCAGTCTCATCTACACCATCCGTCCCATTCAGGAAGCGCTGGAGCTGAACTATCAGCGGCAATTCCTGCGGGCGGAGCGTGACATAGAGCGGGCAAAGGCAGAAAAGAAGCAGGCCGAGTTGAATCGGCAGAACAAAAAGGAGGAAAGCGCATGATGCAGCAGCTTGCAAACTTTATCGTAGACCATGACCCAATGATGATCCTGCGGCGCACATATGACACGGTGCGCTACATCCGGTGGGCGTGGAACAAGGATCATGCCCACCCCATCGACGAAGAAGAGCTTCGCCTGTTCCTCTGCGATGAACACTACGGTGATCTGACCGATGAGCAAAGAGCCGTTGCCCGCCAGGGCCGGGACGAGATGCGGAGCGTCTATGAGGAAATGTGCGTGCGCTTACTGCAACATGAGATCATGCTGGAGCGTGGCATGGTGCCGGATGTCAGTACCTACCGCAGCGTGTTCTGCACGGAAGGAGGTGATGCGCCATGGATGCTTGACCAAGCGGGATGACTGCCTTTTTCGCAAAGCGCCGCAGAGCGGCTGAAGTGCGCGTCAGCGCCGAAAATTCTCGCTTCGAGAATGACAAGTTTCGCCTTTGTGGTACGGAACGGGGCGATTGCCCCGTTCCGACCCCTTCGGCAGGCGGGCTAAGCCCACACCCCTATCAACACAAAGAAAAATGAATTTAAAGGAGATAAAGATTATGACGAAGAACACCTATAATCCCTATGAAATTATGATGGACAAGTACGATAAGGAAGAGATGCTCAGCGATGTACGGGAAGCCATGCTCTATCAACTCGGCGTGGATGTCTCCTGTGAAGAGTTGAATCACTTTTTCACCGGCAAGGGCAAAGCCGCACTATCTGGCTGTGCGGAGTGGCAGCAGTGCTTTGCAGTCGAAAAGATGCTTGAGTTCTATTATGTGCATGCGCGGGACGAGACTCTGGCTAAGCAGATCGAGACGATGACTATGCTGGCAAGCAGAGGTAACGAGCACCATGGCTAAGAATCAATTTATCCGCGCCCGCGTTGCCGGGTGGGAAAAGGACTGCATCCGCCGCAAGGCGGATGCAGCTCATATGACCGAGAGCGAGTTTGTGCGCCGGGCGGCTATGGATCGTGAGGTCACGGTCATTGAAGGTATGGATGAGCTCCTGCGGGAGCTGCGCTATCAGGGAAATAACCTGAACCAGCTCACGGTCATGGCTCGGCAGGGGCGTATCACGCAGGTGAACTATGAACCCTTTACGGAGGTGTACCGGAACGCATGGCAAACATTAAATTCATTGCTGTCTCACGCAGTCTGAGCGGTATCCTGGACTATGTTACAAACCGTGAGAAAACGGTGGAGCGTCTCATATCTGGTGTCAACTGCATGGCTCAAACAGCTCAGGATGAATTCGAAGCGGTAAAGAAACAGTTCCGCAAAACAGATGGCCGTAGCTATTATCACATCGTCCAAGCCTTCGCCCCGGACGATCCGCTGGATTTTGATACAGCGCATGAGATCGGGTTGAAGTTTGCGAAATACTTCAAGGGCTACCAGTGCGTGGTGGTTACGCATATGAATACGGCGCACATCCACAATCACATCATCATGAACTCGGTAAACTTTAAAAACGGCCAGAAGTTTCATCAGAGCGCCCGGGAGATGCAGCAGGCCAAGGAATACAGCAACCAGCTCTGCCGGGAGTATGGCTTGTCCTTCACCGAGAGCAAGGCAGATCCGTTCCGTATTCCTGCTTGGAAGAAACGGCTATGCCGTACCATTAAGGAAGCTATGGAGAACTGTGCTACCCGTGAGGAGTTCATCGCATTCATGGCGGAGTACGGCTACAAGGTGCGATGGGAGCCGAATCTAAAATACATCACCTACACCACACCGGAGAATGTCCGATGCAGAGACAATAAGCTCTTCGACCAGACGCTTCTGCGCAGCAGCATGGAAGCCTACTTCGATATGGGCGGCTGTGAGTATCTGGAAAGCCGCATCGATGCCACCGAGTACGGTGAACTCCTGCCTACGGTGGACGATGCCGTCTGCGGTTTGATCTCCATTCTGGATGCGATGAACACCGGCGACAATGACCGCTTCCATCTGGAAACGCTGCATCACAGCAAGCAGGAGATCCGGCGTATTCTGGAACGCGGCGGCAAGATCGACCGCACGGTGGAATACGCCGTAGATGACGAAGATGAAGAGTACGAGCAGTACCATGGCTTTTCTATGCGGATGTAGTGGCGAACCATTTCAAAGTTCTGATAGCTATTTCCGCAAAAATGTGGTAATTGTTTGTGTTACAAAAAGAAAACGAATCCAAAGGAAGTGAAATACATGGCAAAACGAAGACCGGCCGGCGACGGCATGGTGCGAAGGCGTGACGACGGACGCTGGGAGGGTCGCATCGTCATCGGCCACCGGGAAAACGGCGAGCCGCTGTTCCGTCATGTGTATGCCAAGACCCAAAAGGCACTGTTGGACAAGCTCCACCAGAACATCGAGTGCTACCGCGATGTGGAGCTGACCGAGGACAGCCGGATGACGCTGGGCCAGTGGCTGGATCGCTGGCTCACGGAGTACAAGGCGGGTACGGTGCGGCCCGGTACCCTCGAGGGCTACCGCCGCTACATCGAATACTACATCAAGCCGCAACTGGGCGACAAACAGATCTCCCTCCTCTCCCAGCAGGACATCCAGCGGATGTACCGCCGCCTGAAAACAGAGGGACGCATTCATGAGCATCCCGAAATGAATCATCAACTCTCTGACTCCATGGTCCGCCACATCCACTCCGCGCTTCACGCCGCACTGAAGGACGCGGTGCAGGCGCATGTCATTCCCAGGAACCCCACCGAGGGGACAACGGCGCCCAAGCCCAACTACAAGCCCAAGCGCATTCTCACCCGTGCGGAGCTGGACGACTTCCTTACAGTGGTGGAGCAGGACGAGGTGTGGCGAGACTTCTTCCAGACAGAGCTGATGACCGGCCTGCGCCGCGGCGAGATCTGTGGTCTGCAATGGAGCGACTTCAATGGGGACGCCGGTACGCTGAAGGTGTGCCGCACTCTCCACAGCCAGCGGAAGGGCGAGTACACCACCGGTGAGACGAAGACCAATCAGGGCATGCGCACCATCATCCTGCCGCACAGTTCACAAGGCACATCACTGACGGGATCCGGGATTACCACATGCTCAAGCTCTTTTTCCGCAGTTTCAACCTCCCGCGCAAAGTCCGTATAAAAATGTTTCATAACATCAACCCAATATTTGTCTCCCTGTTCGATCAGGTCCAGGTTCGATTCCACCTGCGCGGTAAACTCCACATCCACAATATCGGGAAAGCTCTTCTTAATCAAGCCGTCCACGATTCTGCCTAGTTCTGTAGGGTACAGGGATTTTTTTTCTTTTCCCACATATCCTCTGGCAAGGATCGTGGAAATTGTCGGCGCATAAGTACTCGGCCGGCCGATTCCGTATTCCTCAAGCGCACGCACCAGCGAAGCCTCTGTGTAACGAGCTGGAGGCTGTGTAAAATGCTGTTCCGGCAGAAGACCGAGCAGGTTCAGCTGCTCGCCCTGTTCTAATTTCGGCAGTTTTGCATTTTCCTCTTCATCCGTTTCTTCTCCGGACTCCTCATATACTTTTGTAAAGCCTCGGAACTTTACCGTAGAACCGGTGGCACGAAACAGATAACCGGCGGACTCCACATCCACAACGCATACATCATAGCACGCATCTGCCATCTGGCTGGCAATAAAACGGTCATAAATCAGTTTATACAGCCTATATTGATCCGCGGTTAGCTTATCTCTGATATCTTCAGGCTTCAATTCGATATGCGCCGGCCTGATGGCTTCATGGGCATCTTGGGATGCATTCTTGTTTTTATATACGCGTCTGCTTTTCGGAAGGAACTCTGCGCCATACGTATCTTTGATGTATTCCGCCGCCGCGCCGGCCGCCTCGCCGGAAATCCGGGTAGAATCCGTCCTGATATAAGTAACCAGACCCGTAGTGCCGCTGGCGCCCACATTGACCCCCTCATACAGCTGCTGGACAACGGACATTGTTTTGGTAGTTGCAAAACTCAGTCTGCGCGATGCCTCCTGCTGGAGCGTGCTAGTAATAAACGGGGCGGCGGGAGCGCGCTTTTTTTCACTCTGCTTAATGGATTTCACACAAAAGGCATGTTCCTCCGTCTCCCGCAGAATCCGGTCGGCATCCTCTTTATTTTTCAGCGGTATTTTACCTTCCGCATTTCCATAAAACTTTGCGGAAAAACGATTCGCCTTTATGACTTTTCCCGTTCCCGTATTTTTTTCGAGGTTCGCAGTGACCGTCCAATATTCCTGCGGCTCAAAGGCCTCTATTTCCGACTCTCTGTCACAGATCAGCCTGGTTGCGACAGACTGCACGCGTCCCGCGCTCAGACCCTTGCGGACCTTTGCCCAAAGGATCGGACTCATCTTATAGCCCACAACGCGATCCAATACGCGGCGGGCCTGATATGCATCCACCAACTCTTTATCAATGGTCCGCGGCGTTTTAAAAGCTTCAGTTACGGCTTTTTTTGTAATCTCGTTAAACGTCACACGGCATACGGCATCCGCCGGGATTCCCAGCAAATATGCTAAATGCCAGGAAATCGCCTCCCCTTCTCGATCCGGGTCTGTTGCCAGAAATACTTTTTTTGCTTTTTTTGCTTCTTTCTTTAAGCCGTTTATCAGATCTGCTTTTCCTCTGATATTCATATACTGCGGCTGAAAATCATGCTCCACATCTACTGCCAATTTACTGACGGGAAGATCCCGCAGATGACCTGAGGAAGCCTCCACTTTATATTTACTTCCCAAAAACTTGCCGATTGTTTTCGCCTTTGCCGGCGATTCAACAATCACGAGATAATCAGACATAAATTCTGCCCTCCATATATAATCAGCATATCATCAACATACAAAACGCAAACAATCATATGCATCACGATACCGCAACGCATTATATAATACCTGCAACCGCAGAATCTGTAAAGTCTTTCTTGCCGCAGCCCGTTTTATATGATTACATAATATTCCCCTTCACCACTCTGTCTTATAATCCCACGCACCTCCAGCATGGTCAGTGCGCTGGCTACGGCGCCGGCCGTACTCTCCGCGGCATCCACAATTTGGTCCAGTTCACGGGCTCCCTTCCAGATCGCATTGGCTACGGCAGCTTCCGTCCCGTTCAGTCCGTTAAGCCAGCCGGGTTCTCCTGCCGCACTGTGCGCAGCCGCAAGGCCCAGATCCTCCAGAATATCGGTATATGCCGTCACACATTTTGCGCCATTTTGAATCAGTGCATTGCAGCCTTCTGACATTTCCGAAGAAATATTGCCGGGAATCGCATATACATTCCGATTTTCATCCAACGCCCGCTCTACGGTAATCATAGCCCCGCTTTTTTTTGCGGCCTCACAGACCAGCGTTCCGGCACAAAGCCCTGCGATAATCCGATTCCGTGCCGGGAAGTGATATTTCAGCGGCGGTGTTCCGGGGGGCTGCTCCGACAGTATACAGCCCTGTTCGCGGATCTGTTCATACAATCCCGCGTGCTCTGCCGGATAAACCATATCCGCGCCGCATCCCAGAACCGCAATCGTATATCCGTTTGCCGACAGCGCGCCCTTATGCGCCTGTCCGTCAATGCCTCTGGCCATTCCGCTGACGATCCCCACGCCCTCAGCCGCCAGATGTTTGCTGATAAAATAACAAACATTGCGTCCATATGCCGTACACCGTCTGGCGCCTACCACCGCGATCAGAGGCGGTGATTTCGAAAGCTGCACAGGCAGCCTCCCGTAATAATATAAGATTAAGGGCTTATGATAAATCATACGCAGCTGTTCCGGATAGTCGGGCCTGTTTATATGGGTCATCCGCATATTGGCGCGCAGCGCCTGTTCGTAAATGCGCAGCGCCTGTTCCTTGGTTTCCGGAGCAATCAGGCGCTCTGCCGCCTTAATATGCTGTCTGATTTCAGGCAGGACATCAGCCGGAGAGCAAACCGCCCACGCCTGCTGCAGGCTGCCGTATACGCGCAGTAATATTTCAGCCATCAGATTTACCGGCCGGCCCATCAGGCTCAGCCAGATCCACGCGGCTTCTTCTATATATTCCATAATGACCGTACCTCCCCCAGCAAAGTCTTTTCTTTATCAGAAATTGTCTGCCTTCTGCATATCCATCCATCTGTATTGGAGCGCCTCAGCTACATCCTGTTCCTGAATTTGTTCCCGCGCCTCCATATCCGCAATGGTCCTGGCAATTTTCAGAATTTTTTCATATCCCCGTACACTAAAGCCCATTGTATCCACTGCTTTGGATAATAAAGTCTTTGTTTTTCCGTCTATGGCACAGTACCGTTCAATCATATTCCTAGTCAGTCCTGCATTTACGCGGATCCTTTCTTTTTGATATCTGTTCTGCTGTACAGCGCGTGTACGGATCACTCTTGCCCTGATTTCCGAACTTGCTTCCCCCCGCGGCGCGGTAATATCCCGAAACGGAACGCGCGGCACCGGCAGATGCAGATCGATTCTGTCAGCAATGGGCCTTGAAATCCGCGTCAGATATGCATGTACCTGCAGCGGCGTACAGGTGCATTTGCCGTTTCCCTCAAATAGTTTGCCGCATCGGCATGGATTTGCGGCGCCGATCAGAATAAATTCGGCGGGAAAGATCTCCGCAGTTCCCAAACGGGAGATCACCGCATGACCGGCTTCCAGGGGCTGACGCAGAGAATCCAGCACACATTCGTCCATCTCC
>ERZ779746.1290-NODE-1290-length-9865-cov-3.566769_pt1 | contig 9865 bp, 9 predicted proteins | sample MGYA00511888_ERZ779746 | MGnify/ENA primary metagenome ERZ779746 (study PRJEB29588, sample SAMEA1964695) | human gut metagenome | biome: human gut; feature: human-associated habitat; material: faeces | place: Denmark | collected 2008/2010 ... | reverse complement strand
TATCCTTTTGGCGGCGGTGAGCTGGAAGAGCGATACCGCGATTTGCAGTTCCGCATTGCTCTGGCAATGTACAACAAACTTGGCGCGGAATACGAAACCAGCCATAGTGAAAGTGGAATCAGCCGCACATGGGGCAGCGAAGATGTGCCGCAGCAGTTGTTGGAAGAAATTGTTCCGATTGGAAAGGTTGGCAGCTGATGCGCGACTTGAAAGCCAATCAAAAGACGATATGGTATCAGAACAGCAGCAGATTTGCCGCCGTGAAAGATAAGTACGGCAACCGCACCGGCGAGGAACAGCCCATCATGGAACACGCTGAACAACTGAAAATCAGCGTGAGCGGCGCTGTTGGCGCAATGGAAGCCGCCGCTTTTGGCGGGTTTACAGATTACAGCCGGACAGCCTGCACGGCAAACACAAACTGCCCTTTGCGGGAAGGAACGCTTATCTGGATTAACCGGGATTCTGACGAAAGCCCGAATTACGTTGTGACCAAAAAGGCAGATACCATAAACGGCGTATTGTATGCGATGAAAGAAATCGTGCCATGAAAATCAAGCTGGCGCTAAGCGAAAAAGGCATAGAGCAGGCGATAAAGGAATACGAGAACTGGCAAAAAACGCTGGAAACCCGCATTGAACAGTTTGTAAAAAGACTGTCAGAAATGGGGGTAGAAGTTGCCAAGATACGGTTTACTGCCGCCGTTTATGATGGTGACATGAGCGATATTGCGGTTCAAGTAGAACAGCACGGCAAGAAAGCCACGATTTACGCCACCGGGCAGGCCGTTTGCTTTATTGAGTTTGGCGCAGGCGTTGCATTTGCAGAGCATCCAAGCGGGCTGTATGCGCATGGCACATACGGCGATGGGAAAGGTTCAAACCCGAATGGATGGGTTTATGATGGCGTTCCCGGACCAACGGCACAGCCTGTGTATAACCGCAATGGCGAGCAAAAGCCCGGCGTTTGGCGGACAAAGGGCAACCCGCCCGCATGTGCCATGTGGGAGAGCGCGGCCCAGATGGCTGCAAGTGTAAAAACCGTGTGGGAGGAGGTAATGCGTTGACAGAGGATTTTCAGCCGCAGATTTTTGAATTCTTTGCACAAAAGCTGGAAGCAAAATTCCCAGGCGTTAAATTAAGCAGCGTAATTACCGACCAGCCGCCCAGTTTCCCGTGTGTTCAAATCGAACAGGATGATTTGCCGACAGACCATGACAACAGCGGCAGAATCAGATTTGTGAATGTGCGGCTCCGCGTGCGCGTTTACACAACGGGGAACACAAAAACAAGCCAGGCCCGGAAAATACAAATGTGCATTGACGAGACAGCCAACAGTTTGAATTTTACTCGTCAAAGTTACATTACAAGCGGATACCTGTATCAAAACAGTGCGTACCGGACGGAAACAACGTACCGTGCGCGAATGACCGAAGACGGGGTTTTGACCCGGACATGATAAGGAGTTGAAAACATGGCAAATGAACATGTAGCTATCAGTACCCAAGGCGTACAGCTGCTTCGCGGTGATTCCAAGACTACCCTGAAAGAGCTGTGCTGGATTCAGGAATATCCTGACCTGATCGAAGACCCGGATACCATTGACGTTACCACACTGATGCACACCATGCAGGCTAACATCCCTGCGCTGCCGAAATCCTCTGCGCGTGCCTTCCCGGCGTTTGTTGACACCGATGCGGGCAACCTGAAATCAGTACAGGACACGGCGAATACACCGGCCTATTATGCGGTGCGCAGCCGTAATGGCTGGGGCTGGGTATGGCATGGCCAGCACAGTGTTTCTGTGCCCGGCAAAGGCGTTGATGATGCAATTCAGTTCAATATCGTCATTACCAACGATTCTAACCTTGAATTCACCGAAAGCATCACTGTTGCTACTTCTTGAGGAGGAAAACGCAAATGGACGCTATCAAACTGACTTTTGAAGGCAAAAGCTACGAGCTTACCTATACCCGCGAGACTGTCAAGCAGATGGAGAACACCGGATTTGACATCCAGATGCTGGCACATCAGCCCACCGTTCAGGGCGATAAAATGTTTGCCGGTGCTTTTCTGGCAAAGTGCAAGGGCGTTAAGCGCAAGGTGATTGACGACATCTGGAACCATATGGACATTGAAAGCAAGAATAATGTTCTTGCCGCACTGGCCGATATTTATGGCGATGCAATGAACAGCCTTGCAGATGATGGAAAAAAGGTGACTTGGGAGATTGCTTGACCGACGATCTCCCCGAAGGTCAAAAAACATGGGGCCAGATTTTTGAAGAACTAGCCCCTTATTATTTATCAATCGGCATGAGCGCTGACGAGTATTGGAATGGTTATCCAAGACTTGCCAGAGAATACCGGAAAGCGCATAAAAAACAGCTTGAGGAATGGAATTATAAGGCGTGGATACAGGGCAGGTATATTGCCGATGCCATATCCGCCACGATCGGAAATGCGTTTATCCCGAAAGGACGCAAACCGATGCAGTACCCGAAAGAGCCGTATGCGCTGACGGAAGAAGAACAGATTGCAAGAAAGATAAGGGATGCAGAAGAAGCGGAGAAACGTTTCTTTGAGAAATTCAGTTTGATGGGTGGTGGAAGCAATGGCTGACGTACAGATTGATAAACTTACAATCGAGATTGAGGCCAATTCAGGAACTGCCACAACTAATATCAAAAAGTTGGGAAAGGCGATAGAGTCTCTTTCTTCAACAGGTAGCTTAAAGACTGTTATTGACAGTTTGGAAAAACTGAATGAAAAGCTGTCCAAAATGAGCAATTTAAGCTCCGCTGTATCGGGAATAAACCAAGTTTCTGATGCAATGAAAAAGGCAACAGGCGTTTCCAATAATATGACTGCACAGACGGAAGCGCTTGGCTCTTCTCTGAAAAATCTGTTTTCACAGGCCGTTGTGATAGCAATTATTCAAAAGGCTAACACACTTTTGGAAAGTGCCATAACCAACTACAGCAAGTACACAGAAGATATTAACCTGTTTGCTGTGGCAATGGGCAATGCGGCTGACAGCGGCGGCAGATTTGCGCAAAAGATGGAAAACGTGCTTGGCATTGACAGCGGTGAAGCCATGCGGAATATGGCTGTTTTCCAGAACCTTACAACCAGCTTTGGCATGGCATCCGATAAAGCCTACATTCTTAGCCAGAACCTCACACAGCTTGGCTATGATATGGCTTCCTTCTTCAATCTGAGAACAGAAGATTCGTTCCAGAAATTGCAAGCTGCCATTTCCGGTGAGCTTGAACCTATCCGCCGGTTGGGCGTTGATATTTCCAACGCCAGATTGCAACAAGAATTGTACAATTTGGGAATCAATAAAAGCATTAACAGTTTGTCTCAGGCGGATAAGGCACAGCTGCGCTATATTGCTATCATGAAGCAGACAACAAATGCGCAGACCGATATGGGCCGCACATTGAATTCGCCTGCAAACCAGATGCGCATTTTGAAAGCACAGATTGATTTGCTCGGCAGAAGCCTGGGCGCGGTGCTCATCCCCGCAATCAATGCGATTCTTCCGCCCCTGATTGCTTTTATTCAGGTTGTCAGAATGGCAATCAGCGCGATTGCATCGCTTTTTGGGCATACGATTCAGTGGGGCAATTTTCAGAGTTCCGGCGTAAGTGCTGCACAGGGCGTTAGCAGCGGGCTTGATGATGTCGGTGGGAGCGCAAGTTCTGCGGCAAAAGCTGTGCATGACCTGATCGGCGGATTCGATGAACTCAATAAAGCACCAGACCAGTCATCCGGCGGTGGTGGCGGTAGTGGCGGAGGTGGAAGCGGATTAGGTGACATTGGCCTTCCGAGCTATGACATGTTCGCCAACCTTGCAAACAGCAAGGTTACGCAATGGGTTGAAAAGCTACAAAAGGCTTTTGAGAACATCAAAAAAGTGCTTGAACCGTTTATGCCACTTATAAAAGGTATTGGCGCTGCTATATTAACGGCTTTTGCCGTTGGAGCTGTCAGCAAATTCCTGAAAAAGTTCAAGGATTTTATTACTAAAGCCGCTGCGGGAAGCGCTGTCTTTGAAGCGTTGAAAAAAGCTGTGGGAGTTTTTGTTTCATCGCTAGAGTACGGGGCCGGTTTTTTGAGGTCTTTTTCTTTGGGACTTCAATCGTTCAGAAGCGCACTCCCGGTGTGGGCGAAAGTAGCTACTGCCGTTGCTGTGGCGGTCGGAACCTTTGTCACTGCTTATGATGCAATGAAAAAATTCGGGCAGGGAGCAATGGATTTGAAAAGCGCCGCAACAAACTGTGTGGCTGCATTTGCCCTGTTTGGGACGATCGGCGGCATTGTGCTTGGCCCAGTTGGTGTAGTGATTGCAGCGGTGGGAACGGCAGCCGGCGCGTTTTTGGGATACAGGAGTGCAATGCAGGAAGCCGGGCAGGAAATGGCGAACGAAAGCCAGTTCTGCCAGACCTTGAATTACATGATCGATCAGTCCACCGCAAGTATTCAGCGGGCAACGGATAGCCAGCAGGAACTTAACGAAAAAATTCAAAGTTTTTCTGATGTCGGAACAAAGTATGCAGGCGTTCAAAGCCTTGTCAATTCGATTTTCGATTTAAGCGAAAAGTCGAACAAATCTGCGTTTGAAGTGCAGCAGCTCCAGTCCCAGGTAGAATACCTTAATGGTATGGGCCTGGAAGGGTTGCAGCTGCACATGGACGAAACCGGAACAAAGGTGCTTGAAACTCGTGACGATGTAAACGCCCTTATCGAAAGCCTTGAAAAGGCCGCATACGCCGCAGCAGCGCAGGATTTGTTGGAAAGTGCATATAAGGCGCAGATTCAGGCGGAACAAGACCTTGCAGCCGCCAATGACCGCCTTGCTGCGAGCAATGAAGCAGTCGATACAGCAACAACGGCACTTAGCAATTATCGTGACGGTCTTTCCACATGGGGTGAAATGCTGGCTGATTTGGGTCTCGATGCGCAATATAACGCTTTGTCCGATTCTTTGAGCAAAGCGAACGAAGCCTACGAAACCGCAACAAGTGACGTTCAGGCGCAGCAAGAAGCCCTTACAAATGCCAATTCTGCGATTGATACCTACACCCAAAAACTTGTGGATATCAAAAGCGGGAACTTTGATATGGCTGATTCTGTAACAAGCTCTACAAATCAGGTTGATACTTCTATGGCGCAGGTAAGAGATTCTGCAAATCAGACTGCCGGAACAGTAACAAGCGCCAACAGTAATATAACAACGTCTGCTACAAATTCCGCTGCAACAATCAGTTCCAGCTATTCGGCTGCGGCACAAAGCGTACAGGGTAGCACAGGTCAAATGAGTAGTGCAGCGGAAAACGCAAAAGAACGAATGACCCAAAGCGCAAACAATACAGCAAGCACTTATGCGGCAAGTTTTGACAATATCAATTCTGGTGCAAGAAAAAATGCGGAAACGGTAAAAGCTTCTGCAAGTAATGCCGCATCTGGCGTTGAAGATGCGGCAACCCGTTCCGGGAATGCACTGTCCGGCCTTCCAGAGAAGGCAAAACAATGGGGCAGCGATTTCGCTTCCAGTTTTGTAGATAGCTTTGTCGATACGTGGACAGTCCTTAAATCGGGATTTGAAGATGCGGCAGAATGGATTAGTGAACGGTTCCATTTTTCTGTTCCTGATAAAGGCCCTTTGGCTGATGCTGACACCTGGATGCCTGACATGATGAAACTGTTTGCATCCGGCATTGAACGGAACAAGAACAGCGTTATCCGCCAGGTTGCAGGGCTTAGTGCTTCTATGCAAAAGGAACTTACGGATGCACCTGTCAATGTCAGCGCAGAGGGCACAGTCGTTTCAAAACACGATGTCGAAGTATCCGGGAAGCAGTTTTCTTCTGCGCAGGCATACCGCACCGGAAATGGCTCCGCAGACGTTGTTGCAGCAATTCGTGCGCTTGGCACTATTATGGAGCGCAACAGCGATACCAAAGTTGTCATCAACGGCAGAGAGGTATTCCGCGCCGTTAAGGATGAAGCACACAGAGAACAAATCAGAACGGGAAGCCCCGCTTTCTAAGAGGAAGATATGAGCTTCAATAGCAAAGACACAAAAGGTTACTGGGCGGTCAACGGAACTGCGCTGTACAAGCCGCAGGGGTGTGAAATCACGCATGAGAACTATGTCGGCTCCAACAGCGGCCGCACAGAGGATGGCGTGATGCACATTGATTGGCTGCGCCGGGACTTGCGCAAAGTCACAATCAAATACAATGCCATGACAGGGAACGAAATGGACGAGCTTGTGGGGCTTGTTCAGGGCAAGGAATATACCGCAACATTCAGAGACAGGGGAAAGACATGCACGATGTCTGCTTATACAGGTGATTGCAAATATGAACTGTACAACGAAACCTTGTATTCAAGCGAGGGCGGATTATACACCGATGTTTCCTTTGATATGGTAGAGATGTAAAGGAGGGAAGAATCAATGCTGAAAAACCTGATTGTCAAAAGCGATGGGACAGAGATTGATTCTTCCCTTATTTTGTCTTGCACATTGACGCAGACCTTGAATTCAGGCCAGGAATTCACGATTGGAAGCGCATGCACAGACGAAATAGAGGTCGAATACCTTGCGCAAGATGACAATCTTATTGCAAAAGGCGATGTGCTTACGTTGTACTGGGTGAATGACAGCGGCACAAAAACAAAAGTCGGCATATATTATTGCGAAAAGCCAAATTATCAGGGGCTTATGCGGGAAATATCCGGCACAAGCATGGTTTATAAAGTAGTCGCCTACGACACCATGTCCAAGCTGGATGCGGACTTCTCCGGCTGGCTGCACGCCAATCAGGCACAGTTCCCCAAAACCATCTGGCAGCTGGTACAGCTGGCCTGCCAGCGGGCAGGGGTCACGCTTGCCAGCAGCAGCCTGCCCATCAATGGCAGCTACAGCGTGCAGGCGTTCTATGCGGATGATTTAACCTGCCGCCAGATTATCTCCTGGGCAGCGGAAGCGGCAGGCTGCTACGCCCACATGAACGCAGACGGCAAGCTGCAATTCTTGACCTACACAGACAAGCGCCGCACTGCTAAAATCACCCCGGACGGTGCCAGCAACAGCACCGCCTATTATGCTGACAGCCTGAGCTACGAGGACTACGCGGTCAAGGCCATTGAGAAAGTCCAGATCCGGCAGTCGGACAGTGACGTGGGGGTCATCTACCCCGACAGCACCACCGCCACCAACACCTATGCAGTGCAGGGCAATCTGCTGCTGACAACCGGAACCGAAGCCAACCTGAAAAGCGTTGTCCAAAACCTGTACAACGCGCTGAAAAACGTGACCTACACCCCCTGCAAAGTATCGGTGCCCAGCAGCTCCGGCCTTGCCTGCGGGCAGATCGTGCACATTAAGGACGCACGCGGGCGGGAGTTCGACACCTACCTGATGAGCGCCACAATCTCCTCCGGCAAAGCCAGCTTTGAGAGCGTGGGCAGCGCCAGCCGGGAAAGTTCCAGCGCCGTGAACAGCCAGAGCTACAAGAACCTGACCGGCAAAATGCTGGAGATCAAGACCAGCGTTGACGGCCTGGAAGTAAAGGCCAGCGACCTGACCGGAAAGTATACCGACCTGAAAGCAACGGTGGACGGGCTTTCCTCTGAGGTGAAAAAAGACACCAAAATCACCGGCGGCGGCAACCTGATCCTGGGCAGTGAGAGCTTCAAGAACGCTAAATTGGGAGGTAACGCGATCGGCGGCAGTTCGGCCACGTACAACGATACCGGCAGCGCGACCGTAACAAACGCAGGTTCCAATCTGTATTTTATTTTCAATACCGGTGGCGCTCGCATTACCAAAGGCGTTACCCTGTGCCTGTCCGTCATGTACAAACCAATTTCCGGCACCGACGGGTTGTGCCTGAGCCTTACGTATGCCGCCGACAACGGAAATTCTTACTATACCAGCATAACCACCGAAAATCAGCTTGAAATTGAGCAGACAGACGGCTGGGTGCTGCGGTATGGCACATGGACACCCGACGCTACGGGTGTTCTGGACACGGTCGAGCTTGGCTGCGGCAGCATAAGGGCGGGGCTTGGCGGCAAATACACCAACAAGTTTTCGATGCTTCACCCCATGCTGCAATACGGCAATGCGCCGACCGCGTGGACAGCTAGCAGCGGGGACTACATAACAGAGGAAAACGCCAAAAGCCTGATCTCCCAATCGGCGGATGAAATCAAAACGGAAGTCCGCAGCCTGAAAGAAACCACCACAACCATTTCCAACGACCTGGACAGCACCAAGAAGGAATTCAAAACCGTTAAAGAATCAGTATCTGCGATTGACCAGAAAGCCGACAGCATTACCCAGACGGTAACGCAGCGGATCACCGGCGGCAACAATATTATCGCGGGCACCGATAACTGGAACAATGCGACCCTGGATGCAGGCGGCAATGACCTGAACAGAAAGGGCAGCTACACCATTGATGGTGAATCCGTCCGAGTGACCAATAGGGCGCAGAACACCCGCTTCCACTTTGGCGCGGATAAGTCACTGGTGATTGCCAAGGGCATGACCTATTGCGCCAGCGTACTGTACAAGCTCAACTCTGGCACGGACAGCCTGTTTTTGCAGTTCGAGACCAAGAACAGCAGCGGCACAAAAAGTTATTACGGCTCCGCGTTCAAGCAGCGGGACAAAAACCTACTTCGAAGAAGCATTCAAAAATGCGAAGCAGGACATTGAGCTGGACAACGGCTGGAAGCTGCGCTGGGCGGCGTTCACGGCGACCGCGGACAGCTATGCAGATGGCCTGTTTGTGAGCACTGCCAATGACTTTGCCACCGTTACCAACGATCTGACCATCATGCACCCCATGGTGCAGATGGGCAACGCCCCCACTGCCTGGACTGCCAGCACCGGCGACTATCTGACCGCCAACGAAACCAAAACCGAGATCAAGCAGACGGTGGGCGAAATTAAGCTGACGGCCAGCACAAGCGGAACCAGCAGCACCATCAAGCTGACGGCGGGCGGAACAGAGATCACCAGCGCACAGATCAACCTATCCGGCGTGGTGACATTTTCGGATTTGAGCACCTGGAACCAGGATAAGACCATTATCAACGGCGGCAACATCACGACCGGGCAGATACACAATCTCAAGTACAGCACTATGTACGACTTGGACAACGCCTACATTCGCATGGGCACAGAATCCGGGGAGCGCGTGTACATTGACAATAGGCACATCGCCTGGTATGCCACCATCAACGCGGGGACAATCGGGCTGACCGGCGTGCTGTACTCTGAGGCGGGTAGCTCCTACATTGGGGCGTGTAGCAAGTACGCCAAGTACGGCTGGGTGAATGGACTTGACCCCACATCTTACGTTGGGATGCAGATCACCTACAATCGCAGCGATGACAGTGATGCCGATTTTAATACTACCCGCGTGGGTGTGTCCGGTACGCTCAACTGCAAGAATTTGAGCGCGTGGGGCAGCAAGTCCCGTATCGTATCCACCAGCTTCGGGCCAATCAAGATGGCCGCTTTTGAAACACCAGTCCCCACCTTTGCTGATTGGGGTAAGGGCGAGTGTGGGCCGGACGGCTGGTGCCTGATCGTACCTGATCCGCGCTATGCGGAGACGGTGGCCCAACATGGGCAGCCCGCCTGGCTGCTGACGGATTGCGATGGCACCGGGCACCTGTGGGCCGAAAACTGCGGCCAGTACGCCATTGTACACGGCGCACCGAGGCAGCAGTTTGTGTGGCTCTGCATGGCCGCCCAGCGCGGCTATGAGGGCAGCTATGCCGACCGCAGTGACAGCAGTTACCCCGCGGGCGACCCGGCAGGCATTGATCTGGCCG
>ERZ779746.1284-NODE-1284-length-9905-cov-3.113909_pt1 | contig 9905 bp, 9 predicted proteins | sample MGYA00511888_ERZ779746 | MGnify/ENA primary metagenome ERZ779746 (study PRJEB29588, sample SAMEA1964695) | human gut metagenome | biome: human gut; feature: human-associated habitat; material: faeces | place: Denmark | collected 2008/2010 ... | reverse complement strand
CGTAAGCGGTGCTTTGCAGCGTGTCCGCGTCAATGGTTTGCAGTCGGTTCATAAAAATTTCTCCTTTCTGAGTTGGAGTGTTTATTTCTTTCAGGCCTGTGCTTGTATCGTAACATGGGGATTGACTTTTGAAAATAGGTAATGTATCATTTTGCTACATACACTATATCGAGACGAATACATTATCTACTGGGAGAGGGCTTATGTCTGTTTTGGGAAAAGACCTGTTTGATTTTCAGCGTTCGCACACGAACACAAAAGTGGAATTTGGCGCATCCGGCTACTGGGTGGAGATGGTTCCGGAGATGCAGCCCTACGGAACTGTGCTGACGGAGATCCTAAATCTGGATGTCACACCTTTTCAGAAGCTGTTGGACAGGTTGAACACGGCTGTCCACGAAAAGAATTATGATGACGCTCCGCGTGCCTATATGGACATGCAGAAGGGTTTTGGATCTCTGCCGCTCTACCGATTGTATTTGATGGACTTCCGTTATTTCGGAGATATGAAGATCGAGGAATTTGTGGGTGAGGAAGCGCGGGAGGCATTTGCGGAATATGTGATCAATGAGGAGCGCGAAATACCGTCCTTCATGCAGCAGCAGATCAAGGATATTCAGCTCATTCAGGAGCGGTATGCGTGGTTTTTGGATCGGGTTTTTGCAAACGCTGTGTTTGAAAAGAAAAAAGGCCAGAGAAAAGAATCTCTGGCGCAGCTGATCTATTCCAGCGGTTATGAGGCTTTTGTCAGCGGTGTCAGCTTGGGGAAGGACCCGGAGGTAGATGCGCCGCTGGTAAGAGCGCAGTACCGTATCCGGGGCGAAAGAGAAAATGCCGAGGTAGTTGAAAAGATGTATTTTGACCGGCTGCTGGATTTCGTCTATGTGGAGCTTATGAAGGGGTTGCAGAAGGGCTTTGTGCCGAAACGCTGTGCCAACTGCGGACGCTGGTTCTTGCAGATGCCGGGTATGACCTACGCCTATTGCGGCGAACCGGCGCCGGGGCAGGACGGCAAGACCTGCCGGGAGATCGGAGCCACCAGCAGCTTCCGCAGCAAGGTGCAGAACAACGATGTTTGGAAGGCTCATCAGCGGGCCTACAAAAAATATTTTGCCCGCACCCGAAAGGGGACGATGAGCAAGGGCGTGTTTGAAGTGTGGTCCCGGAAAATGGAGACGCTGCGGGACGATGCGCTGAAGGAATATGACAGAGCGAAGAGCGAAGAGGAACGTCAGCGCATTGTGGATGAAGTCACGCAAAAACTGAATACCTTGGAACGTATCGAAGCGGAAGATGGAGGGAGCTACCACCCCGACCAGGCAGGAACCTATATTGCAACCTACTGGGTTGTGCCAAAGGATGCGCGTGACAGCTATTCTGTGAGCAGAAAGATCATCCTGACGGATACGGAAGGGCAGGCTCATACAGAAGAAAATGGCGGTCAGAAACAGAAGGAGGATACGAATTCTGAAGAAGATTCGGAGACGCCTGTGCAGGGGATCCTGGATGTGGAAGTGACGGTATCTGGGGAAGATGCAGATGCACAGGCAGCAAGGGAACTGGAAGAAAAGATTGAGGATGGGGAAGTGATGATGCTTTCCGGTGCGGAAAACACGTTCCGAGCAAGGGAAACCGTACATCTGGAAAAAGGGGAGACCATCTACTATCCAAGTTATATTGGAAATTACTTAACCTGCTGGTTTACGGTCAATGGAAAGATCGCTTACTGTCTGGAATCCCATCGTTCCTCACCGCCGAGGGGTGACTATGTGGCACAGGTACTGGACAGCAATAAGAACTTGCAGAAGGTGCTGTATTATGGTTATGGCGGTGCCGGGGATATTACAGGCAGTTACCTGTCCGGGAAAAGTGCAGAAGAGAAATATGTATATACCCACATCGCAGCCAGCTATGCCTATGCAGGTGAGGCAGGATTTACAGGATGTAAGTATGAAGATCTGGTAAACGCAGGCGTGATCGCCTATATTGACCACCTGTTTGCTATGGAAGAGCCGCCGAAGGGGGAAATTTCTCTTTCCAAGACTTCTGTAAAAGCAGTCCGAAATGGAAATGTACAGAAAACACCGGATATCTTTTAGTGATTGGATGTACAGTATTGATCTGCTGGACCATGATTTGTCTGTCTATCCGAAAACCTGTGAAATTAGCCGCAAATATCTCACCAGTTGAAGCAGTTCGTTTTACTTCCCTTCAAAAGAAGATAAAAAATCGGGCGAAGAGAAAAAAGATTAGCCCTTGTTCTCTCGGAATGCTGAACTTTCGCAGGGATTGGAAGAAAACAGTCAGTATTGTGTTTTCGCTAAGTTTGGGCGGGATTCTGCTTTTGGCTGTTAGTTCTTTGCTGATTCTGCAATCGCCGGAAAAACTGGCAAGACAGTACTTTAAAAATGGGGATTATAAGATTTATATAGATTCGGATAAGGAACATATTGATATTCTCAAACAGGGAAATCCATTGAATGAAGAATTGAAACAGGAAATCCTGGATATTGATGGAGTGGAAGAGATTCTGGTCACAAGGAAATCAGCAAGTTTTGAAGCCACTTCCCATGAAATTACTGAGCATGGTACTTGTGATATGATCACCAAAGAAAATAGGGAACTTCTGGCACAAGCTGTTTTAGAGGGAAGTATGCCTGAGGACAATGGCATTTTATTGCCATACGATTATAGTGGTTTTGATGGGAAGGAAAAATTGGGGGAAACCATAGAACTTTCATTGGGAGAGAAAACAATTCCTGTAACCATATCAGGTTTTTTTAATCCGGAAAAAACTATTTTTGCCAGTGGACATGGTCCAATCGGAGTGGACGGACCAATGATGTTTTTGCCGGAAGAACTGTTTCAGGAATTAATACCGGATGTAACTAATTTTGATTACTCCTGGGACATTGTCTGCGATCCGGATAAATCGGAAAAAGTGGGAAAGGCTTTGGAGAATCTTGCTATTTCGCATACCGATATTGGTTTAGATACCTTTGAGGATCGAGTAGATAGTTTTGGGTATATGAATGTAGCATATGGCATAATGCAGGTGATTTCATGGTTCATCTTTTTGTTTGGTGTGATCAACCTTATCAATACCACACTTTCCAATCAATATTCGCGCAGACAAGAAAATAGCGTGTTGCGTTCGATCGGGTTAGCGCCGAAACAATTAGCGCAAATGACGGTATGGGAAGGAATGGGGTATGTGGTTAGCAGTATTTTGCTTATGCTTGCCATTGGACTGCCAATTACGCTTCTGGTATGGAGAAAATTCAGTATCAGTGCTTACGCTGGACGAATCCTTCCTTACGAATTTCCTTGGTTGCAGATGGGAGTATATGTAGTAGTACTTGTGACAGTAGAGCTTATTTTATCCGTTTGGACAATCCGCAGGCAGAAAAAACACTCCCTGATTGAACAAATGCAGGCAATGGAATAAGAGAACAGTGCTTTTGCTGAAAAGTGTGGAATATTTCGGCAAAAGCATTTTTTATGGAAAACATTTTTTTCTGAAAGAAAATAGGATATAATCAATCTATGTTTTGGAAGGATGAACATCAGAAAAACGGTATTTAGGACATTTCTGTAACATTTGAGGTTTAAAATAGCGATAAGTTTAGAAGATGGGAAAGGAAGAATCTGGATTGAGGAAGATTTTAATTGTAGAAGATGACAAAGTATTAAATAAAACGCTGGCTTATAATCTTACTGCAGATGGTTATGAAGTAACCTCTGCATACAGTTTTCAGGATGCAGTAGAACGATTGAAAAAGAGTGAATTTGATATTGCTCTGTTGGATATTAATCTGCCGGATGGGAACGGTCTGCATTTATGTGATGAGATCAGAGGAAGAGGGCAGCATACTTATATTATGTTTATCACCGCAAATGATAAAGAAGGCGATATGCTGAAAGGCTATGAAGCTGGATGTACAGATTATATTACAAAACCATTTTCAGTGATGGTTCTCTGCAAAAAGGTAGCCGCTGTTTTTGCAAATATGGAATTGCGGACACCAAAGCATGATGTATTTGGGGATGAAGTTTTGAAAATTGATTTTTCCGAACAGAGTGCGGTTCTGGAAGGAAAGGCGATAGAGTTTACACCCAAAGAATATCGTACCTTATTTTTGTTTGTAAAAAATCCGCACATTATATTAACGAAGCGGCAGCTGATTGAGAAATTGTGGGATATTGATGGGGATTTTATAGATGAGCATACGCTTACTACTATCATCAGCCGCATTCGCAAAAAGATTGAAACAGATGAGCGAAAATATATTAAAACTGCTTACGGAATGGGGTATCAATGGATAGGCGGTGAAGCACGATGAAATTACAGAATTTATCAACCAGAACTTTTCTGCGGCTGATCGTGGGAGGCGCTTCTCTGACCTCGATTCTTTTGTTGTTCCTCCTTTATGTTTTCACAAAAGATATAAGGGTGATACTTGGCGGTTTCAGTGTAATGATTCTTCTATTTTTCTGGGGTGTAATCTTTTTGCATTATTTTCAAAAGAAACTATCAGTATTTACAGATGGACTATGCCGGACATTAGATGAAATGATGGATAGTACCGTTCGTCCGCAGATAAATTATGAAGCAGAAACATTGTTAGCACGCATCAGCCATCGTCTGGAAAGGTTATATCATGTGATGCAGGAAACCCGGCATAAGGTAGAAGAAGAAAAAGCAGAATTACAGTCTTTGGTATCTGATATTTCGCATCAGACCAAAACACCGATAGCAAATCTAAAAATGCTCAATGACACGATGTTGACCAGAAAAATTTCTGAAGAGACACGTAAGGAGTTTTTACATGCTACTGCCAGTCAGTTAGATAAACTAGACTTTTTGATTCAGGGAATGGTGAAAACATCACGATTGGAAACTGGTGTGATCACCTTGGAAAAGAAAGAAACAGCTATTGCGGATACACTTGTAGATGCGATAAATGGGGTTCTTGCTCCTATGGAAAGAAAGCATCTTCATTTATCCGTAAATTGTCCTGAAAATTTAACGATTTCACATGACAGTCGCTGGACCTCAGAAGCATTGTTTAATCTTTTAGACAATGCAGTAAAATATACTCCGGAAGGCGGTGACATTCATGTAACAGTACAGGACTGGGAGATGTATTTGGAGATTGCCGTAACGGATACGGGAAGAGGCGTTCCGGAAAGTGTCCAGGCAACTATTTTCAAACGATTTTATCGGGAAGAAGCTGTACATGATGTGGATGGGATTGGAATAGGATTATACCTGGCACGTGAGATTATCACTATGCAAGGTGGCTATATTACAGTTGAATCAGAGGTGGGAAAAGGCTCAACTTTCTCTATATTTCTTCCTCAAAGATAATGAAGCGGCGGTCTGTCTACTCAGACTGCCTTTTTTGAAAAATATTTTAGAAAAAAAGAATTTTAGGACATTTCTGCAACATTTGACCTTTACCATATACTCATCAAACAAAGAAAGGAAGTAGTGATTATGATAATTTTACAGACAAAGGATTTAAAAAAATATTATGGCACAGAACCTAATATAACTCGTGCTTTAGATGGTGTAAATTTTTCTGTTGAGCAAGGAGAATTTGTAGCAGTAGTAGGGACTTCAGGTTCCGGAAAATCCACGTTGCTTCACATGATGGGAGGATTGGATACTCCAACATCAGGAAGTGTAGTTGTAGCAGAAAAGGAACTGGCTAAAATGAATGATGAACAACTTACTATTTTTCGCAGGAGGAATATCGGTTTTATCTTCCAAAATTACAATCTGGTTCCGATTTTAAATGTCTATGAAAACATTGTTCTTCCGGTAGAGCTAGATGGAGATACCGTAGATCAGAAATTTATGGATGAAGTTGTTACTATGCTGGGATTGGAAGATAAGCTGAAAAGTATGCCAAATAATCTTTCAGGTGGTCAGCAGCAGAGAGTGGCGATTGCAAGAGCCTTGGTTGCTAAACCTGCAATTGTGTTGGCCGATGAACCTACAGGTAACCTTGACTCTAAAACTAGTGCGGATGTTTTAGGACTGCTTCAGAGAACCAGTAGAGAGTTCGATCAGACATTGGTAATGATTACACATAACAATGCTATTGCACAGCTTGCTGATCGCATTGTGAGGATTGAAGATGGAAAAATAGTAGGATAGGGGTTGATTTATATGACGTTACCTTTTGAAAATGATACAACAGAAATAATTCGTAAAATCGTTTCTGCACAATTAAAACATGATAAATTAAAAAAATATCTCTCTATTTTTGCAATTTCTCTTGCGACATTTTTAATGACAGCAGTATTATTGCTCGTTTCAGGGATCATAGAAGTGAATACAAATGGTGGAAACAGTATTACAGGTTCTTATCATGCCCTTGTTTCTGGTCTTACAAAACAACAATATGAAAAATTATCTGCGGATGAACGAATAGAAAAATTAGGATTTAATGCATTAATAAAAAGTGCTTCTTACGATGGTTTACAATTAAATATTTCTTGTTCCAATGAAGATAGTTTAGTGTTAAATGGATTATCTGTTTCTGAAGGGAACATGCCACAGAAGAAAAATGAAATTTTAGTTGAAAAAGATTATCTGTCAAAACAGGGGATTGATGCGAAAATTGGCGATAAAACTGTTTTGCCGGGAGAAAACAATCAAGAAAGACAAGAGTTTGTTATTTCCGGTTATATAAAAACTTCTGCGAAGGGAACAGACCTTGGAGCAGGGAAACTTGATCCAATTATATAATAAACTACAATATTTTTTGAAATTAGGACATTTCTGTGACATTTGTATTTTACAATATGACTATAGAAAGTAGGTGTCCTTTATGAATAAAAATAATATCATAGATAATGGCGAATACCATATTTCACGAAATAAGATTAAAGAAATGTGTATCATGCCCGCCTTTATTATGAAGGAAATAATAAAAGTGATAAAAGAAAACCAAACGACAGATATAGCAATACCACTTTGGAGGGTAGTGCCAGGAGAATATGAAGAATACGCATATCAGATATTAAATTCCAATGCAGATAAGGAAAGATTTGATTATCCATATATATCACACAGACCTTTCCGATACGGTGATGTTTATTGGATTATGGAACATCAATTACAGGAATTGGAAGTAAATGGGAATAGGTGCTTTGAAGAAGCTCATTTTATACCGGACGAAGCAATAATTCATGTGAAGTGCAGCGAGTATTTCTTCAGGTGTTGTAAAGAAGCAAAAAGGATTTTTTACGACTATGCAAAAAATTATGTGGAGGAACTGATATGCTAAATACATTGATCGGGGTGTGAAGAGAAACAGAATTATAGTAATTGTGGATGAAAACGAATTGACATGGGAAAGTCTGGGCTTTTTGAAGCAACAGGCAGAGATTTATCAAGCAACAGGAATCCAGGATGCTCTTTCACATCTTTCAGTTTGTTCTTATCACTTGATTTTGATTGCATTACAACAAGAACCGGAAGCAATATGTCAGTTTGTAGAAACAATCCGAAAGCTAGTGATAACCCCTATGATTGTCTTATTATCTGAACATGCTGAAATAAGAAGTAAAATCATTCACTTAGGGGCAGATGCGGTATTGATACAACCATGTGCAGCAGAAGAAATCGGTTTGCAGGTGTATGCATTGATTCGCCGTTACACAGAATGGAAGTCGGAAAGAAAAGAAGAAAATCCGATACTGGTTGGGAAACTGGAAATTTTTCCATTTCAAAGAAATGTGAAATGGGATCATAAAATAGTCCCGGTTGTAAAAAGAGAGTTTGATTTCCTTTATCTTTTAGCATCTACACCGGGAAGAGTATATACATATAGCCAGATTTATCAACTGGTATGGCAGGAGTACCCACATGGGGACATTACAAATATTATTTACTGCATGGTACATCGCCTGAAACAGAAATTGAAAAAAGTAGATGTAAATGCAGAATATATAATCAGTAGTGTAAAAGGGATAGGATATTGTTTAAAAGTATAGAAAGAATCATAAAAGGCAGGTTTCTAAAAATGGAACTTGCTTTTTATATGAGAAGATTTGGTTGTAACTGTATATAAAAGAGAAATGACAGAAAAACTGACAGTTACTTGACAGACAACTGACAGTCTGCTGACAGATTGATTTTGTATACTACTTCTTTATGAGAAAAATGGAACTCGTACCATGACATAAAGGAGCAGTGTATGTGCCAGCAAGAACTACAAAAGATAACGTAACTTCATATCGAGCGTTTGGTGGTGTCGCAATTCAAAACAGGATTGCGGCATCTTTCTTTTTGTGGGAGAAAATTCGGGCAGTACAGCCTGTTTCTTGTGTAAATGCAAGATCACCGCCACTCCGATTTGATTTCAAAAAAATCAGATCGGAGGTAAAGAAAGGTGATATTTCATAAAGCGAGTGAAGAACGGAAATGGAAACAATGGAAGGAACAGGAAGAACGGATTTTACGGGAATCCGGTGTAAGTGAGGGTGTGATTCAAAGACTTCGGGAACTGGATTGGCAGGATTTTAATACAGAACGAAGATATTGGGAACATTTTTCACCAAATCAGGAAGAGCTATATACCAAAGAGCTGGAAGAGCAATCTCCGGTGGCACTCACAATCCAACAGTTACTTGACAGCGTGGAAAATGAACAACTGCTGCAGATTCTTCTGGAATCAGATAAAAAAACCTTGCAGATTTTATTGCTGAAGATGTGGGGATTTTCTATCCGGGAGATTGCAGAGCAGACAGGTATCCCGGAAAAGACGATTTACACACGAATGGATCGTCTGAAGAAAAAAATTAAAAAATTTTTGAAAGGGTGAAGAAAAAAGGCGGTTTTCATCGGCTCTATATATGAAAGGGGTAATATGCCCTCGTTCCTTGACAACCGCATACCAGCATTACAGGTACGTTCCCAAAGATAGAAGCGTGACAGCATAAGCGCCAGGACGGATGGGGACAAGCACTGCAGGATTGTTATGACAAGGTCTGTACCAAGACTAGGGCAGATCATTTCGTGAGAAAACTGTCAGTGCCTGTTCGTATTCTGAGCGAGTCCTTATAGCTGTGAATGGACTTTCGCAGGTCTTTCGCCAGGATCATCTGCGGGGGATAATGATACGCATTTCTTCCCACAAGGAAGAGGATGGACTCCAAGTTGTAATCAGCAAGACTTTCAGAAAATCTGCGAGCGATGCGAAGCGAAGCATCCGCCTGTAATGTTCCCTGCCATAGATGTGGTGCGGCAGCCGGGGAGTCGAGGACAAATACGGTGCTAAAGAAAAAACGATAAGAAATCAAAAAAGAGTGTGTCGTTGATATCAGATACATGCGGCTGTAGGGAGAAATCCTTTACTGTGGGAGATCCCACAGCCGTATCCTTGTGGTATTAACGTCATGCGGAAAGAAGAAGCAATATGTTTTACAAAGTTGAATATCAAAAGAGGGCGCATCAGGAAGTAGAGAAGATTTTCCGGGTGCTGCTTCCGGAACAGGGACTGGCGGTCAGGGAAGAACAGATCCGCTTGTGCCATGAAATGTTAGATACCTTGCTGGGAGAAAGAATTGCGCTGTGTGACGCAGGGGTAGGAATTGGCAAGACGTATGCCTATCTGGTAGCTTGTGTGTTGATGCGGAAATATTCCATACTAATGGAACGAAACAGCCTGCCAAAACAGCATCCGGTGGTAGTATCCACTTCCAGCATTGCCTTGCAAAAAGCAATCTTGTCCGAATATGTTCCGTTTTTATCAAGAGTTTTGGTAGAGCAGGGCATTATTCAGACACCACTTCGGGCAGTGGTACGGAAAGGAAAAGAACATTTTGTCTGTGATAACAGGCTGGAACAAAGAATCGAGGCTATTTTCAAATCCCATGATTACCGCCAT
>ERZ779746.1274-NODE-1274-length-9942-cov-2.224740_pt1 | contig 9942 bp, 8 predicted proteins | sample MGYA00511888_ERZ779746 | MGnify/ENA primary metagenome ERZ779746 (study PRJEB29588, sample SAMEA1964695) | human gut metagenome | biome: human gut; feature: human-associated habitat; material: faeces | place: Denmark | collected 2008/2010 ... | reverse complement strand
TGTAGTCAAAAAGACGGCATCCCCTTTGGGACACCGCCTCTTTTGTAATTTTGTGATTCTAATTTTGTGATTTTAATAGAATACATGATTACCGATCACGATTCCGTCACGGCCGTTGTTACGTCTGAAGTGTGTCAGATCTCCCACATTGGATACGCCGGAGATGGCTTCTTCCGCTGCCTTGATACAGCTTGCGTTGATCTTGCCGGATTCGTATACGGTATTTACCTTACCGTTCAATGCCGGAGTGAACTGTCCGGACGCATAGATCACACCATGAATGCTACTCGGGTAAGCGCCGCTTCGTACACGGTTCATAACAACAGCACCTACTGCCAGCTGTCCTTCGTAGCTCTCGCATCCTGCCTCGCACTGGATCAATGCTGCCAACAGCTGCGTGGTATCCGCATCGGTGGTGTATTCGCCGTAGTTCACATGACGTTTTGCTTCACGCTCTGCGGCTTCTCTTGCTTTGATCTCCTCTAAAGTCTCACCGGAGTCGATCTGGAAATCTACTGTTACATACTCCGCAGACACATATCCGTCTGCTCCTTCGTAGTCGATGCAGACCCATTCGGGATTACTGTTATCTACTACATCCACTATATCGCCCTTGGGAAGAAGTCCCAGAACTCCGGCCTCCTGATCCGCCTCGGTTCTCACACGAAGAGTCTCCGTGTTGATCTGTGCGATCATTCTGCCCACATCATTGGCCAGTGCCTTCGCATCATCCCCGAACAGGAGATATTCGTCTTTGGCCCAGCCGATCAGCGTACCGGACTGGATCTTGGTCCAACCGTCCCTGCGCTCTAAAATCGTACCTCCACAGTCTTTGTACAGCTTGCCGACCTTGGAAGCATCCTCACTGGCATCGCTTCGTACATTCACGGCATCTCTTACGTTTGCCATGACCAGCCCGGAACTGATCTCTTCCTCAGAGGGGAATGTCAGATTCAATTCCTGCACCGTTGCATTGATGACCTCAGTACTGTTTTTGGAACCGGGGTCTAAGATCGATGCGACACCACCGTTCAGATCATTGACATAGTTTTTAGTATTGCTTGCCTGTGCGGTCATGCTCATTTGCATGCTCAGGAAGATAGAACAGAGCAGTCCTGCACATACAACCAGCATTCTTCTGCTTTTTGTCATCTTGATACACGCCTTTCCCACAGGAAAATTCCCCGGACGGGGTGGTATACCTGCGGATCTCCCAGTGAATAGTATATGATGTATTTCTTAATATTTTCACCAGTTTGTTACAAAAATGTTAAATTTGTTACGCGGAATATCATAGCAGATGACCAAATTTTTGTCAAGTTTCGGGATTTGGGGCGCTATTTAGCCATGACAGCTCGGCTTGCGCCATTCGCAAAGTCGCGTTATCACGCTTTTCGTCACTGCGTGACTACCTTTGCTCATGAACCGGCGCTCAACTCATGAACATATTCGTTCACAAAATCATGTTAACATGATTTTTGCTCTCGACTCTGTTCATGGTCGAGCTGTCACTACATACATTTTGACTTCTCGATGCAGGCGTCCATGGCATCCATCACAGCGGCACGCATGCCCTTCTCTTCCAGTACTTTGACTGCCTGGATGGTGGTACCTCCGGGAGAACATACCATGTCTTTCAGCTCCCCGGGATGTTTTCCGGTCTCCAGCACCATTTTGGCACTGCCGAGTACGGACTGTGCTGCGAATTCATAGGCCTGTTTTCTGGGCATTCCGGCTGCCACAGCTTCATCCGCCATGGCCTCAATAAACATAAATACATATGCGGGAGAGCTTCCGCTGACTCCCACGACCACATCCATCAGACGCTCCGGTACGACACTTGCGATGCCGAAGGAACGGAGCAGGGAAAGCACCTGCTCTGTCTCATCCTCCGTGACATTTTCTCCGATGCATACACCGGTACAGCCCTCCAGTACCAGGGCCGGCGTATTGGGCATGCAGCGGATCAGCTTAAGCTCCGGTCTGCCAAATGCATCCTTCAGATACTGTAGATTCCTGCCTGCTGCGATGCTGACGATCAGGGTATCGGCCTTAACAGCATCCTTAATCTCGGCGATCACTTCCGGGAAAAAGATAGGCTTTACGGCTAAGAACAGGATATCTGCCTGCTCAGCCACGGCAGTATTGTCTGTTGTTGTGTTAATATTAAATTTTGTTTTAACTTTTTCTGCAGTTGTTTCTGTCTTAGAGGAACCGATGATGTCCTCCGGCTTTGCAATGCCCTTCTGCAGCATGCCACCGATCATTGCCGTTGCCATATTTCCCAATCCGATAAATCCAATCTTCATAATATCTGTCCTCCTGCTCTGTTTTCTATCCAACTAAATATCATATAGCCCCGAACCGCTACTATACCTACAGGTTTCGCTGTCTGTGCGCCTCATACATCAAAAGAGCCGCTGCGATCGAGGCATTCAGGGATTCCACCTTACCTTCCATTGGAATTTTGAGGTATTGCCCGGCCTGGTCGGAGATCTCTTTGGTCAGTCCGTTTCCTTCATTGCCGATGAGGAATGCGGTGGGCTCCCGGAAGGAAAAGCTATCGTAATATTTCTGTCCCTTCAGGTGTGCCGCGTAGGTATGGATCCCTCGCTCATGCATCTGCGTCAGCACCGTGGATAGCTCCGGCACATAGACAAACGGTACCCGGAATATGGAGCCCATGGTGGCCCGTATGGTCTTGGGATTGAAGATATCCACAGTCTGTTGGTTCATAATAACGCCCGTTATTCCTGCTCCTTCCCCGGTACGTATCATGGTTCCCAGGTTCCCGGGATCCTGTAAATTCTCCAGGATCAAAAATAAAGGCTCCGGCTGGTTCCAGAAGCTGTGTCAGATCATAGGAAGGCTGCTCCAACACGGTGAGGATCCCCTGGGGAGTCTGGGTATCTGCCATTTTTGCAAATACCTCCGGGGATACGGTCTCATAGCCGGTCTGCTGAAGCTTATCCCAGAATGCAGTATCGCCGTTCTGTGCGTTCCGGCGGAGCTTCTGCTCCAGTTCTTCCGTGAGATAGACCTCTCTTACGCTTTTTACCGGCGCTTCCTCACACATCCTGACGCCCTCCGCCAGGAATACGTGATCCTTACGCCGTTCCTTCGCCTTCGTCTGCCACTGCACGACCTGTTTTACTTTTGCATTGTTGCTGCTTGTGATCATATCTGTCTGCTCCCTGCTATATATCCATAATAATGCATAATAATGCGATTTTTCGTGCTACGCACTCTCAAAATCGCAACATCCATTCGTATTCCGGACTATCGTCCTTCATACTCATGTCTGTTTACTCCTCTCATAGAATGCATCCCCTGTCTGCAAGCAGACGTGATGCATTCTATGGATGAGTTTATTATAGTCAAAAAGGCGCTTCCACGCAATGGGAAACGCCTTTGTCTTCGTGCTCCGCTCATCATGAGTAGAAAAATATGCTTAGTGTGCAAGCACCCACGCATATTTTCTATTCATGATGTCTGAACTGTTAAATTAGATGGAAAGTAAACGAGATACCTCGAACTGATAATCGTTGATACCCTTCTCCATCTGCAGTGCATCCTCAATATCGAAATCGATGAATTCACCGTGCTGGTAACCAACGACACGATTGGTCTTGCCTTCCAGCATGATGTCTACTGCGTAAGCACCCATGATAGATGCATAGTAACGATCCTTCGCAGTAGGACTTCCTCCACGCTGCATGTAACCTAAGATCGTAGCACGGGTCTCAATACCGGTAGCTGCCTCGATACGGCGTGCCATGGAAGTGGAATGTCCGATTCCCTCGGCATTGATGATGATGTGATGGGTCTTGCCATGCTTACGGTTGGTAATGATATTATTGATAATATTCTGTTCGTTGTAATCGTACTTCTCGGGAAGCAGGATATCCTCGGCGCCGTTGGCAATACCGCACCACAGAGCAATGTATCCGGCATTTCTGCCCATTACCTCGATGATACTGCATCTCTCGTGAGAGGAAGAGGTATCCTTAACTTTATCAATAGCCTGCATTGCAGTGTTCACTGCGGTATCGAAGCCGATGGTGTACTCAGTACATGCGATATCCAGGTCGATGGTTCCGGGAAGGCCGATGGTGTTGATGCCCAGTCTGGACAGAGCCTGTGCTCCACGATAGGAACCGTCACCACCGATGACAACGATACCGTCGATACCGTGCTTTTTACAGATCTCAGCGCCCTTTTTCTGTCCTTCCGCTTCCTTGAACTCCAAACAACGTGCGGTTCCTAAGATGGTACCACCGCGCTGGATAATATCGGACACATCCTTGGCTTCCATATCTACGATCTCTTCATTCAAAAGACCCTGATAACCTTTTTTAATACCCTTAACCTTCAGTCCTCTTGCAATGGCTGTACGAACAACTGCACGGATAGCAGCGTTCATTCCCGGTGCATCACCGCCGCTGGTCAGTACGCCGATCGTCTTAATCTCTTTTGCCATGACTGTTACCTCCTAAGTAAACGAACGAATAATTTTCTCTTCTCGATTTTTTATTTTAATCTATTTTTGAGCGGTTTTCAATAGGTTTCGTTATAAATTTAACATTTTCTTTTCCAAACTGCGATGCAAGCTTTTCCATTAATGTCTCATCGGCTTTTACCCTGAGATTTGCAGGCAGGATCTTGATGTTTTTAATATCCCTCAGGTAGATCACCACATCGTCATTGCCGTCGGAGTCAGCGATGGCCTGTAGCAATTCCTGTTCTCTTGCCTTATAGGCTTCCATATTGGGAAACTGGATCCAGGCCCCCGCGGGCATGCCTTTTTTCTGCTGTGCCCCACTGCCGTTCCCATTTCCATAGGATCCGCCGCGGCTGCCTCCCCGGCCTCCGTAATTCCTTGGGAACAGAGGCTGGTTCGCCGCTCTGGCTGCCTGTGCATCCTCGAAGCTGATGATCTGGTCGCAGATCAGCTTGCCGTCCTTGTCCTCTTCCAGGGACACTCTGCCCCGGATGAACACTTTGGCATCCTCTGTAAGCAAAGTGTTGTAGCGCTCGTATACCTGGGGAAATACCACGACTTCCACGTTGCCGATCAGATCCTCCACATTTAAAAATGCCATGATCTTGTCGTTCTTGGTGTATTTTACGTTTTTGTCCGCGATCAGTCCACCGATGACTGCATTCGCCTGATCCTTGACCAGTTCCACCTCTCCGGACTCTTCATCCAGCGCAAAGTCTCCGGCGGTATTGCTGATGCAGTTCTGCCACAGCTCCTGGTATTCCTCCAAAGGATGACCGCTGACATAGACACCCAGGACCTCTTTTTCAAAGCCAAGCAGCATTTCCTTGCTGTATTCACCTACATTCGGCATCCGGATATCAAATTCTTCCTTATCTTCTTCGCCGGCGATATCAAACAGGGAAATCTGTCCTGCCAGGTTGTTTTTCTTGTCATGGGCGATGTGATCCGCGATCTGCACATAGACGCTCATGAACTGTTTTCTGGTGCCGCCCAGTCCGTCCATGGCTCCTGCTTTGATCAGGTTCTCAATGGCCCGCTTATTCATCTCTTTTTTGTCAGACATGCGGGTGATGAAGTCCTTCAGGTTTGTGAAGGGGCCTCTCTCCTTACGCTCCTGCACCAGGCTGTCGATGACCGGACGTCCCACACCTTTGATGGCCGTCAGGGCATAGCGGATCTTGCCGTCTGTCACAGAGAATCCGGCTTCTCCCGCATTTACATCCGGCGGCAGAATGGCGATATTCATGTTCCGGCAGTTCAAAATATACTCCGATACTTTTTTCGGGTTATCGATGACGGAGGTCATCAGTGCCGCCATGAATTCTACGGGATAATAGTATTTTAAATACGCCGTCTGATAAGCCACCACCGCATAACAAGCCGCATGGGACTTGTTAAACGCATACTTGGCGAAATCCATCATGGTATCGTAGATCTGTCCTGCGGTCTGTTCATCAATGCCGTTGGCGATACAGCCGGGGACATTCTCCTCCGGATTGCCGTAGATGAAGTTCGCCCGCTCTTTTTCCATGACGGCCTGCTTCTTTTTACTCATGGCACGGCGCACCAGGTCGCTTCGGCCCAGAGTATATCCCGCCAGGTCACGGACGATCTGCATTACCTGCTCCTGGTATACGATACAGCCGTAGGTGGGTTTCAGGATCGGCTCCAGCTGAGGACAGGCATAGGTCACATCCTCCGGATGGTTTTTCCCCTGGATATACTTCGGGATAAAATCCATAGGACCCGGACGATACAGAGAAATACCGGCCACTACATCCTCCAGATTCTGGGGACGCAGTTCCTTCATGAAGCTCTTCATCCCGGCACTTTCCAGCTGGAACACACCTTCCGTTCTGCCGGTGCCGATGGAAGCCAGTACTTTCGGGTCATTATAGTCTATGGCATCCACATCAATGTGTCTGCCGGTGGTATTCTCTATGAATTTTACAGCATCATGGATCACGGTCAGGGTACGCAGTCCCAGAAAGTCCATTTTCAACAGGCCCAGTTCTTCCAGCGTCGTCATGGTAAACTGGGTAACGATGGAACCATCAGAGCCTCTGGACAGCGGCACGAATTCGTCTGCGGATTTCTGACAGATCACGACACCGGCCGCATGCATAGAGGTATGTCTGGGCAGTCCCTCCAGTCGCTTACACATATCGATCAGATGGTGGACCTGTTCGTCCTCCTGATAGAGCTTGCGGAATTCCGGATTCATCTCCAGTGCTCTGCTCAGTGTAATGTTCAGTTCGTTCGGCACCATTTTGGCAATAGAATCCACGAACGCATAGGGCAGGTCCATGACACGGCCCACATCGCGGATGACACCTTTCGCCGCCAGAGTACCGAAGGTGACGATCTGTACCACCTTGTCATTGCCGTATTTTCTGCCCACATAATCGATGACCTCCTGTCTCCGTTCAAAGCAGAAATCCACGTCAATATCAGGCATAGAGACACGTTCCGGATTCAGGAATCGTTCAAACAGCAGATTGTAATGAATCGGATCGATGTTGGTGATCTTCAGGCAATATGCCACGATACTTCCCGCCGCGGAGCCTCGTCCCGGTCCCACGGGGATCCCGTGCTCCTTCGCATAATTGATGAAATCCCACACGATCAGGAAGTAGTCCACATATCCCATTCTCTGAATAACGCCAAGTTCATAATCCAGGCGCTCCCTGAGCGTCTGTCCGGTCTCTCCGGCGGGCTGATCACCGTCGCCGTAGCGTTCTGCCAGTCCGTCATCGCAGAGCTTATTTAAGTAGCTCCAGGAATCGTGCCCCTCCGGCACATCGTATTTCGGCAGCTTCGTCACGCCGAATTCAATCTCCACATTACATCGGTCTGCGATCCTCTGGGTATTCTCCACTGCCTCCCAGGCATAGGGGAACAGTCCCTTCATTTCCTCTTCGCTCTTGACATAATACTGTCCGCCCTCGTAGCGCATACGATCCTCGTCCGCCAGCTTTTTGCCCGTCTGCAGGCACAGCAGAATGTCATGAGGGATCGCATCCTCCGCATAGGTATAGTGCACATCGTTGGTGGTCACCAAGGGAATATCCAGCTCCCTGCTCATCTGGACCAGTTCCATATTGACCGTGCGCTGTTCCAGGATGCCGTGATCCTGTAATTCCAGAAAATAGTTGCCCTTGCCAAAGCATGCCTCATACTTACGGGCCGCCATTCTCGCCTCTTCCTTCATGCCCTTTAAAATCAATCGGGGCACTTCACCTGCCAGACACGCAGACAGCGCAATGATACCCTCATGGAACTGCTGCAGTACTTCCATATCCACACGGGGTTTATAATAGTAGCCTTCCGTGAATCCACGGCTGACGATCTTCATCAGGTTCGCATAACCGGTATTGTTCTCCGCTAACAGCACCAGATGGTGATAACGGTCCTCTCCGCCGGTCAGTTCCTTGTCAAACCGGGAATTGGGAGCCACGTACACCTCACAGCCCAGGATCGGCTTAATTCCTGCTTCCCTTGCCGCACGATAAAAATCGATCACACCGTACATAACACCGTGATCAGTGATTGCTGCGCTGTTCATGCCCAATTCCTTGACTCTGGCTACATATTCTTTAATCTTATTGGATCCGTCCAGCAGAGAATATTCTGTATGGACATGAAGATGGGTAAACGCCATTTTGCTGTTCCCTTTCTAGTGCAGTTCTTTTGCTTTTTTCACGCATTCCTCATAGGTCGGTCCTACCTGTTCTCTGTGATAGCCCGGAGCAAGCATCGCCGCAAAATACAGATTCTCCAGTGTCTCTTCCTGTGCCGCTGTGGGATGGGAAGGCACCACTACACGGGTGCTCCATACTAACATACAGCCGGTATACTCCACCATGAAAAATATGGGCTCCATATTTTTCTCCATACGGCTGTTCAGTGTCAGTTTATCTTCGCCGGAGATCTCTTCCAGTTTCTTGATATGGGAAGGCTGCGGTTCCTCTACACTGCCGTCCGGCAGGATCACACACTCGCAGGGATCCATATCTTCCCTATGTGCATTCATATATTCCATGACAGTCATTCCCACACCTCCTTTGTTCTATCTGTCAGTCTGTTATTCTTCCGCCCGGATCGCCCAGCGCATTTTCGTGGAACGGGCTCTGCCGTTCTGCGCGCATTCTTCTGCCGAGGGCCGCACTACATCTTTGGAATAGTCTGCATAAATTCCGTCCCGGCAGCCTTCTTTCAGTGCTCGTTTTACCAGTTTGTCTTCACCGGAATGGAACGTGAGAATCGCGACTCTTCCTCCGGGTTTCAATGCTCCCGGCAGCTTTTCCATGAACTCATACAATACTTCAAATTCACGGTTCACATCAATACGCAGAGCCTGGAACGTTCTCTGACAGGTCTTCTTGATCGTATCTTTTTTCTCCTTTTCCGGGAGAAAATCCAGGGTCTTCCCGATCACTTCTCTTAATTTCGTCGTGGTATCGATCCGGTGTCCCTTGCGGATCTCATCGGTGATCGCCTTCGCCAGCTCCTCGCAGTAAGGCTCGTCGGAATTCTCATAGAGCATTCCCGCCAGTTCTTCCCTGCTGATCGTATCTAAGCGTTCGGCCGCACTGATACCCTGTGTCTGATTCAGTCGCAGGTCTAAGGGTCCGTCCACCTTAAAAGAAAATCCTCTCTCCGGATTATCGATCTGCATAGAGGATACTCCCAGATCCGCCAGGATAAAATCAAATCCGCCGGCCTCTTTTGCGATCTCATCTATGGTACAGAAATTCTGCAATTTAATTGTCAGGATATCCTCTCCGTATCCGGCATCCGCCAGACGTTTCCTCGTTTTGGCAGACTCTTCCGGATCTACATCTGTGGCATAGATATGACCACGGCCCTGTAACTGTTCCAGCATAGCTTTTGTATGTCCACCGTACCCCAGCGTCGCGTCAAATCCGGTCTCTCCCGGCTGGATCTTCAGAAAATCCAGGATCTCCTGTACCATAATGGATCTATGCATACCTGCGGGCGTATTGCCCTTGCTGATGACATGGGCAATGGTATCTCCGTATTTTTCCGGCTGTAATTCTTTATATTTTTCCTCGTATTTTTTCGGATATTTTCCCTTATACCGCACACGGCGCTTATGGGGTGTCTGTTCCTGCTCCATTCCCATGATTACCTCATTCCAAATTAGTATAATGTGGGCGTCAAAAGCGCAGGCATCCTGCTCGATACCCACGCTTCCTTTTTTGCTTCCTTTTCTCTTAATGAAAGATGTCTTTTATTTTAAATAATGTCTTTTATTATAGTGCGCTCTTGATCGCTGCCATCAATTCATCATAAGTCTCATATGCCGGCAGCTCCGGATGATCCTTTTTGATCTGCTCAGTACTCTTGAACAGGAAGCCTGCCTTGCTGGCCTGGATCATACCCAGATCGTTATGGCTGGGGGGGGGGGGGGGGGG
>ERZ779746.1268-NODE-1268-length-9994-cov-3.375591_pt1 | contig 9994 bp, 9 predicted proteins | sample MGYA00511888_ERZ779746 | MGnify/ENA primary metagenome ERZ779746 (study PRJEB29588, sample SAMEA1964695) | human gut metagenome | biome: human gut; feature: human-associated habitat; material: faeces | place: Denmark | collected 2008/2010 ... | reverse complement strand
GCGAATATGATGATTTATTCGAAACCATATAGAACGAAAAAACATGAAAGAGAAAATTCTCGTAGCGCTGAAAACCAAGTATTCTAATTTGGGGTTCGGAGCGAAGGCTCTCGACGGAGTAGCCTCCATTTTGGAAAAATCCGTCACCGATGAATCGCAAATTGAAACCGCAGTCAGCGGGGTCGAACCTTTCCTTAAAGTTTTCCAGTCTGACGCTGATCGTGCACGCACCGAGTACAACGCACTGAAAGGACTGTATGACGAACTCAAGGCAAAGAGTGAGGCATCTCCTGCAAATGGGGGCGGGCAGGGCAAAAAAAACGAACCCGACGATGAGGAACCTGCGTGGTTCAAAGCCTACAAGCAGCAACAGGAGGAGCGTTACAACGCCAGCAAAGCGGAGAGCGATACTCTGAAAGCTGAAAAGGCCAAGAACGACCGGGCCAATCTCATCTCCGCAAAGGCAAAAGAACTCGGTATTCCGGAGTGGCGCATGAAAGAGGGATTCGTCATCGCCGACGATGCAGATGAAAAAACGATCGGCGACTACCTCGCAAACGTGCAGAAAAATCTGGTTACCGCAGGGCTGGAAGGGAAAGGTTCGGGATTCCCGATGTCCACGCCCGAAGCGCAGGGCAAAGAACTCGCAAAGGCGTGGGCTGAAACACTTCCGGACAAAGAGTAACCAAAACGTAAAATCATGGCAATCGTATTTGAAAAAACAAAAGTAAAGGGCGGTTTCCCCATATTCTGGCGCGGTGAGTTCGCCGTATTGCCGGGGGACTTCAAACTGAAGGGAACCTATCCCGAAGGGACAAAGATTCCCAAAGGTACGCCGATCAAGCTCGACTTCGACAACATGGAATGTTCCATATGCAAGAGTGCACGTGTTCTGTCGGGCGGCACAACCACTGCTCCACATGTCAAGAAGGGTTCCATGCTCCAAGTAGGAGATGCGGTTAAGGTCGGCGAGTCAAATTCGACCGTAAAAAGCATTGATACCAAAAATGCAGATTACGATGTGATCACGTTCGCAGCGGCCGTAACGGGTGCGACTGAAGGCGTAGATGTCCTCTCGGACGACAATCTGCCTGATGCAGTTGTCGAAACCGACATGGTCTATTCCGCCAATAACGGATTCCAGACCGTATCGGCCGGATATGCAGGTATCATCCTCAAGGATGTAGCCTATCCCGTCCCTGCTGCATGGCTTCAGGGTTACAGCCTGAAGAACAACCCCGAAATCAAGTATGTACGACAGTAAAAGAGGAGGTAAACAATGAACGAAGTATTTTATTCATCCATTTTCGGCGAACTGACTAAACAGGTGCAGATTCGCATCGATGCCGCCTCTGAACTGCGTAAGCGGCTATTCGACCAAAATATTTACGAGCGATTCCTCGACTGGGACACCCCCACCGTCGGACTGAACTTCGAGGAGTTGATCGGCTCGTACAATTTGAGCGTCGCCGCTGCAACGCTCGACTCCAAAGGTAAGGAGCCTATCATGGGAACCGAGGGACTGGAAACGATCAAGCAGAAGGTATTAACCCACCAGATGTCTTATTCGATGCCTATCGAAGAGTATCGTAAGGTGTTGCAGATTCTCGATTCGCGGATGCTGTCCGATTCGGCCAAGACACAGCAGCTCATCAATCTGATGTGGAACAATGTTACGAAGGTCGTGAACTCCGTGCAATCGAAACTGGACATCATCTTCCTCGGAGCATTGTCGAACAAAGGCGTATTCACGTTTGACGCGTCCAATAACCCAGAGGGTGGTGTGCGCGGTACGATCGACTACAAAATGCCGAGCGAGAACATTGCCACCGCGAAAACGTTATGGACGGATGGCAATAAAGATACGGTCGATACGCTGGAGGATATTCAAGCCATCCTCGATGCTGCACAGGACAAAGTTACGTTCGACCGCATTCTGCTCTCGCAGAAACGCCTGTCGTATATCCTCCGCAACAAGAAGATGAAGTTGGCGGTATTCGGTAGTGACAAGTCGTCCACACCGCTGTTGCTGGCGAACCTGAACGAGTTTATGCGTTCGAACGGATTCCCGACATTCGAAGTCATCCGCCGCATGACCCGTATTCAGGATAACGGTAAACTTACGGAGTATTCGCCGTGGAACGACAAGAGCCTCGTGTTCGTACCTGCGGGCAAACTGGGCGTCATCAAGAACGCCTATGCCGACAACGAGCTGCGGCAAGAGCCGGGTGTCACCTACTCTAACTACGGACGCATCCGCATTTCACAGTGGGGCAAGGGCGAAACCGACAACTCTAACGGCGTAGAGTTCACGAAAGCACAGTCGCTGTCACTTCCGGTTATCACCGAAATCAACGGCATCTATTCGCTGACCGTAGAATCGTAGTTGTATGAAGAATTTCGAGGCAATATCGGCAAGTCTGTATCCTTACGATGTGGATCCTTTCCTCAAAGAAAAGGCCTGCATTGACGAGGGAATAGACACTCAAGCAGACTATACGGTAACCGATAAAATTAGCGTGGCAAAAGCCACAATCGCCATTCTGCGAAATCTCATTGTTCTTGCGAGTGAGAGCAACGGGGGCTATTCATTGTCGTACACGGACAAACTGGAAAAGCGCATTTTCCATATCGCAAAGGAAAACGGGCTGGACGATATTGCCGAAGAGTTCGATACTCGATCGAAAATTACCGACATTTCCGACCAATGGTAAGATTCCCCTATACGCTCGAAATGTGGTACGAGGAGGACGCCTCGCAAAATCCTGATGGTTCGTGGATCGAAGGTGCGCATGAATGGCGTGTCATCGGACGATGCAATGCCCGTCAGAATGGACGAGCACAGCAAATCAAAGGGCAAAACGGGGATGCCTTCCTCTACTCTTTCGAGGTTACGATGCCTGCAGATACACAGCCAATTCCTATCGGGACGAAAGTACGCATATTCGACAGCCGAGGATTCAACATCTTCGACCGTTCGCTCCGCACTGAGGCCAAACCGAAAGACAAGGACACGGCGTCGTATCCGGTACAGGGATTCTACAAAAGCGGACAACGTTACGAAAACACGAGATTATGGCTGTAAAGTGTACCAACTGGCGTGAGGTGGAACTTGAATTTGCGCGAGCAAAAGAAGAGTACGACCGAAAAGCTGTAGAATGGTTGTCGGCGTTGGGAGAAAGAGTGGTGAAGTACGCCCGCGAACACGGTAGTTATACCGATCACACGGGTAACCTACGCAACTCCATCGGGTATGTTGTGGTACAATACGGAAGAATCATTGCTGAATCTTTCAAGTATAACCGCCGTGTCAGACCGGACGGCAATCCTAAAGGGAACAAAGGTGCCGATGAAGCTCATGCCAAAGGGCTTGAACATGCCCGGTCTGTCGCCCGTGAACTTCCCGCTAACAAAACATATCTCGTATGGGTAGCCGGTATGGAATACGCGAAATATGTCGAGGCTAAAGGTTTCGACGTTCTCGAAGGGTCGGGAAACTGGGTGGAATCTACTGCTGAAAAACTCAAAGCGGAGTTCGCTCGATTCTTAAAATCGAAAAAGCGATGAACCTGACCTCTACGGAAATATTCAAACTCGTCTGGGATCGCATCCGGGATTCGCTGTTAGGGAAGACCGTGCCGATGATGTATGCGGACCACTACCCGAATAATCCTTCGGGAGAATTTATCGTCGTAGGCTCATTGTCAAATGTCGTCGGAGATTCGCAGGTGGCAACCGTAAATGTAAACATTTATGTACCGGACACAACACCGACAATCGGTCGTGAAGAGCAACGCTACCCCGATCGCAACCGTCTGAACGAACTAACTCGTCTCGCTTTCGATTCACTAGGATACTACCCTATCAACGAACGCTGGTTCTTTGATGTGAGCGATGAAACTCTTATTAGTGAGGAGGGGATCTCCTACACATTTTCAAACCTCAAAGTAAAACTTAAAAAATATTAAACATGGGACAAATAATCGGACTGAAAGCCGTTCATGCAGGTAATCCTCTCCCGAAAGGAGTAAAAGACGCTGAGGCTGCCGACTTAATGAAGGCTTTCACCAAAATCAGTCAGCCTTATAATGGTGGTGTTTCCACCAATTTCGCGATACCTTCCAGTAATGATTTTTATCGGGAAGGAGAAGCAGACCCATTTTACTCTGCAATCGACGAAACGACAGGCACAAAAGAAGTTACTTGGAATGTCGTAGATTTTGACGACGACACGATGGAATTTTACTTCGGAACTACAGAACCTGCAAAAGGCGAGATTTACGAAGGAGTAAAAGCATTCGTATTCGATTCCAAAAGTGGAGGCTCCATCGCTTTTGCAAGGTTAAAATATGTAGCGACATTGGGTGGTGGAATCAATAAAACCGACCCGCTCCAAATTCAAGTATCTGCGAAAGTTTTAGCTCCGGAACAAGGTGGTTATTCCTGGTGGCCGATTACAACTCCGGAATATACCAAGGGCGTTTTGTAAATTCTCTATCCCGCTGGAAAGCTGACGACTTGCATCACGTCTCGAGGACGGGGCGGGAGCAAAAACAATAGTTTATAATATGAAAAAAGAAGAAGTCGGCCGCCTTACAGAACAACGTGCACTTGACACACTGACTGAAAAAATTGAATCGTTCGAGATTGAAGGCAATGACAAAGAACAAATAACCCTTTACCTATACCCCCTCCAACTCGGACGACTCGCGATGATAAGTCGCCGACTAATAGACCTTGATCTGATTTTCGACGACGAACAGATGGAGGGTGCTGTTAAACGTATGTGGACCATATGCTCCGAAAAATCAAAAGAGGTGGCCGAAATAATCGCTATCGCCACACTTCGGACGCAACAAGAAATCGAAGATATGCTTAAAGAGCGGACAAAACTTATATACTGGTCCCCTACAATGGATACAACAGCTCTTACAAACATTTTGTCCACCATCGTATTTCAATCCTACTACGCGGATTTTATGAACGCTATTCGCTTGGTAAGAACGCTGCGGGTAATGATTTCCCCAACGACAACAGCGGAGCGGATAGCCACTACGGAGGGCGCAGTATCTGGGGACAAATAGATAATCTTATAAACCGCTATCATTGGACTCTTGAATATATTCTTTGGGGGATTTCATGGGCTAACGTACAGCTTATGATTTCCGACGCTCTAAAAACGGATTGTAAAAGTAAATCAACAACTAATATTCCCAACAATGAACAATCAAAAGTTCCCGATATAATTGACATGAACGATCCTAATGCAATGAACACACTTCTTCTGATGGCAGGAGGCAAACGATAACAAACGAAATAATTTATATGCTTGACAACATCCTAAAATCCGCGTCCGCACTCGGCGCCTGCGAACGACTGGACAAAGTGAAAAATTTTCACTCCCTGACCTCTCTGTTTTTTACGCCACAAGGACTTGAATTTTGCCATAAAAACAATTTCCCTCCGCTGGGAATATTTCAAGCTCACAAAAACGAAGTGAGTGATTGCAACATGTATGTGGATTGCGGATGCATAAGGCTCGACAAGCGAAAATACATTTGCTTAGTCGGCAATACGTCGGCTGAAATAGAAGCCTCGGGAGTAGATTTCGTCCACACTGTCATTCTTATGCATGGAGCCTCGGCCACAATCAACGCTTCGAATTATGCCGTAATAAAAGTCGTGAACATCAGCGGATCAAAGGTAGAAATCAATAAAGATAAAACCGTCATCGTATTATGAGTATAAACCTTACCGTAGTCATAGATAACGATGAAGCAATTCGCAAGTTCCGTGAACTTCAGAAAACGGCCAAAACCGTAACGTCCAGTGTCGTGACGGACGCCGACCGTATGGATATTGCAATGCGTCGCCTGGCTACCACCCTCGGACAAATCGGCGTCGGAGTGTCGCTTGCGGGGCTGGTGAAACAAATCGCGCAAACTCGTGGCGAGTTTCAACAGCTCGAAGTGGCCTTCGCAACTCTGCTCCAAAGTAAAGAAAAGGCTGATGCATTGATGTCACAAATGGTCGAACTGGCCGCCAAAACGCCGTTTGACCTGCAAGGCGTGGCCAGCGGCGCCCGCCAGCTTCTCGCATATGGATTCGCAGCAGAGGATATTACCAACACACTGACTCGGCTCGGTAATGTTGCGGCCGGTCTGGGACTGAACCTGCAAGACCTCACGTGGTTGTACGGCACGACGGCCGTACAGGGGCGTTTATACACGCGTGACGTAATGCAGTTCCAAAGCCGAGGCATCGACCTCGCGGGAGAGTTGGCAACGCAACTCGGCAAGACCCGCGCGGAAATCTCACAGATGGTCACGGAAGGCAAAATAGGCTTTCCAGAGGTGCAGAAGGCTATTGAAAGCATGACGAACGAGGGCGGGAAGTTCCACAACCTCATGCAGGAGCAATCCAAAACCATTACGGGCCTCATCTCCAATCTCGGCGATGCTCTCGACATGATGTTCAACGACCTCGGCAAGTCGCAAGAAGGCATCATTGCAGGTGCACTCAAAGGCACGATTTCACTCGTCGAGAACTATAATCAGGTGCTGGACATTGTCGCCCAGCTTGTCGTCGCCTATGGTACATATAAGGCGGCTCTGGTTGTCCTGACGGCAACGGAAAGGGTACACAGGACGGTAACGCTCGCCCACGCTTTCGGTCTCTCCACCCTCCAAACCGTAATGGGAACGCTGACCAAGAAGACGCAGGCACTGAATGCGGCTTTGATGAAGAATCCCTATGTGTTGATCGCTGCGGCCGCCTCCGCGTTTGCCGTCACACTCTACAAGATTATCACGGCGAAATCCGCAGAGGAGATAGCCTACGAAAAGGTAAACGCCGCCATCGACGCCTACAATCAGAAGCTCGATGAACAGAAGAATAAGGCCGAGCAGCTGCATGCGACCATGCAGGACGAGGTCAGCACGGCCTACACCAAGCGCAAAGCCTACGAGGAGCTGATACGTCTCTACCCCGAACTGTTGCAGCGGTACAGCGAGGAGGAAATCAAGCTCCTGTCGCTTATCGATCTTACAAAGGAGCTCAACGACATCAACGACACACGCAAGGAGAACAATCTGCAAGAGCAGTATGATGCCGCCCTCGAAAAGGTCAAAAGGTTAGATCAAGCGATAGCAGATGCTATGAAATTCGGTGATAGGACAGCAATGGCCGGACTTAGTCTTTCTTATAAAAATGCAGAGGCTGAGTTGGACGAGTACCGCAAACAGCTCTATGAACTAAAAGAAACACAAAAAGCCGCCGAGTGGGACGCTGCCCCTGCGGAGGTCAAGATTGCCACATTGCAGGGCAATATCGACGAGCTGAAAGCCCAAAACGCAGAAATCGACCGTTTAATTGAGAATGCACGCAATAAGCAAAAAGAAGCCCCGTATTTGCTTCCTCTGTATGGTGAGAGCGAAGATTATTATCAGTCGCTTAAACAGTCGAATCTATCTCAAATCGCAACCAAACAAAATGAAATATCATCCCTACGGTCAGACAGAAAAGAAACCAATCGCAACAAATCCTATTGGGAAGGACAGAAGAAGGAGGCGGAAGCAGCTCTCGAAGCGATGGACGTTTCATTGAAAGGGACAGCGAAATGGAATGAGCTGATCGCCAAAATCGCCGAATACGATTCGAAAATTAAACAATACAGCGTTTCGGGCAAAACGGTGACGGATGCCGCCAAAGCCCAGAAAAAGCTATCCGATCTTATTCTCGCCAATGATAAAGCCCTTCAGCAATCGCGCATCGATATTTTGAAAGATGGCAAGCAGAAAGAGCTGGCCGAAATAGACTTGCGCACAAAAGAGGAAATGAACAAACTCGAGCAGGATAAATCGAAACTTAAAGCCGCGCAGGGTGGAATCATAACTGCAGATCAAACAAAAGATTTTCAGGAAAGGCAATCGAATATTCAGCAAAAAAATGCCGATGACCGAGCTGCCATAGAACTGAAATACGCCCAAGAGCTTGACAAGATATACAAGCAGATCACCGATGACACGCTCTCGGAAGAAGATCGCCGCATCAAAGGCATAAAAGACAAATACGAGGAGTTCCGCAAGTGGGTAGAAGATGCTCTGAAGGCTGGAAATATCACCAAAGAGCAAGCGACCGATTTGGGTATCAAGATCGACCAAGCGGAAATTGCGGCCAGCCTAAATACCATTGTCGAGAAATACGGTACGATGGAGGATAAGATTGCCAAGATACGCGAGAAACACGCCAAAGACAGGGAAACAGCAACAAAGAACGGCCGCTCCGACCTTATTCCTCAAATCGACAAACATGAAACAGAGGAAATCGGACAAATCAAGGTGGACGAACTGATGAAAACCGATGACTGGATTAATCTGTTCCAAAACCTCGACGCCTTGTCGAGCCGTGAGATATTGCGTATTATTGACAACATAAACAGACTGCTCCAAGATGCCGACCTCGACCCTATCAATCTGAAAACAGTAACCGATCAACTTGACCAAGCAGCAGATATAGCCACTCGGAAGAATCCATTCGCAAGTATTTCGGCAAACTTCAAGGCTTATAAAAAGGCACTTGCAGATGGGGATGATCTTCGAGCTGTAAAGCTACGTGAAGATGCCTGGCAAGCAGTAGCGGAGGCAATTGACATCGTTGCTGCATCGATAAGCGGTGTGTCTTCTATTGCGTCAGCATTGGGAGCAGATGAAGACACGACGGCCTCCATTAACAACATTGCAGGTGCTGTAGGCGGAGCAGCACAAGCTGTGAGTGGATTCGCATCTGGAAATATTGTTCAAGGCATTCAAGGAACTGTGTCGGCTATCACCAGCCTGATAAACCTTTTCAGCGGAGATCGACGAAAAGAACGTAACATTCAGCGCTTACAAGATCAAATTGATGCTCTCGAAAAATCATATGATGAACTCGGGGGGGCCGTTGAAGAGGCATACTCTACAGATGCTTCTGAACTTATCGAACAACAAAATGAATTACTCGAACAGCAAAAAATATTGATACAAAATCAAATAGCAGAAGAGCGTAGTAAAAAAGACACGGATGAAGAACGAATCAAAGAATGGGAAAATCAAATTGATGAGATAAATAAACAAATAGAAGAAAATAAGGAAAAGGCCTTAGATGCAATTTTTGGCGAAGATCTAAAATCTGCAATTGATAATTTCGCAACAGCTTACGCCGATGCATGGGCAAACGGGGAAGATCGGGCAAGAACCGCACGAGATGTGGTTCGGAATATGATGCGTCAAATGGTAATAGAAAGTATTAAATCTGCCATACAATCTTCCGAAGCCATGAAGAAAATTCGCGAGAGATTGCAAGAGTTCTGGTTAGATGGGGTATTTTCAGCCGAGGAACAAGAGGAGGCCTATAAAATGGCTGATGACTTACAAAAATATTTAGATGATAAATATGGATGGGCAGGTTCTCTGCTATCCGACAATCAGGCATCTACCCAGAATGCTACTTCACGCGGTTTTCAGGCAATGTCCCAAGACACAAGCGACGAACTCAACGGTCGCTTTACTGACATGCAAGGTAAAATGAACATCCTTGTCAATGGTATGGAGCTGCTTCGATCGATCAATATGGATACGCGTAATGTGACTTTCGACATCCGAGATATTATGATTCAATTGAATGGTAAGGAACAAAACATTTAATTACAGCACTTACTGACATTTACAAACTATCGGACCAACTCATATCAACCGTTAAATTTTATCTGAAATAAAGGAAGCCCCAAATCCGGCGGGAGAGGCCCGGCCCGCCGAAAATAGAACGTGGAACTAACTAAACAGCATATTGCATCTGGAAACCTTACTGCGGAAAGAAGATATAAAGGTCGCCGATAAACTGATGGAAGACCTTAATGTTCGTTACGATAGGCTGTTTGCGTCGATTTCAGGCGTTTCTACAGGCTTTCCGGCTGCTCCGACAGATCTAGGGGTCAAAAATCCCCCCCCCATAAAAT
>ERZ779746.1264-NODE-1264-length-10009-cov-1.888588_pt1 | contig 10009 bp, 8 predicted proteins | sample MGYA00511888_ERZ779746 | MGnify/ENA primary metagenome ERZ779746 (study PRJEB29588, sample SAMEA1964695) | human gut metagenome | biome: human gut; feature: human-associated habitat; material: faeces | place: Denmark | collected 2008/2010 ... | reverse complement strand
GGAAAGTCGTAGCTCACTTTTCGCTCCATAGTTATTTCGAGAGGCGAAAGGATTTGTTTGAGAGTTTGGCTATCGAGTATGCGGGAGGCCCTGACTTATCTTCACAAGCTTTGGAAGGAGGCTTTCACTTATATATAAAGTGACGGTCGTTATCCGATCTCGAATAATCTGGCGGAGAGGGTAGTCCGTTCCTTTACGACTAAACGAAAGAACTCCCTGCGCTTCGGAAGTGACGAGAGAGCGGAGATTGTCACCGTATATCATAGCATAATCAGCACAGTGGAACTGCAAGGCAGATCCGCATGGGATTATCTTGGCAAATTTTTTACCGGAATTCTTAACGGTTGCAGATATATTTTGAGTCAGGCACCTCAAAATATAGACTTGGCTGTATGCCAATAGTTAAAAACCAATCGAATTTGATGACATTTTTTTACAAGGCTCCCCGTTCTGGTGCCTTATAAAAAGGATATGCTCTAAATTGAGTATTAATAACTGGTCAACCTGCTGCTACACAAATGGCAACCGGTTACCGTTATTGTTGGGATATTGAACGGAATTTTCTAAAAAATTATAAATATCTTTTGTTTTTAATCGCTACGGGTCTAAAATGACCGCTTACGGTGGTTTACAATTGAGTGTTTACGGTACATTGGCAAAAGCTCGTATTCTAAATAATGTTTTTTATAATGGTGCAGTCCAGACTTCAAGTATATTGTTGAATCTACTGTTAATGCCCTATATTACTCGAATATTGGGCAAAGATGCACTCGGTATCAATTCGTTTGGGCAGGCTATTGTTGGTTATTTCGTATTGTTAGGGAATTTAGGAATCACAATTTATGGTGCTAAAGTAATAGCCGAATGTAGGGATGATAAAAATAGAAAGCAACAGAAATTTGCCGAATGTGTAACTTATCAATTCTTTTTCAATGTAATAGCTATTCTTTTATACAATAGTTGGGTGATTTTTCAAGGAGATTATATATATTTCTTGTTTAATATCATCATTCTTACCTCTATGACAGATCTTTCATGGGCATATACCGGGATGGAAAGATTTGATCTAATTGCTGTTCGCAATTTAGTAATTAAATTTGTAGGCACTTTACTCATTTTTCTTTTTGTAAAGCAACACGAAGATTTATCTCTGTTTATTATCATTCAGCAAGGGGTTTTATTAATTAGTAATGTTGTTTTTTGGTTAGAGTTGGATAAATTGGAGATTGTTCCTCGATTTTCATCATTGACTCTCTCTCTGAAAAATATATTTAATCCTGCGATATCCGTTTTTATTCCAAGTGTTTTTACCTCCTTGTATCTCTCTTTAAATAAAGTCATGCTGGGGTATCTGTCAAGTATAGACGAAGTTGCAATTTACGATTATCCCAATAGGTTAGTACGCATTGGCATTACTTTTATAGGAATTTTGGGGACTGTAATGATGCCCCGATTAGCCTATTTACATCATAATCAGTCGAAGCAGGAATATCAGAATAAAACGAAGGATTTATTTAGATATTCATTATTAATCAGTGTTCCTGCCTTTTTTTTATTAGAGTTAGTAGCATTACCATTGTGCGATATATTTTTTTCTGAAACATTTGAAGGTGCTGACATGGTTATAAAAATAGTTGCACCTACTTTGATTACATCCGGCCTCAGTTTGTATGTAATTTATGTAAGTCTGAATAAAATGAAGACATTCTTGAATTGTGTCGCCATAGGGGCATTGGTTAGTTTAGTTTTAAATATTTTACTAATGCCCCACTATGGAGCTATAGGAGCTGCTATCAGTCTGTTAGCAACCGAGATAGTAGTACATATATTGTTACTATACTATTTACGTTCAATCTATTCCTTAAGATGGTTATTACACTATCTTTTTAAAATCATTGCTATCTGTACGTCTATTTATGTACTGTTGGTAATTGTATTAGGAGACATTTTGTCTTTATTGGAAATGTGCCTTGCGATATTCTATTATGGAATCTTATATGGTTTGTGCTTTCTGCTTTATTTAAGGAAAATGTAGTAACTTCAAGTATGTCTTTTGTAGTAATTATAATATTGCTGTTGTTAGCTTGCGCAACATATGGGATTTTTAAAACAATATCACATCCAGCTTTTATAACAAGTTTTTTGTGGTTTTGTATTCTATTGATTTATCAAACAGTAGACCATGGTTTATATGCTTTATCTGATAAATTATATGGAGTATTATTACTATGGAATATTGGTTTTTGCTTTTCTTCACTTGCTATTTGTTATGTACGTTTTCCTATATTTGTTAATTGGCGTTATGAAAGATATAATAGTGCAATGAAGGTTCTACTTCCTATATTTATTATTAGTTTATTAATTGCAATTTATGGTTTATATATAAAAGGAAATTATTATAATTCTGATAATATATTTAGAGGCATACGTGAATCAAGTGTTTTAGCAATGGAAGGGGAAGATGATTTCCAGTATCCGATGTATGTAACTTTTGCAATGGCTGTAGTGGGGCAAAGTGTAGCAGTCTTGATAAGTTTATTGTATGTAGGAAAGAAAAAAAATCTATTTGTTATTATATATGCATGTTTAGTTTTATTGTTTTTTGTGATGCGAAGTAATAAATATGCTATGGCGCAGTTACTATTAGCTTTTTTGGCTATTTCATCTTATAATAATACGCTTTCTAAAAGAAAATTCTTTGTTTATTTGGTTTGTTTTTTAGGATTGATGTTAACAGTTCATTTGCTTAGAGCAGGCGATGGTTATGAATTTGATTTTGTGAAATTTATATCTGTTTATTTTTTAGCACCATTGCCAGCTTTTGATAATGTACTAAACACCCATATTGATTATATCTCAGATTTTCATGGGGAATATACTTTAAGGTTCATTATTCCCTTTTTACAGACATTAGGTTTCTCTGTGGAAGGGAATCCAGATCCTTTTAATTTGCATAATTGGACATACACTCCACTACCAGTAAACGTCTATACAATAATGTTTAGTTATTATGTTGATTGGGGGTATTGGGGAATAATAGTATTTTCTATATTATTAGGTACTTTCTGGGGAGGAATTTGGAAAGGGATGGAAAAAGGATATAAAGTCGCATTGGTTATTTATTCTTCTTTCTTTTATATGCTTGTATTCCAATTTTTTGCAGATTTCTTTTTTCAATACTTTTGGGTGACATTTCAAACGATTCTATTTGCATTGTTTCTGTTTTTTAGTAAGAATACATGTAAGAATAGAATTTAAGAAAATTGCATTGAAATAGCCAATGATAATAAGTATCGTTAACGTCCGGTTTTGTTTGATATGTTATTCAGAATAGTGAAAGTGTATTTCCTAAGTACCTTTTTTATTATTTCATTATTTCTATTTTGTACTTGTAAAGCTTCGCAAAATGTAAAATACCTTCCTGTAGAAACCAATTATCAAAAGAAATGGGGACAAGGAATGGCGATCTATGAACAATATGCTTTTCTGCTGACTAATACAGGACTATGTAGAATTTATGATATGAGAAAAGATTTGTTTGTAGCCTCCTTAATATTAGCATCTGCTCATGCAAAAAATCATGCAAACAATGCTTGTTTTGGTGTTGAGTATCCAAAAGATAATAATAAATTTCCTGCATTATATATTTCTGAATGTGAAGCTCCACATAGATGTTATGTAGAGAATATTACAGAATATGGATCTCGTTTAATTCAGATAATACAATTTCGGATAGAAAATAAACCTCAAGCAGTACATGATTGGATTGTAGACAGAGAAACTAACCATATTTATGCTGTTACTCAGTTATATCCATTTAATAAAGAACGGAATGGATTCGCTACTCAAATTGTAAAATTTAACTTACCGTCTATTAATATCCCACAAGTAATATTGAGTGATGTTGATATAGAAGATTCTTTTGAAGTTTTTTTTCCTCATATTTTGCAAGGAGGGGTAATACATAATCATACTCTTTATTTTCCATCAGGTGCGTCTGCTGATAGTCAGCTCCAATATGGTAAAGAAAAGGCTATTGTTATAATAGATTTAAAGGAGAAAAAAATAAAAAGAATAATAGATGTACAGGATATTTTGAATAATGAGCCAGAAGGAGGTGCATTTTGGGGTAAATCTCTAATAATTTCTTGTGCTCCTAAAGGATTGTACCAATTTTTCTTAAAAGATGAATGATATATTAGTATCCATAATTATAGTAAACTATAATACATGCGCTTTGACATGTGCGTGTATAGATTCAATTTTTCAGAACGTTCACTCTTGTAAATTTGAGGTTATTTTGGTGGATAATGCTTCTTCAGATAATTCAGTAGTTGAAATAAAAAGAAGATACGAATCGTCTGTTAAATTAGTTGCGAGTGATTATAATTTAGGCTTTGGACGGGCCAATAATTGGGGAACAAAGCATGCCTCTGGACAATATCTGTTTTTATTGAATTCAGATACGGTATTAAGAAATGATCCTTTTCCCTATTTCTTGGAATTTCTTCATGCAAGAGAAAATTTAGGTGCATTAGGTACTTATTTGAAAGATGGTAATGGTATTTACACTAAAAGCGGTGGCAATTTTTATTCGATGAGAAAATATCTTATGATGGGAGTAAAAAGACTTTTTTTGGTTCCTTCCAACGAGGAAATCCCACTATCGAATACTTCCCGCAAAGTAGACTACGTGATAGGAGCAGATTTATTTATTAGGAAAGAACTGTTTGAACAAATAGGGATGTTTAGCAAACACATCTTTATGTATTTTGAAGATGTGGAGTTGTGTAAACGCCTTTACGATGCTGGCTATCATTCCTATCTTATTCCAGGACCGGAAATTATTCATTTTGTGAAATCTAGTTCTACATCACAATTTTCACGAGTATACAATACCGCTTCTTTGATGTATTGTATACAAAAGGAGCATAGCTATGTAGGATTTTTCTTTTTTCAGATAGCCTATTTCCTTTTAAAAGCTCCTCTGTTGCTGAATATTAAAGATATCAGAAAAGAATGGGAGTATATTACTAGCATATTTAAGTATAAACAATATTTGGTAAAATAAAAGGCATGAAGAATATAGCCATAATTTTAGCTGGTGGTATTGGTAGTCGTTTGAACGCAGGAATCCCCAAACAATTTTTGAAGGTTGCAGGCCTCACAGTAATTGAACATACGATATCAACATTTCAGCGTCATAGTCTTATTGATGAGATAGCCATTGTCGCCAATGAGGCGTATCATCATAAAATAGGGGAATATGTTGTAAAAAACAAATTTTCTAAAGTGAAGAAGATATTGATGAGTGGTGCGGAAAGACATTTCTCTTCTTTATCTGCTATTAAAGCTTATGAAAATGGGGAAGAGTGTAATTTGATATTTCATGATGCAGTTCGTCCTTTGATAAGTTCTCAAATAATAGACCGAGTGATTGTTGCTTTGCAGATCTATGAAGCGGTAGATGTTGCAATTCCTTCGGCTGATACGATTATACAGGTTGACAGTGACAATACAATTATGGGGATTCCCCCCCGTCGGGTGTTAAGAAGAGGACAAACTCCTCAAGGATTCCGTTTGAACACCATAAAAGCCGCTTATGATGAAGCATTAAAAGATCCCGATTTCATCACAACAGACGATTGTGGTGTGGTGTTGAAGTATCTTCCTGAAACAAAAATATATGTGGTAGAAGGGGAAGATAGCAATATGAAGTTGACTTATAAAGAGGATTTCTATTTGATAGAGAAGTGGTTTCAATTACGAATGACTAACTTCCAAGAGCACGCACTAACTGATGATGAAAAAGAAAAATTGCAGGGAAAAGTAATTGTTCTTTTCGGTGCATCATCTGGCATAGGTTTTGACTTAATGAATTTATGTTGCGATTGCGGAGCTGTTGTATATGGTTTCAGCAGAAGTATGAACCATGTAGATATTCAGGATTTGGATAGTGTGCGTTCTGCTTTCTCTTCAGTTGCCAAAGAGGTGAATAGGATAGATTATGTTATTGATACGGCATCTGTTTTTTTTAAAGAACCGTTGGCTTACATGAGTTATGAGCAGATAGAGGAGACTATAGACATTAATTATAAGGGGATGGTACATGTGGCTAAAGAGGCATATCCTTATCTTGAAAAGAGCTGTGGGCAATTAGTATTCTATACTTCCAGTTCTTATACCCGTGGTCGCATGAATTATAGTATCTATTCATCTACGAAATGTGCCACTGTAAATTTTGTACAGGCTTTAGCCGAAGAATGGGGAAGTTTGGGCATTCGTGTGAATTGCGTGAATCCGGAGCGTACAAAGACTCCTATGCGTACCAAAAATTTTGGAATAGAACCTGAGGATACTTTGTTGAAATCAATGGATGTGGCAGTAGCAACAGCTAAACTCTTAGTCTCTGATTTAACCGGGCAAGTAATAGACATAAAGCTAAAATTGATATAAAATGAAGCCATTAAAATTGCTAAATACCTTTTTGAAGATGCGTAGCAAACGATATCTTTTAAGTCGATTGCTAGAAGTCGTATTGGGATACCCTTTATATGTTTTCTCTTTTTTGTGTATTCGTAATAGAAATAAATGGCTATTTGGAACCAATGTAGAATTTACAGATAACGCTAAATATTTATTTATATATGCTAATGAACAGAAAGACGAGATTCGTCCCATTTGGATAACATCCTCCAGAGATACTGTAGAAAGAATTCATAAAATGGGATTTGAGGCATATCTTAAGTATTCGCTAAAAGGATTATATCACTCATTAACAGCTCATGTCTATGTTTTTACATATCATTCTAAAGATATAAACTTCTTTACTTCTGGTAATGTACGCAAGATTAACTTGTGGCATGGCGTTGGGATTAAAGGAGGAAATGGAGGTAAAAAAGATAACAATTTTGCTTCGAAGAAGAATAGTAGTTATTTAACAAAAATACTTCTTCCGCACATGTATGAAAAGAATACTCTGTTTTTGTCTACCTCCGATATGATGGATAAGCATTTTAAGCAAATGTTTTCTTTGGATGATAAGGTTATTTTTGATGCAATTTATCCCCGTTGTCATTATATGTGTAAATCTCAGAATGAAATTCTTTCATTTATTGATAAATATGAGTCCAAGTCAATGAGGAAAATGGTTGCTAAACTGTCTCATTATGATAAAGTATATCTTTATATGCCAACTTGGCGAGGCAACTTGAATGATGATTTTATACGTGAAGCTAATTTTGATTTTGAGAAGCTGAATGATATTTTAGTAAAACAGAATAGATTATTTATATTGAAACTTCATCCAGCGGTAAGAGTATTGCAGAATGTAAATGAAAAGGAGTTTTCTAATATTTGTTTTTTGGATAAGAGATTAGATATTTATCCTCTTCTTCCTTTTGTTGATGTCCTTATAACAGATTACTCATCCATATATTATGATTTCTTGTTATTAAATAAAGGCATCTTATTATATCCATTTGATAAAGAACGTTTCATAGAAAATAGTAATGATTTGGCCTTTGATTACGACGAATATACCCCAGGAAAAAGAGTTTATTCTATGACTGACTTTTTATCAGTGATTGCATCAAACGATGTTCTAGAGATTGATGATAGAGATAAAAAACGTATACTACATGCTTTTTGGGGTAAATCAGATAAAAACAGATTAGATCTCCTATATAACAAGATAAAGACTGTATGAAGCATCGTTTACTGTTATTATATTCTTGGCTGATTAAAACTATGCTGTTTTTTTTTCCTGACATTCCGTTAATTATGAGATTCCGGGGATTTTTATATAGTTTAGGAATGCCTTCATGTGGAAGTAATTTTCAAGTAGCTCATAACGTAACATTGAATTCTATTGAGGGACTTACAGTTGGAAATAATGTCTATCTGGCAATGGGGAATATTATATATGCTCATGGGAAAGCTATTATTGGTAATAATGTAATGTTTGGTCCAGGTTGTTTGCTAACTACTGGAAATCATACTTTTGGGGATGGCTCATATCGTTACGGTGTATCTGTAGAGAAAGAAGTCAGAATTAAAGATGGCTGTTGGATTGCAGCTCATTGTGTCGTGTTACCAGGTGCCGTATTACCAGCACGTTCTATATTGGCTGCAGGTGCTGTATTGACAATACATTTACAGGAGTTGTGTGAAGATGCTATTTATACTGGTATTCCTGCAAAATTTACAAAAAAAAGAATTTAACTTTTAGCAGAATATTTCATGGATCAGATTAAAATTGCCGTAATCGGTCTCGGTTACGTAGGGCTTCCTTTAGCCCGCCTTTTCTCGACGAAGTATAAAACAGTGGGTTTTGACATGAGCCAACCGCGTGTAGATGCTTTGATGGCAGGACATGATGCTACATTTGAGGTTTCAGATGAATTGCTTCAAGACGCTATTCAAAATCATGGTTTTATCTGTACTACAAAGTTGGAAGATATTAAAGATTGCAATTTCTATGTCGTTGCAGTTCCCACCCCTGTAGATGTAAATAATCGTCCGGATTTGAAGCCGTTATGGGGTGCTAGTGAAACTGTTGGAAAAGTAATTTCAAGGGGGGATATTGTGGTTTATGAATCTACGGTTTATCCGGGGTTAACAGAGGAAGAGTGTCTACCAGTTGTAGAAAAAGTTTCAGGTTTGAAATTTAATGTTGATTTCTTTGCAGGTTATTCTCCGGAACGCATCAATCCTGGCGATAAAGAGCATACAGTAGAAAAAATTAAAAAAGTAACTTCCGGGTCAACTCTTGAAGTTGCAGACATTGTAGATGGGGTCTATAATTCGATCTTAGTGAATGGTACGCATAAAGCACCTAGTATTAAAGTTGCGGAGGCCTCTAAGATCATTGAAAACTCTCAGCGCGATGTGAATATTGCCTTTATGAATGAATTGGCGAAGATATTCAATGCTATGGGAATAGATACGAATGATGTGATAGAAGCAGCTTCTTCTAAATGGAACTTCATTAAATTAAAACCCGGCTTGGTGGGTGGCCATTGTATCAGTGTGGATCCTTATTATTTGATACAGAAGGCGCAGGTTTACGGGGTGTTGCCACGTATTATGTCGGCTGCTCGTCGTTTGAATGATGGTATGGGGGATTATGTGGCTAACCAAGTGATTAAATTAATGAACAAAAAGGGCGTACTGGTGAAAGATGCCAAAATCTTGTTACTTGGTATTACATTCAAAGAGAATTGTCCGGATATCAGAAATACAAAAATTGTGGATATTTATAGTACATTGTCTGAATATACTGAAAATATTGCGGTATATGACCCTTGGGCAAATGCAGCTAAAGTTAACCATGAATACGGCATTGCTTTGACAGATTGTTCTTTGGAAGAGCTACGTGGACAATTTGATGCCGTAGTGTTAGGTGTTGCTCATGATGCCTTTAAAAAAGAGGATATTCGATCGTTCCTGAAAAATGAGAACGGGGTCATCTATGATGTGAAAGGTATGTTGGATAGAGAAGTAATAGACGGAAGACTGTAATGATGCTTTCTGTTATTTGTCCTATATATAATGAAGCGAAATATATTGATGTGTGCATTCAGTCTATTTTGTTTCAAGATTATCCCAAGGATTGCTTGGAAGTGCTGTTTGTGGACGGTATGAGCAAGGATGGCACTCGTGATATAGTGGAAAACTATGCAAGGCAATACCCTTTTATCCATTTGTTGAATAATGAAAAGCGTATAGTACCGATAGCTATGAATATCGGGATAAAGGTGTCAAAAGGGGATGTCATTATGCGTTTGGATGCTCATGCGCAATATCCAGCAAATTATTTCTCGGTATTAGTGAAAGCTTTGGAAACTATTGATGCTGACAATGTTGGGGCTGCTTGCAGAACGGATGTGCTTAATAAGACACCTAAAACTTTAGCTATTGGGGAAGTTTTAAGCAATAAGTTCGGTGTCGGAAATTCAACTTTTCGTTTAGGAGTTGACAAAGTGATGGAGGTGGATACGGTTCCTTT
>ERZ779746.1257-NODE-1257-length-10072-cov-3.979335_pt1 | contig 10072 bp, 9 predicted proteins | sample MGYA00511888_ERZ779746 | MGnify/ENA primary metagenome ERZ779746 (study PRJEB29588, sample SAMEA1964695) | human gut metagenome | biome: human gut; feature: human-associated habitat; material: faeces | place: Denmark | collected 2008/2010 ... | reverse complement strand
CCGCTCGATGCCCAGCAGCACAAAAAAGTACAGCCCCCACAGCACAAAGTTCCACGCCGCGCCGTGCCAGAGACCGGTCAGCAGCCAGACGACCAGAATATTGCGCAGCCACTTTGTTTTGCTCACGCGGTTGCCGCCGAGCGGGATATACAGATAATCCCTGAACCACGTTGAGAGCGAGATGTGCCACCGACGCCAGAATTCCGCAACGGAGCGGGAAAAATACGGCGTGTTGAAGTTTTCCGTAAGCTTAAAGCCCATTGCGCGCGCAGAGCCAATGGCCATGTGCGAATACGCCGCAAAGTCGCAGTAGATCTGGATCGAAAAGGCGCAGGCGGCCGCAATGACCTGAAGCGAGCCGAAGCTCTGCGGAGAGGCGAACACGGTGTCGACCATGACGGCGAGCCTGTCGGCGATAAGCAGCTTTAAAAAAGCGCCGTAGGCAAAGCGGAAAAGCCCGACCCGCACATCTCGCCACGAAAATTCGTGCCGCTGCTCAAACTGCGGCAAAAGCCTGTCGGCTCTTGCAATGGGGCCTGACAGCAGCGAGGGAAAAAACGACAGGAACAGAGCGCTCTTTACAAAATCCTTTTCGGCAGGAACTTTCCCGCGATATACGTCGATAAGATAGCCCATCGCCGCAAAGAAATAAAACGATATCCCGGCAGGGAGCAGAAGCTTCGGCACGGCAGCCGTCCAGTCAAACCCGAGGACAGCCAAGGCGCTTTTTATAACGCCTGCTGCAAAGCCGAGGTATTTAAATAATGTAAGAAGCCCTATAAACAGCGCCAGCATGAAAACAAGCAGCGCCTTCTGCGGCTTCTTTTCAAGCCTGCGCGCGGCAAAATAAACAGCTATCGACGAGCCGACGAGAAAAGGCAGATACTCGGGGCCTGCGCACGCATAGAAAAACCAGCTGCCGATAAGCAGCCAAAGGTTCCTGCACTTTTGCGGCAGAAGAAAATATATTAAAACCGTTACCGGGAAAAATGCAAAATAGGACGGCGATAAAAAACTCAAAATATGCAACTCCAGTCGAACAGACATTCGCTTTATTTTACACGCTGCGCGAGGAGCTGTCAATTTCTCCTGTACGTATTTGCCGGCTGAAATATCATTAGACTGTCAGAAACATTAACAAATTATTAACGAATATTGCGAGCCTTGATATGGATATTAACATGCTATGACACTAAAATAACAATCATCAGGGCGCGGCGGTTTTTGGCACCGTCCGCCGAAATTCACCTGTTATAAGGAGGGAAACATTGTGATAACATTCATAATCGGTCTCGTGATGCTTTTCGGAGGCGCTGCGCTTTACGGCAAGCTCTGTGAAAAGGTTTTCGGACCGGACGACCGTAAAACTCCGGCTTACACGAAAAACGACGGAGTTGACTACGTTCCCATGAAGGGCTGGAAAAACAGCCTTATCAACCTTCTGAACATTGCCGGTACCGGCCCCATTCTCGGACCTATACAGGGCATCCTGTTCGGACCCATCGCATTCATAACCATCCCCATCGGCAACGTCATCGGCGGCGCCATGCATGACTATTTCTCCGCATGATCTGCCTGCGCGCCGGCGGCACTCAGATGCCCGACATGGTCAAAAGGTACACCAATAAGGGCATATTCACGGTTTACAACATCTTTGTCTGCCTGCTCCTGCTGCTTGTCGGCGCTGTGTTTATCTACACCCCCGGCGACATTGCCGCAACCCAGGTCTTTAACTTCTCGGGCGCTGCCAACGCGACCTCGACATGGGTCATCTACGGCGTTATCTTTATTTACTACCTAGTTGCGACCGTATTCCCCATCGACAAGATCATCGGCCGCATTTACCCGATCTTCGGCGGCATCCTGCTGTTCTCGGCAATCGGCGTTTTCATCGGCCTGTTTGTCAAGGGCTATCCCCTCGTTGAGGTGTGGAACAACGTTTGGGAATATAACGGCGTGTTCAACTACAGCGAGTATTTCGCAAACGGCCACTTCTTCCCGATATTCTTCGTAACCGTCGCCTGCGGCATACTCTCCGGCTTCCATTCCACCCAGACGGCTATCATCTCGCGCACCATGAAGAGCGAGCGTCAGGGCCGCAACACCTTCTACAACATGATGGTGCTGGAAGGCTTCATCGCCATGGTCTGGGCTGCCGGCGCTATGGGCGTGTACAACCTGGCTCTGCAGGAGCCCAATGCATCTCTGGCCACCGGTACTGTGGGCGTCGTCTGCAAGTACCTGCTGGGTCATGTGGGCGGCATCATCGCCCTGATCGGCGTTATCGTCCTGCCCATCACCTCCGGTGATACGGCGCTGCGCGCCCTGCGTCTGAGCCTGTCTGAGACGCTGCACATCGACCAGTCCACCAACGGCAAGCGCATCAAGCTGGCTGTGCCTATCTTCGCGCTGGTCATCGCCATCCTCGTGTTCGCCAAGACCAACAGCGAGGGCTTCATGATCCTGTGGCGTTACTTCGCATGGGCGAACCAGACGCTGTCCCTGTTTGCCTTCCTGAGCATCACCGCGTGGATGTTCGAGAACGGCAAGGGCAAGTGGGCTTGGATGCCCATGATCCCCGGCAGCTTCTACACCTTCATCTGCGTGACCTACATCGCCAACGCACACATCGGCTTCACCATCCCCTGGACGCCCGCCTACATCATCGGTGTGGTTTGCGCCATCGCTTATGTAGTCGCCTGCTGCATATACGGCAAGAAGCGCGCTGCCAAGCTGCATGCCTCCCTGTAACACAGCACTTGTGTGTTTGAACTGAATTCCCGGTAAAAAATACACCGCCTGCGTCAAGCAGGCGGTGTATTTTTATGCATTTCACTTTTCTTTATAGTAAAGACGGCAGTGACAGTAGCCCTCGAAGTCAGGATCGGCGATCTGATCCCGGAACTCCTGACACATGCAGATGTTCTCCGGCGTGCGCTGCAAGCGGCAGGGACAGTACCCATCCTTACGACGCAGCCCCTCCCGCACCGTCTCGACGATCTTGGGATCGTCGTTGAAGCGGATCTTCATAAAGCGTCTCCTTTGTGCAGAAAGCTCACTCGGCGGCGAACCAGTCCTTGCAGAACTGGGCCAGCGCGGGGACAAGCTGCTTGATCTCCCGGTGGGTGGTGTTGACGCACAGATGATAGGATTCCTTGCTGCCCCACTTGGTATCGGCATACATCAGGTGGTTCTGGGCGCGCTCCTTGTCGATGCGGCGGATGGCCTTCTCCATCTCAGAGCGGGTCAGGTGCTCGCCCTCCGGTGCACGCTTCATGCAGCGCTCCACCTTGGCGTCCATGTCGGCGTAGACGAACAGGTTCAGAGGACGGTAGTCCTTCAGGATCACGTCGGCGCAGCGACCCACGATCACGCAGTCGCCCTGCTGGGCAAACTTCTCCAGCAGCTGCCGCTGGGCCACCGCCACGCGGATGGGCTGATCCATCACGGTAACAGGCATCATGGCCAGCCGGTGGCCGATGGTCATGGGATAGGCGGCTTCGATGCACTTCTCCCCCACGTTGGCCACGTAGTCGGCGTTCAGGCCGTTTTCCTTGGCGATCAGCTCAATGATCTGATGGTCATAGCAGGGGATGTGCAGCGCCTCGGCCAGGCGCTTGCCCAGCTCACGGCCGCCGCTGCCAAATTCACGGCTGATGGTAATAATCATACGATCACTCCTTTATTACGATCAATATTCATAGCAGCTTCCGCCCACAAACTCACGCACCAGCGAGTTCTGAGGCACATAGGGACAGTGCAGCGGCGGAACGCCCCGCACCACCTTCATCAAGTCTGTCAGGCCGTGGGACTCCAGAAACTCCGGCGTCATCTCCTCGCGGAAGCAGGGGATCTCATTGAGATATTTGGCGAGGATGCAAGGCTCATAATCGTGGAAGGTGTCAATGTGGATGGCGGCGTTTTCCTTATAGGGCTGGATATAGTTGATCTCGCCCCGATCCACGCTCTCCGAACGTTCCACCGTCTGTGCGATGCTGTGCCCACGGGTGTTGTAGTCGCGGATCATGCGGCGAGCCACGCGCAGCTGTTCCGGCCGGACGATCTTATCGTCGTTGGTGATGATACGGGTGCGGGGCGCCACGTATACACCGTTGGCGACGCCGCGAATTTTATCAAAGATCAGCGGGTTGAGCATGTGGATACCCTCGGCGATGATGACGGCGTCGGTATAGCCTTGCATCTTGGTATAGCCGCCGGTGGTGCCGTTCTTGAAGTCGTACCAGGGAACATCCACCTCCTTGCCGTCCATCAGCTGGCTGATGCAGCCGATCAGGCTGTCCACGTCCACGCAATAGGGGGACTCCCAGTCTGTCAGCTCCGGCGGACGGCGATCCAGCGGCAGAAAGAAATTATCCATATGGATCACGCAGACCTTCACACCCAGATTCTTCAGATAGTCCTCCAGCCGCAGCGCGGTCGTGGTCTTTCCGGAACCGGAAGGCCCGGTCAGCGCCACCACCGGACGCTCCTGCCGGGTGGACAGGATGGAGGCCGCAGCGGCGCTTATCTTATCGTGATAGACCTCCTCGCAGCGCAGAACAAACTGTGTCTCGTTCCGCATGGCGTTATTGATGTTTTCCAGGTCGATAACTCGCATGAAATGTGCTCCTTTCGAGACTTGGTTACGGTATAGTATACCACCATTTTCCCTATGGCGCAAGGGAAAGAAAGTGACCGGTCTCCCCTGCTGAGCACATGCTCAGCGATAGAAATTCTTGACAAACCGGATGAACTGCTGGGTCTGGCCGCTGACCGGGGCGCCCCGGCGGCAGGCCACGTACAGCTGGCGGTGCGCTCCGGCATCCGGAAGCGGAAACGTCATCAAACGGCCCGCCTTTACCGCGTCCTCGGCGGCTTTTTCGGAAATGATGGAGATGCCCAGACCTCCGGCCACCAGATTTTTGATGGATTCCTGATCGTTCAGCCGCGCCGTGACCGTCAGGTCGTTTTCGTCCACACCCATCCGCTCAAAATAAGTGGACACGCATTTTTTGCTGCCGCTTCCCTTTTCCCGCAGCAGCATGGGCTCCCGGCAGATGTCCGCCAGCGTCATGCCGCCGGCATCCCGGAAACGGAGAAAATGTTCGTTCACCGGCGTGATAAGCACCATTTGATCCGCGTAGAACGGCGTCAGCTCCAGCATCTCCTCGTGTACCTCCACGCCGATCAGCCCCATGTCGAAGGCGCCGCACATCAGGCCATCCACGATGCCCTGACTGTCGCTTTGAAAGACATGGAACTGGGTTGCGGGGCGAATGGCTCGGAAAGCGGGCAAAATCTCCGGCAGGATATAGGCGGAGGGGATGGTGGACGCTCCGATGCGGATCTTTTTTTCGTCCTCGTCGCTCCAGCTGCGCATCAGATTGTCCCGCAGATTTACAATGTTGCAGGCGCATTCGTACAGCTCCTGTCCTCGGGGTGTGACCTCCACCGATTTCGTGGTGCGCACGATAAGACTGGTCTGAAATTCCTCCTCCAGCTGCCGCACATGGGTGCTGATGGTGGGCTGGGACAGGTATAATTTCTCCGCTGCTTTTGTGAAGCTCCTATACTTTACAACAGCGCAGAATGACTGTAATTGCTTCAGTTCCATGTGGTCCTCCCGCATAATTTCCGCAGCGCCAGCAGCGCCGCGTCCACCTGCCGGGTCGTGTTCTGATGCCCGAAGGAAAAGCGGATAGTGCCTGTAGGAAATGTGCCCAGCGTCTTGTGGGCGTTGGGGGCGCAGTGCAGCCCCACCCGCACCATGATACCGTATTCCTGCCCCAGCGCGTCGGCCATCAGGGCAGGATCCACGTTCTCCGGCAGGACGGACACCACGCCGACGCGCCCCTCCGTCCCCTTGCGTCCGATCACGCGCAGGTTCGGGATCTCCTCCGCCCCTATAAGAAAGCGCTCTGTCAGCGCCAATTCGTGGCTGCGCACCTTGTCGATGGTCTCCCGCTCCAGCCAGCATAGCGCGGCATGCAGGCCCATGATTCCCGGCAGGTTCAGGGTACCTGCCTCGAACTTATCCGGTAGGAATGACGGCATCTGCTCCTCATGGCTGACGCTGCCGGTTCCGCCGGCGATCAGCGGCGTGACCAGTGGCACCATGTCCGGCTGGAGAAGGAATCCCCCCACCCCTTGCGGGCCCAGAAGGCCCTTGTGGCCGGTAAAGGCCAGCGCGTCAATATGCATGGCCGCCATGTCGATGGGCAGCACGCCCGCCGTCTGGGCGGTATCCAATATGAATTTCAGGCCGTGGGCATGACAGAAAGCCCCAACCTCCGCCGCAGGCAGCACCGTGCCGCAGACGTTGCTGGCATGCAGCATCACAACAGCCCGCGTGTTATCCCGCAGCAGAGCCGCCATGGCAGACGTATCCAGCGTACCGTCCCCAGCGCAAGGGATACGGTCAAAGGACACGCCCCGGCTTTGCAGTTGGGTCAGCGGCCGCATGACGGCGTTGTGCTCCATGGCGGACACCAGCACATGGTCTCCGGGGCGCAAAAAGCCCTTCAGCAGCACGTTCAGGCTCTCCGTAATATTGCGGGTAAATGCCACGTTCCGGCAGTCCGGGCCGTGGAACAGCGCTGTCAGCCTCTGCCGGGTCTCCAGCACCAGCTCCTCCGCCTGATACGCCTCGTCATAGCCGCCGCGGTTGATGTTACAGCCGCACTCCTTTATATACTGATAGACCGCCTCCGCTACGCCTTCCGCCTTGGGAAAGCTGGTGCTGGCGTTGTCCAGATAGATCCGCTCCACGGCTTCATGCTCCTTTTCCCTTATTTTTTATTGATTTGATAGCGGAAAATCTTCTTATAAGCCCTCATAAATGTTTAAGACACCATGAGAAAATGGCTTAAAATCAAGGTTTTCCGCATATCATCATTTATCTTGCCGTATCTCCGTACAAGGTGGTTTTGTAAGACCGGGCACCATTTTAGCACCACAAAAATAAAGGAGGACGACATGAATAACGTACTTTTAGACAAGGGTATTATAACCCCGTCCGGCGAAATCAGCAAGGATAAGATAAACCTTGTCGCCGGGGCAATCACGCAGCCGTTCACAGAAATGGTCTGGGTGACGACAGGCGGCGATATGGAAACCATCAATCGCCTTACCGATGTTCTCGTTTCCATGAACACCCCCGCAGACCGGGGCAAGCTGTTCAAAATCATCAAAATGCTGTATGGGCTTATGGGCTTACCGTTTTCCGAGGAAGCCGAGCCGATGGACGCCGCCCCCGACGTATTGGAATACTTCATCTTTTCCTTTACGGCAGATTTTGGCGAAATCATCAAAGACTATATCGCGGAAGCACAATAGAATACGCACACAGGCGGCGTTTCTCAATCCCACACAGGGAGAACAGAGACGCCGCCTTTTTCATGCCCTTATGTTACGCAGTAGAGCCGGAAAAAGCCTTGCAGCAAGCGGCTTTTGGGGCGCGGCTTTGACAAGGTAAGTTGTTTATACCTTTTCCCTTAAAAACGCGCTTCTACTGCGTAACAAAACCACAGCAAAGGAGTGATGAACAATGGCAGTTTTCCGTGTGGAACGAAACCGCGGCTATACCGTAATGAGCAACCACCATCTACGCAACAGGGGCTTGACCTTGAAAGCAAAGGGGCTGCTTTCGCAAATGCTGTCCCTGCCGGACAACTGGGACTATACCCTTGCGGGGCTGTCCCACATCAACCGGGAGAAAATCGACGCGATACGCGAAGCGGTACGAGAGCTTGAAAAAGCCGGGTATATCGTCCGCAGCCGCGAACGCGACAAGAAAGGACGCTTGCGGGGCGTAGACTATATCATTTACGAGCAGCCGCAGCCACCTGTATTGGATTTGCCTACATTGGAAAATCCAACATTGGATAATCCAACGTTGGAAAAACCTACCACAAAGGACTTTATCGCCCCGTCCTCGTTCCGTTTCGGCGAGGGCAGATATTTCCGTATGGGACGCAAAATCGGCGCGGTCAGCTTCCTTGAAATCCTTGCGCCGGAGCTGAACGACCGTATGCTTGCGGATATTCTCGACCTTGAAACGGGGATCGTCGTCAATCTCCATATCAAGAGCATCGACCAGACCGAAGCTATTAAGACCATCAAGCGCAAGATAACCGACCTTGACAAAATGAAAATCGAGGAACAAAAGAAAGCGGTACGCAGCGGCTACGATATGGACATCATCCCCTCTGACCTTGCCATGTTCGGCGGCGAAGCGAAAAACCTCTTGCAGGACTTACAGAGCCGCAACGAGCGAATGTTTCTCCTGACTTTCCTTGTGGTAAATATGGCAGACACGAAGCGAAAGCTGGAAAATGACATATTCGCAGCGGCAGGCATTGCGCAGAAATACAACTGCGCCTTAACCCGCCTTGACTATCAGCAGGAAGCGGGGCTGATGTCCTCTGTTCCGCTGGGCGAGAACCTGATCCCCATCCAGCGGGGGCTTACCACATCAAGCACTGCGATTTTCATTCCCTTTATCACGCAGGAGCTTTTTCAGCGGGGCGCGGCACTCTATTACGGGCTGAACGCCCTGTCAAGCAATATGATCCTCTGTGACCGCAAGCGGCTGAAAAACCCCAACGGTCTAATCCTTGGCACCCCCGGAAGCGGCAAGAGCTTTGCGGCGAAGCGGGAAATCACAAACGCTTTTCTCATTACCGACGATGACATCATCATCTGCGACCCGGAAGCGGAGTATTACCCCCTTGTGCGCCGCCTGCACGGACAGGTGATCCGCATTTCCCCCACAAGCACCCAGTATGTCAACCCTATGGATATTAACCTCAATTACAGCGAGGACGATAACCCCCTTGCGCTGAAAAGCGACTTTCTCCTTTCCCTCTACGAGCTTGTCATCGGCGGCAAGGAGGGGCTGATGCCCGTGGAAAAGACCGTCATTGACCGCAGCGTAAGAAACGTGTACCGCCCGTTTTTAGCCGCCCCCGACCCGGCGAAAATGCCGATCCTCGGCGACCTTTACGACGAGCTTTTAAGACAGCCGGAGCCGGAAGCGGCGCGGGTGGCGGCGGCATTGGAGCTTTACGTTTCGGGCAGTCTGAATGTCTTTAATCACCGTACCAATGTGGAACTTTCAAACCGCCTTGTCTGCTTTGACATCAAGCAGCTTGGGAAGCAGCTTAAAAAGCTGGGGATGCTCATTGTGCAGGATCAGGTGTGGAACAGAGTAACCATAAACCGGGCTGAAAAGAAATCCACCCGCTACTACATGGACGAGTTTCATTTGCTCCTCAAAGAGGAACAAACCGCCGCCTATTCTGTGGAGATTTGGAAGCGTTTCAGAAAATGGGGCGGTATTCCAACCGCTATCACGCAGAATGTCAAAGACCTTTTGAGCAGCCGCGAAGTTGAGAATATCTTTGAGAACAGCGATTTTGTCCTCATGCTCAATCAGGCGCAGGGCGACCGGGAAATCCTTGCAAGGCAGCTCAATATCTCCCCGCAGCAGATGAAATACGTTACCCATACCGAAGCGGGCGAGGGGCTGATCTTCTACGGAAACGTGGTGCTGCCTTTCCTTGACCGTTTTCCGCAGAATACCGAGCTATACCGGGTAATGACGACCCGCCCGGAGGAAGTGGGCGGCACATGAGATTAGACACCATCATCAACCGCGACGCGCTGTGCGCCCTGCGGGAGCTGCCCGCCGAGAGCGTCCATTGCTGCGTCACAAGCCCGCCCTACTACGCCCTGCGGGATTACGGCATGGATGCGCAGATCGGGCGGGAGGACACGCCGGAGCAGTATATCGCAAGGCTTGTCGAGGTTTTCCGTGAGCTGAAACGGGTGCTGCGCCCGGACGGTACGTTTTGGCTGAACATTGCCGACACCTACTGCGGCACAGGCAGCAAGGGAGCCTACACCGACCCCAAAAACCCGAAAGGCAGAAACGGGCAGAGCCTGTCCCTTGCAAGACGGGCGGCAGGCTGCAAGCAAAAGGATTTAATCGGTATTCCGTGGCTTTTAGCCTTTGGCTTACACCTTCAATGGGCAGCTATCCTTTCTGGATACTTGCTACCACTTGTTTTTT
>ERZ779746.1255-NODE-1255-length-10082-cov-2.321632_pt1 | contig 10082 bp, 10 predicted proteins | sample MGYA00511888_ERZ779746 | MGnify/ENA primary metagenome ERZ779746 (study PRJEB29588, sample SAMEA1964695) | human gut metagenome | biome: human gut; feature: human-associated habitat; material: faeces | place: Denmark | collected 2008/2010 ... | reverse complement strand
AATAAAATTCAGCTATATTGTAAATAATCTTACTGTTTTATTTAATATCAATATGATCAATTACTTTATATCTGAATTTTATTATTACTATCTACTACATCATCATTTTACAAATTATAATTGAACTTAAAATTCCTATAAAATCAGCTGTTAACGATGCAATTAAAACCCCTCTATTCTTTTTTATTTTTACACAACTTGTATATACTGCTATCGTATATAAAGTCGTTTCTGTAGACCCCATTATCGTAGAAGTTATTAATCCTATTGTCGTATCCACCCCATATTTTTGCATGATATCTACTGCTACTGCCATAGAAGCACTGCCCGAAATCGGTCTTAACATCGCTAGTGGTAAAACTTGACTTGGTATTTTCAATAAACTTGTTACTGGAGAAATAATATTAATAATTAAATCTATTATGCCAGAATTTCTTAATGCTCCTACTGCCAAAAAAATTCCTATTAACGTTGGAAAAAGTCTAAAAACTATTTCTATTCCTTCTTTTGCGCCATCTATAAAAGTATCGTAAACTTTAACCTTTTGTATTACACCATACATAATTATTATTAATATTACTGTTGGTATAGCTGCAGAAGATATGTAATTTATTATTTGCATTCTCTTCTTCCTTTCCATACTATCTTTTATTTTCCCAATCTAATTAATACTTTTGCCGTAATAATTGATGCAAGTGCCGCAGTTATAGTTGCAATCCACACTGGAAAAATTATCTGAGTTGACATAGAAGAATTTAGTGAGTTTCTTATAGCAATTACATTTGTTGGTATAAGCTGAATTGAAGCTGTATTTATCAAAATAAACATTAACATTGAGTTTGATAAAATCATTTTGTTTTTATTATCTTTTTGCAATGTTTTCATTGCTTTAATTCCTAATGGTGTAGCCGCATTTCCTAATCCTAAAATGTTTGCTATCATATTCATAGAAATTTCCTCTTTTGCCTGTTCATTTTCTTTTAATTCTGGAAATAAAAAATTAATTAACGGCCTAAAAAAAATAGTTAATTTTCTAATTAATGTAGTTCTTTTAGCAATCTCCATTATTCCATTCCACAAACACATAGTTCCTAAAAAAGTAAGACATAAATTAACAACTTCTGTTAATGATATAAAGATTCCATTACTAACATTTTCTATATTTCCAGAAAAAAAAGCATATATAAAAGATATAATAATAAATAAAGGCCAGATTATATTTAACATATTGCTCCTTTTGATTTTTTTATATATGTATTCATATATTTATAACTATATTACCTAAAAAATAAAAGATATTGTCATCTTTTATTTCAAAGTAATTTTATTATATTAGCATAGAGTAGAAATTTATATAAGTTATTAAACTATAACAACATTATTTACTTATATTGCAGCTTCTAAATACATATTTTCTTTCGTTTTGCCCTGGGGAATGAGTTCAAATCTTAGTGTTTTTTGAACCGGATAAAGTTTACGTAAATTACTATATAAATTAAACATATTTTTTCCTCCTCAATGTGTATTTTTAGTATGTATATGTGTCAATCATGTGGTAAATATCTTTTTGTATTTTTTGAATTTTGTGTTATACTATTCATAAGTGATTCAAGTGCTTTCGTATAATTTCTTTTTTCAACAATTCAATTATACTACTTGAATCACTTTTTTTCTATATTTTTTGTTTCACATCAATTGTAACACTACATTTATATTATTTGTAAGTTTTTGTAAATTACATATTGCTTTTTCATTGATTTTATGCTATTATAATTATAGATTTTTTGTCGAATAATGTTGTTTTAAGGAGGATAAAATGAAGTCTACAGGAATAGTAAGAAGAGTTGATGAATTAGGAAGAGTTGTAATTCCTATTGAATTAAGAAATCAATTTGACATATCTGAAAAAGATCCAATAGAAATTTATGTTGATGGTTCTACGATTGTTTTAAAGAAGTTTGTACCTAACTGCATTTTTTGTGGTTCTGATAAGGATTTAACACAATATAGAGATAAACAAATATGTAAAAAATGTATTAATAAAATTTCTACAATAGATGAAAAATAGTGTCTTAGTGTCTTTAAGGCACTATTTTTTTAAAAATTTTTGATATATTTCGTTTTTATTTGTGTTTCTATCTTTGGCTATCTGTTTAATTATCTCTTTTTTTTCCAATCCTTTTTTTTCATAATATTCATATTGTTCTTCTAATGGCATTTCCTTTTTTGAACAATCTTCCTGTTCATTATCATTTAAGTCTAATAAAATTACATATTCTCCCTTTATTTCTTCTTTTCTTGAAATCAATTCACTTATCTTACCTCTTATGTATTCTTCATGTATTTTGGTTATTTCTTTTGCTAATATGCAATTTATGTCTCCTATATTTTCTAAGATATCGTTTAATGTTTTTAGTAATTTATGTGGTGCTTCATATAATATTATTGTTTTATTTTGCTTTGAAATCTCATTTAGCTTTTTTGTTCTTAACTTTTTATTAATAGGCAAAAATCCATAAAAAATAAATTCTTTTGTGTTAAATCCAGAACATATTAATGCATTTATAAGTGCACATGCTCCTGGTATTGGAATTATCTCTATATTATTTTCTATAGCTTTTTTTACAATTTCCTCTCCTGGATCTGATATCCCTGGTGTCCCAGCATCTGTAACTAGAGCAATATTTTCACCATTTTTTAATTTGTCAATTAACACATCTGATTTTACTTCCTCATTATGTCTGTGGTAACTGATTAAAGGCTTTGTTATAGCATAAAAATTTAATAATTTTAACGTATGTCTTGTATCTTCTGCTGCTATAACATCAACCTTTTCTAATACCTTTAATGCTCTTAATGTTATATCCTCTAAATTTCCTATTGGTGTAGCTACTAAATATAATCTTCCGTTCATTGTAATTCTCCTTACATTTTATTATATATTTTTAATATTTCTTCTGTATATTCTCCTCTTTCGTTGTAAACATATAATGGTTTGTCTATTTTTAGAAATTGACCTCCATTTTTCACAGCTTTTATTAGTATTAAATTTGGCTCTTTTTTTTCATATGGATGGACAAATCTTATTTCCTTAGGTTCTATTTTGTTCTTTCTTAACTGATATATTATATCTACAAGTCTTTCTGGTTTATGTACCATATATAATGTTCCTTTATCTTTGAGCATTATGTAGCTTATCTTTATAAAATCTTTCAATGTTGCTGTTATTTCATGTCGCGATATTAATTTCTTGCTATTTTCATTTGTTTTGCCTGTATCCATTTTCTTGTATGGCGGATTTGTTATTATAAAGTCAAAACTATTTTTATCAAATACGCTTTCTAGGTCCTTAATATTTTTATTAATAATTTCAAATCTGTTTTCTAGGTTATTTAATTTTATGCTTCTTTGTGCCATCTCTGCAACTTCTTGTTGTACTTCTATACCATATATTTTGCTTAAGTCTGTTTTCCCACATAATAGTATTCCAAGTATTCCTGTGCCAGTTCCCAAATCTAAACCTACTGTTCCTCTTTTTATATCTTTTGCATAATTTGAAAGCAATACGCTATCTATTCCAAAACAAAATCCATCTTTTCGTTGTATTATCTTTAAATCTTTATATTCTAAATCATCAATTCTCTCATTATTATTTAAATGCATTTTACTCTCGCCCCACTTTTAACCCATATGTACTATATATTATAATAAACTTTATTTATTTTTTCAATAAGATAAAGCATAATATATTTATTTACATATAATATATTAAAAAACTTTTGGGGAGCGATTTATTATGGATAAGAAATATGATAAAAAAGAAAAAATAAATTTTGCACTAAAAAAAGAGAACACTATTTGCTCTCTTTTCGAAGTAGAAAAATTTTTACGAAGTGGTACTAAAATCATAAATGGAATAAAACTATTCAATATATTAAAGAATTAATTTTGCTTTGTAAATAGCACATCAAATTTTATCTTTTCATCTTTAAATGATTTATTTTCTTCTCCGTTTATTAATATTTTAATTTTATTTACTTCTGTTAATTCGCACAATGTATTTACTATAGAGTACACAGTTGCCTTTTCCTTTTCTTCTCCGCCTTGATGATTTTCTATAAATTCTTTTGAAAAATCCACATACAAAATATCATTTTTTAATTCCACATTATTAATAATTGTACCATTTGGAATAGCAGATTGTAATTTGTTATTTTTTGGCTCAGCTATAAGCATTTCTATTAATATTTTATATGGATTATTTAATAATGTTTTTACATCTATTAATCTACCCTCTGGCATTAGCTCTCCTGTTTCTTTGTTTTCATAATACAAAGAAATTATTGTTTGTCGCATTTGCTCATCTGTTATCTCCTCTTGTGGCTGATATTCTTCTTCCATTTTTTCTTCTTTATTACTAATAAAAAAGTAAAATACACCCAATAAAATAATTATTAAAATAATAATTATTAATACTATTTTTTTATTCAAAAATAACACTCTCCCTCTTCTCTAATAAATAATTTATTAATTATTATTATAGACAAGTATTTTTTAGAACTCTTTTTTTAAAGTTCATTGTGTTTCTATTGCTTTTTTCCAATATAATCATTTGACAAATTACACATTTCAATATAAAATTGATAGTATCGAAAGGAGTTACTTAAATATGATAAAGACTTTACACGTAGGGTTAGATGTTGGCTCTACAACAGTTAAAATAATTGTAATGGATGAAAATTTAAATACCATATATACAGATTATAAGAGGCATTTCTCGGATACCAAAAACACTATTTGTAATGTGTTAGAAAACTTAATTATAATGTATCCAAATACTGAATTTACTATTGCATTGACGGGCTCTGGTGCTATAAGTGCTGCTAAATTTTTAGATTTACCTTTTATTCAAGAGGTTGTATCTTGCAAAAGAGCAGTTGAAAAATATATTCCAGAAACTGATGTTGTTATTGAACTTGGTGGAGAAGATGCCAAAATTATATATTTTGATAAATTCATAGAGCAACGTATGAATGGAACTTGTGCTGGTGGTACAGGTGCTTTTATAGACCAAATGGCAAGTCTTTTAAATACGGATCCAACCGGTTTAAATGAACTTGCTAAATCACATAAGCTAATCTATCCTATTGCATCGCGTTGTGGTGTTTTTGCTAAAACTGATATTCAACCACTTTTAAATGAGGGTGCAGCTAAAGAGGATATTGCAGCTTCTATTTTTCAAGCAGTTGTTAATCAAACAATTAGTGGACTTGCTTGCGGAAGACCTATTAGAGGAAATGTTGCATTTTTAGGTGGGCCATTAAATTATTTATCTGAACTAAGAAATAGATTTATTGAAACACTTAATTTAAAAGATAATGAGATTATAGTACCAAATGAGGCCCATTTATTGGTTGCTAAGGGAGCTGCTTTGGATTCTCTTAATTCACATACAATTACAATTGAAAAACTAAAAAGTAAAATTGAAGTTTTAAAATCATCTCATGATGATACTTCTAATCCATTGAATCCACTTTTTTCAATAGATGCTGAATATGATGAATTCAAAAAACGCCATGAAAAAGACAAGGTTAAAAGAGCTGATTTTAAAACATTTAAGGGAAATTGTTTTTTAGGTATAGACGCTGGTTCAACAACTACAAAATTGGTTGTAATATCTGAGGATGGCACTCTTCTTTATTCTTTATATGGAAGTAATGAAGGTAATCCACTTCAAAGCGTTATAAATATGCTAAAAAAATTATATGCAGAAAAACCTTCTGAAGCAGTTATTCGCTTCAGTGGTGTTACCGGTTATGGAGAAAAACTAATTCAAACCGCTCTTAATGTTGACTTAAACGAAATAGAAACTATAGCACATTATACTGCTGCCAAAGAGTTTATGCCTAATGTTACTAGCATTGTTGATATTGGTGGTCAGGATATGAAATATATAAAAATGAAGAATGGCGCCATTGATAACATTATGTTGAACGAAGCATGTTCTTCAGGTTGTGGTTCCTTTATAGAAACATTTGCCAAAAGCTTAGGGCTTTCTATACAGGACTTCGTTCAGAGTGCTTTGGAAGCAAGAAGACCTGTAGATTTAGGCTCTCGTTGTACTGTCTTTATGAACTCTAAAATAAAACAAGCTCAAAAGGAAGGTTATAGTGTTGGCGACATATCTGCTGGACTTTCTTACTCAGTTATTAAAAATGCCATTCAGAAAGTAATGAAAGTAAGAGATGTAAAAAAACTTGGTGCACACATTGTAGTACAAGGAGGCACATTCTATAATGACGCAGTTTTAAGAGCTTTTGAATTAATTGTAGGCAGAAATGTAGTACGACCTGACATTGCTGGACTTATGGGTGCATATGGTGTAGCTCTACTTGCAAAAGAACAATACGAAAATAATTTAGATATGGACTATGTATCTTCCATATCTAATATAAATGAATTAGATAAATTAGAAATAAATATAACTCATATACGATGTCAAGGATGTGAAAATCATTGTCTACTTACAATAAATAAATTTAGTAATGGTACTAAATATATATCTGGAAACCGCTGTGAAAAAGGTGCTGGAATTGTTGATAAAACATTAGACAGACCAAACCTTATTAAGTATAAATTTGAAAGAACTTTTAACTATACTCCATTAGAAGAAAAAAATGCACCTAGGGGAACAATTGGAATTCCTAGAGTATTAAATATGTATGAGGATTATCCTTTTTGGTTTACATTTCTTACCAACTTAGGTTTTAGAGTTATTCTTTCTGAGAAAAGTAATAGAAAAACCTATGAAAAGGGTATGGAATCTATGCCTTCAGAATCAGTCTGCTTCCCAGCAAAACTTTCTCACGGGCATATTATAGGACTAATTAACTCTGGTATAAAAACCATATTTTATCCTTGTATTCCTTATTCTAGAAAAGAATACCAAAAGGCTGACAACCATTATAACTGCCCTATTGTAATCTCATATTCAGAAGTTCTAAAAAATAATGTTGAAGAATTAAAAGATAAAAATATCAAGTTTTTAAATCCATTTTTACCTTTTGAACCCGATAAATTAGCTGAAATTATAATGAATTTACCAGAATTTAAAGAATATAATTTTACTAAAAAAGAGCTTTTGTCTGCTGCTAAAAAGGCTGAAACAGAGTATCAAAATTATAAAAGCGATATACATAATAAAGGACAAGAAACTTTAAAATTCATGGAAGAAAATAATTTAAAGGGTATTGTACTAGCTGGTCGTCCTTATCATGTAGATCCAGAAGTAAACCATGGTATTGATACTTTAATAACAAGTTTAGGTTTATGCGTTTTAACAGAAGATAGCATTTCAAATTTAACAGAAGCCAAACGTCCTTTAAGAGTTGTTGATCAATGGGTATTTCATGCACGTTTATATGCCGCAGCCGACTTTGTTGGTAAACATGACAATTTAGAATTAGTACAACTTAATTCATTTGGATGTGGCGTTGATGCTGTAACAACTGATCAGGTAGAAGAAATATTAACAAGTTATGAAAAAATGTATACACTTATTAAAATAGACGAAATAAATAATCTAGGTGCTATTAGAATTCGTATACGCTCATTATTGGCCAGTATGAATAAACGTATAAAGGATAATAATTCTTCAATGTGTAATGGTAATTATGAAGTAAATAAAAAAATATTCACAAAAGAAATGAGAAAAGATTACACTATATTAATGCCCCAAATGGCTCCAATTCATTTTGAATTTTTGGAATCTGCAATGAAGAATAGTGGATACAAAATGGAACTTTTAAGAGATTGCACTCAGCATACTGTTGAAACTGGTCTTAAGTATGTAAACAATGACGCATGTTACCCTTCTATATTAGTTACTGGTCAAATGATAGAAGCACTAGAATCTGGTAAATATGATTTAAATAAAACAGCTCTAATAATGTCTCAAACTGGTGGAGGTTGTAGGGCAACAAACTATATTGGGTTTATTAGAAAAGCTTTAAAAGATGCTGGATTTGAAAATGTGCCTGTTATATCATTTAATGTTGTTGGTATGGAAAAAATGCCTGGATTTAAATTAACAATTCCTCTAATTGAAAGGTTAATAAAAAGTTGTATTTATGCGGACTTATTGCAAAAAATGCTTACAAAAAATAGAGCTTATGAAATAACCAAAGGTAAAACTAAAGAATTATTTGACTATTGGATGGAAAAGTGCAAAAAATTAGTAAATAAATCTAGTATTAAAGAATTTAAACAGAGTATCTTTGACATTGTATCAGATTTTGAAAAAATTGAAATTGATACATCTGTTATAAAGCCTAAAGTTGGTATAGTTGGCGAGGTTTTAATAAAATACCATCCTTTTGGAAACAACTTTGTAGCTGATAAATTAGAGCAAGAAGGAGCTGAAGTTATACTTCCTGACTTTATGGGATTTATAAAGTTTATAGCAACACATAAAATTACATTTAATAAATTAATAAAAACAGATGCAATAAAGGCAAAATTATTCAAAACGGCAATTAAATTAATTGACCTTTTGGAGAAACCTGTTATATCTGCTCTAAATAATTCTAAGAAGGGATATTTATTGCCTTGCAATATTTGGGATTTAGAAGAAAAAGTAAATGATATTTTATCAATAGGAAATCAAACTGGTGAGGGTTGGTTCCTAACGGCAGAAATGATAGAATATATTGAACACGACATTCCTAATATTGTTTGCGTTCAACCTTTTGCTTGTTTGCCTAACCATGTAGTTGGTAAAGGAGTAATTAAAACAATAAGAAGCAAATTTCCTGAAGCTAATATAGCTCCTATTGATTATGACCCTGGTGCAAGTGAAGCAAATCAAACTAATAGAATTAAATTGATGATGACAGTTGCAAAAGATAACTTAAAAAATAAAAATAACATAAACAAAGCAATAAAAAAAGAAAATTATATTATAGATGAAAAAAATAAAATTTCCAATTAATTTTGGAAATTTTATTTTTTTATAATTTTATATTTGTTTCCTTTAAAAATTTTTTTGCTTGGTTATATCCCTCATTATATAAATAATCAATTTGACTTGTATCTAAAAGAGAAACTTTTTTTGTTTTTATTTTTATCAAATAGTCAGCTTCATGCAATTCATACGTTGAAAGTTCATGACATAGAATTGACAATGAATCAAATATAGCATCAACTATATTAGCCTTTTTTTTCTCTTTTAGTTCTTCTTCAAATGTAACGCAAAATACTTTATCTGCACCATTTTCTTTTAATCCTTTCCATGGCACATTTTCTCTTATTCCTCCGTCAACCAAATATGTATCATTATACTCACATGGAGAAAAAACACCTGGATATGTACAACTTGCTCTAACTGCCTTTCCTATGTTTATGTCATTTACATATATTATTTGGTCGGAATATCTTTGCCTTTTTTCAAACGATGTAAAAAAATAGATTTTTCCATCATTTAAATCAACACTCGGAATTAACAGGTTAGTTTCTATCTGATTAATATTCTCTATATTTTTTTCTTTACATATTTTATTTATTATCTTTTCTATTTTCTTTCCACTATTTAATCCATCAATTATAATCTGACCTCTAAATATTAATCCTAATATTAATTTAAAAACGTTTTTTGCATCTACATATTTAATTTGTTTACAATATTTTTTAAACCATAAATATATATCATCTGCAGAATAACCTATTGCTTTTAATATTGCTATTATACTTCCCGATGATGCTCCTGAAAGGTATTCATATTCAACATTTTCTTCTTCAAGTGCCTTTAGAACTCCTATGTGTGCTGCACCTTTAACTCCGCCCTCCTGCTAAACATAATGCCAATTTCATATATATCACCCGTTAAATTATATTAATTATTATAAAATTTATTCTTATAATAAATATTTTTATATTTAATTAATTTTATATAAATTATTTTTAATATTTATTTTTTTATATATTTTTTATTTAATTAATTTATTTAAAAAATTTTTAATTTCTTATTTTTAATAATATATTATTTTTATTATTTATAATTTTAAAAAATTATTTATTATTATTTT
>ERZ779746.1251-NODE-1251-length-10118-cov-1.657557_pt1 | contig 10118 bp, 10 predicted proteins | sample MGYA00511888_ERZ779746 | MGnify/ENA primary metagenome ERZ779746 (study PRJEB29588, sample SAMEA1964695) | human gut metagenome | biome: human gut; feature: human-associated habitat; material: faeces | place: Denmark | collected 2008/2010 ... | reverse complement strand
AATCGCCAATAATCTTTCTCATTCATATAGGTATATCGTTCGGGATGCGCCAGTACAGGTATATAGCCTTTTGCCTTGATCCGAAGCAGAATATTATTTAATCCCATCGGAGGATTAAAATAGGAAGTCTCCACTAGCAAATGTTTTTGAGCCTTGCCAATCGGCAACAAGTCTTCCGAGGCCAGTCGCTCCTCAAATAAGTTATCCAACATGTATTCCGCGGCTAAATGGAGAGCTATACCTCCGGAATAATATTGAAGAAGAAGCTGGAAACGTTCTCTCAATTTCTCGCTCGTGTTGGGAATGTCTTCCATGACATGGGGAGTAAGCCAAATAGATTTAACTCCTAGTTTCTCCAAACAATCCAACGTATCCAAAGATTCACCCAACGTCCGTATACCATCATCCACCCCGGGTAATATATGTGAATGGTAATCAGTAAATCCCTCCAAAATACCGCTTCCCACAAGACTGGTCTGCTTTTTGAAAAACCACATCCTATTTATTCCTCTTTCGTATATCCGGCGTAGCCGTAATGGTAGCCATATTTGTAGCCATAACGGTTACCTCCTCCGTCTGTTCCATTTAAGATCAAAGACATGTTGCCGTATTTACGTTCCGTATGGAACTTCTCGACATCCACTAACAGGTTTCGGTCAAGTAATCCCGCACGGATGATAAACAAGGTCAAGTCTGAGTACTTATTGATAATGGAAGCATCGGCCACGATCTCGACCGGCGGACAATCGATAAAGATATAATCATACTCCATACGGAGCTGTTCCAGCAATGTGGCAAAACGTTCCGAGAATAAAAGTTCCGTAGGGTTTGGGGGGATCGTACCTACGGGAATCACATCCAAACCGGCGATAGTTTCTCCCTTTACGATAATAGAGCTATAATCCGGAACCTGTCCGCTTAGGTAATCGGATATGCCACACTTTGGAGAATGGATATAATCGCTAAGGGATGCTCGACGAAGGTCCATATCTATCGCCAGAACTTTTTTACTTTTTACGGCGAGACTCGTGGAGAGATTCATCGTTATAAAGGTCTTACCGCTACCGGGATTCAAGGAAGATACCATGATAACCTTTGAGTGAGCGTCTTTTCCCATCATGAACTCTAAATTGGTACGTACTACCCGGAATGCCTCATTGATTACGTTGCGGCTTTTTTCCTTGACTACGATTATGGCCTTTTCCTCTTTCTTACGCCGGAAAAAGCCTTTTTTCGCCCGATATGACAAAGGTATCTCTCCAACGAATGGAATGGTCAATCGCTCTATATCTTTTCGCCCGCGAATAGTCGTATTCATATTCTCCAACATAAACAGGATCACGACCGGTATTAACAAGCCGAGCGCAAAAGCTACCAATAAGATATTCTTCTTAACCGGGGCTATAGGAAGCATATTTCCCGTCGGCGGGGTGATCAACCGTGTATTATATGCCGTAAAAGCTTGGGACAACTCATTCTCCTCACGTTTCTGCAACAGGAATAAATACAATGACTCTTTTACCTTTTGCTGACGTTCCACTGATAACAGGTATTTCGCTTGCGAGGGATTAGCGGCGATACGGGCCGTGGTTTGCTTCTCGCTTTGTCGCAAAGTACTAATTTGCGTATTAAGCGTGACTACCAGATTATCAATGGACGAGATGATAGCCGTACGCATGGCCTGCAAGGAATGATCCAGATCCATCACCAACGGATTTCGCTCGCTACTGTTCGCCACTAAATTGTTACGTTGCAACTGCGTCGTATTGTATTCTGATATCTGATGTTCTATATTGGTGCTTTCCAAACCGGAGTTAGCCGGTAGCAACTGGTTCTTGCTGGAAGCGTTCGTCAAGTAGTTCCGGATATAACGGGCCATGGATAACTGAGTGTTCAAAGTAAGGATGCGGGAATTGGTCTCGCTGGATTGCGCCAGATACAAACTGGAGGCCGCTTGCACATCCGGCAGCAGATTCTCGCTTTTATAAGTAGAGATATTCTCATCCACGCTCCCCAACTCCCCCTCAATCACACCCAAACGATCATTGATAAACATGGAGGTACTGATGGCGATCTGGTTCTTGTCTATTACCCAATTCTCATTATAGACGGATATCAAGGTATTCAATATGTCTTCCGCACGCCGCACACTGACATCCTTAATCGAGAGGTTGATCACCGTTGATTTCTCGTCGCTTAACGCTACGCTCAAATTACCGGAATAGGCGGATAACGTGCCATACAGACCGGATCGCGAGACATAAATCGGCTGAGCGAACGCTCCTTGAAAATAAGGGGTCGGATCTATCGTCAGTTTACCCACCGGAGTCGTAACCAACTCCCGTAACTTACAGGTCATGACCGAGGTCTCTTCAAGCTCCTCACCCTCCCGAATGAAATCGGATAGTTCCACGTTCTCCTCATCCAGCAAACGTAAGGTAAAAGACACGGATTCATTATCTTGCAAATCCGCAAATGAAACAGAGACCGGAAGATCCTGTCCATAAAGGACTTTGCGATAAAAAGCCCCATCCGTATGATAGGCAACATCCAAACGCAATCGATTCACGACATCCAGCATAATCGCAGGAGATTGCAAGGATATCAACTCATTGTTCACATTGGTGTTCGCCTGAAAAAGCCCCAGATCGGAAAAAGAGCCTCCCACCTCGCCGGAAAGAGATTGCCCCTTCGACTCGTCCTTGATCAACAAAGCCGCCGACCGCATATAAACCGGAGGAGTAACCAATACATAAAGAATAGCGACACTTAGCGTTATCCCCAAAGAGATGACAAACCAATACCACTTGGAGAGACAGAGGTAAAACAAGTCCTGAATCCGCATGAAGTCCTCCGGTTGACCCGTTCTAACGTTATTTTGAGCCATAATTTTTTAATGAATGAATTGAATGATCAATTATTATTTGAATACAAGTACGCTAATCGTTGTCAACAAGGAAGCCAGCGATATCCAAAAGGAGGTGGAACGAACATTGTTTCCGTTGACAGTGGACTGACGTGCCCGCACGGTATTCGGCTCCACATAAATCACGTCATTCTGCTGGAGGTTATAGGCGGGAGACGCATACATCTGGCTGGCGGAGCAAAGGTCTATGCCGTAAACTCGTTGCGCTCCATTTTCCTCACGTAGTACCATTACCTTATCCCGTTTGCCATAAATCGTCAAATCGCCCGCCATACTGATAGCGTCTAACAAGGTCATTTGATCCCGGTCGATATTGAAACGCCCCGGGTTGTTCACCTCACCCAGAACCGATATTGTAAGGTTCATAAATTCAACGGTCACCACCGGATCTTTTACGTAATTCCCTGTAATCAACGCATCCTTGATAAAGGCCGCTATCTCAGACCGGCTTTTCCCCGCCACATGGATTTTTCCCAATACAGGAAAATCAATCTCACCCCGATCGTCTACCGTATAGCCGGACAAAAGCCACGACTTGATCCACTACCTTGCGATACCTGTCCGACCTGCTGCGACAGGATCGGCAAATTAAATAGGTTGGTCAGTTGGGGATCTCGGCTATTCACCAGAATAGAGATCTGATCGCCCGGTCGTATCTTGACCGTCAATGGAGACACGACCTTCTGCTCACTCTCTCCGGGGTGAAGATCTTGAAAATAATTCGTTTGGTGCGTAGTGGAACAGGCGCTTAAAAGAAATAACAACCCTACCAATTGTATGAAAAACACATGTGAATAACGAGAACTCTTATTCATGATATAAAATTAATTGATTTGATTTCATTGATGCCACTCTTTTTCCTGATAAAGGATGATGCACCGGTTGATGATAAGATGTATCAATGCCCACAACAACATATTTAGTACCAATAACCAAGTAAGATTTAAAACCGGGGACAGCAGGATATTCATCCCTATGAAAAAGAAGGAGATTAACAGGACCGTCACCAATACCGTACGGACACGCATACCAGTCCGCAACAACTTATGATGGATGTGATTCTTATCCGGTAAGAAGGGATTCCTGCCTTTACGTAATCGATGCAACACCACACGGAAGACATCAAGAAGAGGAACCAGGAGCGTCGAGAATGCTATAACCATATAAGGGTTTGTCCGGACCTCCCCATCTGAATGTACGACACTTAGTTGTATTACCAAGAAGCTGAGGATATAACCGATCGTCAAGCTTCCTGTATCCCCCATGAAAAGTTTGTGCCCACGCTGAGCGTTGCCAAAAACGTTATAGAACCAGAAAGGTATCAATATACCTAATGTAGCTAACGCCAACAATGCATAAAAATAAGATCCGTTAGATATACAGATAGCCGCCAATACGGTAAGCGCGATACAACTCAAGCCGGAAGCCAAGCCGTCTATACCGTCAATCAGGTTAATAGCGTTGGTTATATAAACGACTATCAAAACCGTCAAAGGAATACCCACCCACGAAGGAAGCATATAAATTCCGAACAAACCGCCTAACGAGTTAATCCATGCCCCCGGCAACACCAATAGGATCGCCGTAAAAACCTGAACAACAAATTTGTAACGATAACCGACACCCACCAGATCATCTGCCACACCAATGAGATAAAGTAGCATACAACCACTGACCCAAAACAGTAACTCCAACAAACTTCGATCGGTTAGCAAACGAGCTATCGGAATCCCAACGCAATGGAACAGACCGATTATCAAACAGAGCGACACGAGTATCGCCGGGAAGAAAGAGATACCTCCCAAGCGGGGAACAGGTATGGAATGCACCTTACGCTCGTCGGGCTGATCGAACAATCGTTTCTTATAGGAGATCAACAAGATATTGGGGATAAGTATCAATCCCTGTAAAATGGATATCAAAAAACCACCCGATAAAAAAAGACCGGTCTCTATTATCGTTCTCATATTTTTTGAATAAAGCTTTGTGGGATATAGGAGGTCGCTACGGCACAGACCCCCTGAATGGCGACAACCAAACGGCTGTTTTTCTTGATCCGGCAGATATATCCTTCCGCCCCCTTGAATTTCCCGTCAATCACTCTCACACGTTCTCCCCGACAAAACTTGGTACTGTCAGCCCCCAAATATTCCATTCCTTTCTCGCCGGATGACGTGACCAACATGAAAATATTCATCTCCCGGTCCGGAATGATAAGTGGCACCTTTTTCAATTCCTTATCTCTTGTATACAGTATCACCTTGTCCGTGAATTGTCGCTGTATCTCCATCGCACGCAACGTCGTAGAATGAAAGAACAGGATTGAACTGATAATTGGTTTACGTATGATCTTTCTTACTCCATTCCGCATGACCACCGCATCCTCACAAGGGAAATAGCAATCGATATCATCCTTCTTGAGGGATTCCTCGATCTCAAAAACTTTGTTATAAAATACTTTTAGCGCAAACCAATGGTTGCCGTCAAGTGTTATTGTTTTCAATGAATTATACCGTTTTTATTCATGTACAAAGAGGATATACCTTCCATTCCTGTATTTCCTTATTTTTTGATTAAAGGATATACAGCAATCAAGGTTAATCCGGCTATTTTTATATAAAATTCCGAAATGAGGACCATTCCTGACTACAGTGAATGGGAAACCCTAACCCTATATTTCTACCGTTTCTTGGTAAGAAACAGTACAAATAGTTATTTATCTTATTATCAAATACATAAAATATATAAAAACTACTTTTTTACTCGGTTTACTCAATTTGATACTCGAAAAAAGATAAGGTTGTTGTCGAAAAAAGTATACACTCTCATTTTCCAGACCAGACAAAGAATAATAGAGAAGAAAACAATTAACGTATTTATATATGCTATTTGTTAACGAGTTACATCAACAGAGGATACAATTTATATCCAAAAATCCCCCCTTTATTTTTTTGTTTTGCAGATTATAATTACATTTGCGACGTATTTCTAAGATTTCTTACCAAGAGACAGTAGAATTTAGGTCTTTTAAAATTCCATTATTCGCATTGTCTATCAACGAGTTATCCAAAGAGTCCAAATAAATAAGAGTTGTCTTCTCGGAGGTATGTCCCATTCCTGCGCTGATAACCGCAACAGGGATATTATGATTGCGTGCAGCGGTAGCCCAACTATGGCGGGGAGTGTATGAAGATAGAGGCAATGTCTCACCGATTAACTTCCCCAATCGCTTTAATTTCTGATTATGGTAATTCAATCCCGTTTGGTATTGCAAGTAAGCCCGATCCGGATTTTCATCGGTAATGATTGGAAATACATAGGGAGTTTTCGAAGAGTCCGATAGATATCGTCTCAAGATCGCCTCTATACAAGGTTCAATTCGCAACGTCAGGTTTTGACCGGTCTTATGGCGACAGTAAGTAATTACCCCTTTACCTATATTTTCTTTTTTCAAATAAGCCATATCCACAAACGCCATCCCTCGAGTACTATAGCTGAATACAAACAAATCCCGAGAGAGAGCCAAAGCCGATGAATAAGACAGGTCAAGTCTCTGCAACTTCAAAATGGTCTTTTCACTAACGGCACGTTTCGATGTCTTGGCGATCCCGGTATATACCTCATGAAAAGGAAAAGCTTGCTCCACAAGTTGCTCTTGTACAGCTTTATTATAAGCGGCACGCAAGATTCTCATATAAAATGAGCTACTATTCTTACTCACTCTCCTTCCCCATAGCCATTTCTCATATTTGCAAGCCGTATCGGAGTCTAATGCGGTGAGAGGTATATCACAATTCTCTAAAAAAGAGGAGAAGCTGTTCAATGTTCGTAAATAATTACGGGAAGTACTGAATTGACCGCTATCATGAAGGAGTCCAATCTCTTTTCTCAAATAGTCCAACATTCCGGTTTCAGTTTTTGGAGATCGAAATCTCCTGATCACATCGGATAAGGTGTATTCATCCCCTACAGCATCTAATTCCCGAATGATTTTCCGGATCGCAACTAAGTCCGCATTTATTCGTTTCTGATAAGAAAAAATAGTTTTTTCATTGTCAGGCGTAACAACCAACTCTCGTTTCTCCCCATTCCACCAATGAGGAAATATCCGCATATCGGTAGTTATTTGCCTATTCTCCTGTCTGTGACAAAGTTGGTAGCAGACAACACCCGCTTTGCCTCTCACCGTCGATGGACGAAACTTTACTTTTATTGTAGCCATACTTTTTTAAGCCAATTTTACACTAGCCAACCCGAAATGTCAATAGGTAGACAATAATAATTATCATAGAAAATCTATCATAATGTCCTCATTCAGGAGCTATTTAAAACATATGACTCACCCAAAAAGTTGTTTATAGGAGATATCTATCAGATTCTGCTAAAAAGATTGAATTTATGAAAAGAATAGTCTGCAACTAACACTTAATTATTTCGACGATATTCGGTTGGAGTGACCCCATAGCTTTGTTTAAAAGCCGTACTAAAATAACGAGCGCTGGAAAAACCGACACGGTCCGCTACTTCCTGAATACTCATATCCTTATGAGATGAAAGCAACCGAGAAGCCTCGACCATACGAAACCGAATCACATAATCACCAACCGAGACATCCGACAAATGACTGAACTTGCTATAAAGCGTCGTTCTACTCATCGCCATCGCAGAGGCGATAAAAGGCACATTCAAATCCGGATTACTCAAGTTCTCCCGAAGCAACGTATTCAATTTACACATGAATTGTTCGTCCGCATTGCTTGTCGCATCCTCTTTTGGAGAGAATAGACAACCGGACTCACGATAACGCACACGAAGTAGGTCTCGTTGTCTTAATATATTCCGCAGAATCACCAACAAGGAATCTATATCAAACGGCTTCGCCAAATAGATATCCGCCCCTGATTTATACCCCTCCCAAGGGAAACATAATCCCACGGAATGGAAATAGCCTGTTCCCCGGATATACCATCAGGATGAATCGGTAACCCATCTAAAGCCAAATTAATCATGCTCACAGAAAAATCCTCTTCCTCATGAATGTCATAGCCGGGCCGTATCCTAACCAGCCCTTCCACTCCAGAAATATAAATATTACCGGAAGAAGACTCAAAAGCAGGTTCCGGAAAGTACCACGATCGAAATATGCCAATCCGCAACAGGTTCCTACCCAAATATTTCCCTCCGCATCTTCCTCCAAAAAAACTATATCATTATAAGGAAGAGAATGCGGATTCTCCCTCTCCTCCTGATAAACGGTAATCTTTTCCCTATCGAAACGATTCAACCCAAATCGGGTACCAATCCACATAACCCCTCTTTCATCTACCAGCACACATTTTACGGAAGACTGCGATAATCCGTTTTCCAAAGAGATTTGTTTAAAATAATACCTAGGAGCTGCATAAAGAGACTCTGTTAAACACACTAAAAACAGCAATAGATATAATTGTAAAAACTTCCAAAATACTCGCATAGTTGTATATCACCCATTGTTCGGCAAAAACACTAAATCGTCCGAAATATAAGGCTTGCAGAGTATAAAAAAACGTTTTTTGAATTTTCACGGACGATTTTGGACTCAAGAAAATATCCTTAAAGCATAGATTTGCAGCAAGTGAAAAATTAAACAAAAAAGCATATCATTAAAAATTATTCTTATGTTACGTACAACGGGTATATATTTTATTATTTTGGTTATGATACTTGTAAAATGTTTCCTTCCGGACGAAAAACCGGAGATCATTCCTTTCCCCTTGCAAAGTGTATCAGACAAAGGTGATTTCACATTCAACAAGGCAACCCTCATCAGTGTAGAAAATGAAAAACAGGCTATGATCGCTCGGGAGTTGACCGATCTGTTCACGCTTTCCGCCGGATTCACCCCGGAAATAAAAATACAAGACAAACGAGCCAATATCATATTCCGCACAGACAAAGAACTAGCGGCCGAACATTATAAACTGAATATAGCCCCCTCTTGTATTCTAATAAAAGCATCCGGACAAAAAGGTTTCTTTTACGCAACGCAAACCTTACGTTTTCTGCTTCCTCCAGCAATAAACAGCCCAACTCAGGTAGAGATATTCAATGGAACGTACCGGGAATGACCATACTAGATGGCCCCCGATACAGCAATCGGACCGTGGCAATACACACACCTTTCACTCTCATCTCGAAGGATAATCTCAAAGAATTAATCGATCACCTAGCCATGTTAAAAATAAACAGACTTCATTTCACACAAGAAGTTCATGATACGACACCTGAAGGACAGCAAAAAATGAAGGATATGAACCTGTATGCTAAATCCAAGAAGATCACGATCTCAAACGGAACAACACACACCCATGATATCATATCGTATCTCCCGTTCCAAGCAGAGCTACTTATCTGGAAAGCAAATATCTCCGATTGCGATGAGGATAAAAAAGGTTATTCCAATATTTAGCGCCCATCGCAGAAAGAAGCTGGTCTGGTAATTTGTTAGCCCATCGCCTCACGCAAGATATCGATCAAGATAGGCTTCAATCCGCTTACGAAACATTCCACGGCGATCACCATCAGTATCAATCCCATCAAACGCATCATCACGTTATTTCCAGTCTCTCCCAATATCCGTACCAAACGGGTAGAAGCTTGTAAGATCAAGAACGTGATAAAATAAACCAATGCGATAATACCAATCAACGTACCCTTTAAGCTGAGTGTCGAGGCGTCATCCATAAGCATGATTGCGTTGGCGATCGCTCCCGGACCGCACAACATCGGGATTGCCAGAGGAGTAATGGATATATCATCCGCATAGGTTTTCACCTCTTCCTCTTTCAACTTCGCGTTCGAGTAGCGTGCTTGAAGCATATCAAACCCAATCTTGAAGATAATAAAGCCGCCAGCTATGCGAAAGCCGTTCGAGGAGATACCAAAGAACTTAAACAGGAACTGACCGGAGAAAGTAAAAACCATCAAGGTGATGAACGACACGATCGTGGCCCTTCGGACAATCGCTTTCCGCTCATGGTCATTCATACCATTGGTCATGGTCAAGAAAACCGGCATCGTACCGAGTGGATTGGTCAACGTAAAAAACGAAGTGAAACATAATAGGGCGAAAGGTAACAAGTCTTCCATATCAATAATTTTTTAATTGGCTAATGTGCCAATATGCCAATTAGTTGAAGAGAGCATGATTGGC
>ERZ779746.1237-NODE-1237-length-10227-cov-2.215690_pt1 | contig 10227 bp, 6 predicted proteins | sample MGYA00511888_ERZ779746 | MGnify/ENA primary metagenome ERZ779746 (study PRJEB29588, sample SAMEA1964695) | human gut metagenome | biome: human gut; feature: human-associated habitat; material: faeces | place: Denmark | collected 2008/2010 ... | reverse complement strand
ATCTGATTGCCGCCGCAAATCCGTATGTTCTTTTGGCGTTGGCATTGGTTACGGTTGTGGGGGCTTTAGTTCTGTTTGCATCTAATACCGATAAATCGGCAAAGAACCAACAAAAACTTAACGAGGCGCAAAAGGCGTGGTTGGATTATTTGGAAACCGAGGCAACCGAAATGAACCGGGTTAGCAACAAACGTGTCGCCCAATTGAACCGGGAATTAAACATTGCTAAAGCCCGTAACGCTTCATTGTCTGAAACCCGAAAGATTGAGGACGAAATATTAGCCGAGCGCACAAAGGCGCATAATAAAAGCGTTGGTTTTTACGGTCAAGAATTAAACGATTTGGAGGCAAACCGGGCAAAGTTGAAGCAATTAAACGATATGTTATTGCAGTTGAATAACGCCAAAGCCCGTGGGGATAAGAAAGTTTATATTGATGTTGATTTAGACGGTAAAATTGATAAAGTCAAGGTTGATGAAGCAATTGAAGCCGTACAGGGTCAAATAGATAATACCGGGCGGGCGGTTGACATTGCCGTTAATCTAAAAACCGAGGGGGCGGATTTGGACGCCGAAAGGAAAATACAAGCCGCCCAAAGAGCAAACGAAAACCGGAACGCCGCCAAAGCGGAAACGGATATATTGCGCAAAGCCGAGGACGCCCGGATTGCCTTAATTAAAAATTCATTCGACCAACAACGGGCGCAACGTCAAGCCGCCAACGCCCGTGCGATTGCTGACATACAATTGCAGTTGAGGACGGAAACTAATTTAACGGTTAAGGCACGTAAAGCGTTGAACGACCAAATTGTTTTATTACGGGAACAATTGGCGGTTGATATGGTAGATATTGCCAATAACCAACGGGCGGCGGAATTATCCGCACAACGGGCAACACAGGACGCCCAAATTGCATTAATGGCAGAGGGTGCGGAAAAGCAACGGGAACAATTGCGGGTTGAGTATGAAAGGCAAATACAGGACATTAACACCCGGTTAGAAACCGAGCGGGGATTAACTGAAACACAAGTTGCCGAATTGCTTAACCAACAATTACTTTTGCAACAACAATACGCAAAGAGTTTGGACGAATTGAACGACCAAATTACAATAGACCAAATGCAAGCCGCCGCCGACCGGACGCAATTACAATTAGACGCCGCCCGTGAGGGTTCGCAGGAGGAAATAAATTTGCGTATTCAATTATTACAGCAACAACGGGCAATCGAATTGGCACAAAACAGACAATTAGCCGAGGACGTCCGCCAATCCGAGGCGGATATAAACGCCAAATATGATGCCGAGGTATTGAGGCAAACGACCGAGTTAAACCAACAACGGGCGTTAATGCTGTTTGACCAAACGCAAGCTTTGGAGGCGTCCGAGTTTGATTTAATCCGTAATTCAGAGGAACGCAAAACCCGGTTCCGGTTGGCGCAAGAAAAGGCACGGTTGCAAAAGATTTTAGAGTTGAACAAAGCCGCCGGGGTTAAAATGACGGATGCCGAGGTTAAAACAATCGAAAATACCATTGCGAAAATCGACCAAGAAATTGAGAAAAGCAAAGGCGACGAACGGGGTAACGACATATACGGGTTGTTTGGGCTGAATTTGGACGACGACCAAAAGGAGGCAATAAGTACGTCCGTATCGTTTGCCATTGAGCAATTAAATAGTTTCTTAGATGCAAAGGTACAAGCCGCCGACGCCGCCGTTTCCGCCGCCGACAAAGAGGTTGACGCAAGCCAACGCCGATTAGATGCGGAATTAGAGGCACGGGCGAACGGTTACGCCAATAACGTTGCAATGGCGCAAAAGGAGTTAGACCAAGCGAAAAAGAACCAAGAAAAAGCCCTAAAGGAGCAACAAAAGGCACAAAAGGCAATAGACAAAGCCTCCCTTCATAGACCGACCGCTTCCCCTCACACAGACGATACAACAAATTGGCAACCTTGTAACGGCGTCCGCTTTGATTTGGTCGCAATTGGGGTTCCCGTTTGCAATCCCGGCTATTGCGGTAATGTGGGGTTCCTTTGCAGCCTCTAAAATCAAAGCCGCCCAATTATCGAAAACGGCAAACGCCGGGGGTTCCGAAAGTTACGGGGATGGAACGGTTGAGTTATTGGGGGGCGGTTCCCACCAATCCGGGGACGATGTGGATTTAGGAACCAAACCGGATGGAACCCGGAGGCGTGCCGAGGGCGGGGAATTTTTCGCCGTTATCAATAAACGCAATTCCCGCCGTTTCCGTCGTTTAATCCCGGACGTAATAAATAGTTTGAACCGGGGAACATTCCCCCAAAAGTACCTTAATGCCTACAATACCGACGGCATTAATGTAACGGTTCAACAAAATAACGCACCGGATTTGCGGGATTTAAAAGACGATGTAAGGGAGATTAAGGAACAAAACCGCCGCCGTCGTTACGTCGATGGCAACGGCAATGTTATTGAGGTTTACAAGAATTTGACACGTAAAATTAAAAATTGATATGAACCCGATTTATAGACATTCATTTGTAAATGCGTTTTTAGCGAACGGGGTGATAAGTAACACAACCGGGAACATAAACGGGAATAATACAAATTTCTATTATACCCGTACTTTTGTCCCGGTTGGGAATGTGTACCCCCGCAAATTGTTTCAGAATTTCACCACGCAATTCGGGGGCGCATTTTACGATAGCAATAAAAAGATTATCGGCGGTTGGGGGATCGACCCGTCCGCCAAAAATACGGAATTTGACATACCAAGCAATGCCGCATATATCCGGTTTAATGTAATCAAAGCGCATTACGCCAACGGGACGGCATGGTTGAGATTGGGAACGTTGGACGCCCCGAACGTCTTACAAGGTCAAACCGTGCATCCGATTTATAAGGACGATTTGGCAAAGGAGTACGAATTAGAAACCAACCAACGGTTTTATCGTGCCAAATTATCCGGCAAAATTACCTTTGTCCGGGATGATTACGACTATATAAACCGTCAATCGTTCGACAATGAATTTTTGTATTGCATTGAAAAGAGCGACGACGGCGGGCGTACATGGTTCCAATACTTTCAAGGCAAGTTTATGAAAACCGATTGCACGTTTACCGATTACGATAAAAAGGTTGTTGTACAACCGGACGCAATCGACGATTATAACGACGTGTTGGCGGGATTGGAAAAGGAATACAATTTAATAACGTTAGCCCCGACAATCCAACGGATAACGATAAACAAGCGTCCATTAATTCAAATATACGTTCCGGGGGATAGTGTTGTTTCTTGTTTTTTGGGCGGTACGAATTGGGAACAAGACGCAAACGCCACGACCGACCAAAACGCATTAGTACAAACCTATCATTTTGCTTTGTGCAATATATTGAAAGAAATACAAATTGCGTCCAACGGTTCCCCGGCGGTAATATCCGGGCTTTATACCGGACGCATGGCGACGGGTGCGAGTGCTGATACATTTACGGGGAAATTGTACCCGGAATCAAACGTTGATTATTATATCTATATTTCACAACAACGAATTGACGGCGTGCCGTTTGGGGTTGCATTGGTTGAGATACGCCGACAATCGGACGATGTGGCAATGTTCCGTTATCAAAAGGTTACAACGTCCCCGTTTGATACGTTGGAGTTTGATTTAACCGCCGTTGAGGGTTCCGGGGCAACCGGAACAATGCACGCCGATATGAAAAGTTATAATATATACGCCCGGTATTTGTGCGACGTGGAGAAAATCGACGACCTTAATACATATCCATTGCCCGCCGATGATATAGTTGATAATAACCGTAATTATAGGCGTGCGATTGGTTACGCAATCGACGTGGCGTTTATATCTAACAACTTTTCAGATACGCCGACCGAGTGGGGGTTAGCCGACAATGGAAAGTATTTTGCGCCGCCTTATTCCATATACGGGCAAACGTTTTATCCAATAGCCCGGTCAACGTGGCGTTATGCGTCGTTATGGTTTGGGTTTTATTTGATGGATTGGATATTAGAGAAAAAAGCACGAAAAGCATATACTTTGCGGGATGCGTTCCCGGTTGCGTCTTGTATATCCGTTTTGCTCAATCAGATTGCACCGGGTATAACACACGCAGCCACGGCTGAATACAGTCAATTTTTATACAGCGGTAACAACCCAATATCCGGGTTGAATTTCCGTTTGCTTGTATCACAGAAAACCAATATTATAAACGGGGAATATCAGCAACCCGCACAAAAAGCCCCGACGACCTTACAACAATTTACCAATATGTTACGGGATTGTTTCAAATGCTATTGGTTTATTGAGGACGGCAAATTTAAAATTGAGCATATCCAATATTTCCGCAATGGCGGTTCCTATTCCGGCGGGGCTATATTAAGCCACGATTTGACAAAGGAATTGAATTTGCGCAACGGGAAACCGTGGGCGTTCAACACGTCGGAATATTCGTTTGATAAGGTCGATTTGCCGGAACGTTACCAATTTGAATGGATGGACGACGTGACGGCGGCATTTGAAGGGTTGCCGATACAAGTAATAAGCAAGTATGTAACGCCCGGAAAGGTTGAGGAAATTAATATATCAAACTTTACGTCCGATATTGATATGATGTTGTTAAACCCCGGCAATATGAGTTCGGACGGGTTCGCCTTGTTTGCCGCCGTTCCGCCAACGTCCGGGTCGCAATGGATATTACCATTTACCCGCCAAACTATTAACGGGGTCGAATACTTTTTGCAAAACGGATATTTGGCGTTTATCAATCTGCAATCCCCGTATTGGTTATATGATTTACCCGCCCGTCGTGTATCAATAAACGGTTCCGAGGTTTACGCCCGTGGCATTGAGAGAAAGAAGAAACAAACGTTTAGTTTTCCGGCAAATGACGACCCAAACCCGATGCAGCTAATAAAAACGTATATCGGAATCGGTCAAGTTGATAAACTTTCAGTAAATTTGTGTAGTCGAAACATTAAAGCAACGTTGAAATATGATACAGAATAACAACATAAGCGTTTTACCGTGGTACACGTCAATTAATGAACAGAACCACAGAAAAAGTTACGCATACGGCGCAATTTACCCGTTATTTGCCCCGGCTGATAGATTGTTGCCGTTTCAGATAATAAGAAACACACGGTCAAACAATGTTACGTCAGTGGTATTGTATGAAAAAAACGGAAAGCAAGTTGCAAATATAACGACGTATATGAAAGAAACCGGATTGCAGATTGTCCGGTTTCAAACGTTGGGTTATGATGTTATATTGTACCCGTCAATATTACCCATGCCATTAAATCAGTTGGACGGAATATATTATATGACGTTATCGGATGGCGTTCAAACGTGGTATTCTGAAATGTTCACGGTCGTACAAGATGTTTCCGGTTACTTAAAAATACAATGGTGGGATATTGAAAATTTTGTATTTGACGCCGGGCAAATAGTATATAAAAACCCGGATTTCAAAAATACGTTGTACCTTTGTACAGAGTTGGGAAAGCCGGATTATGAATTTGAAGAGGACGGCGAAGAACGGGACGGGTATTTTTTCCCGGAAAAACAAATATCAGTCAAAACGTTTAAATGTACGATATTGGCACCGGAGTTCCTTTGCGACGTTATGCGTTTTATTCGTATGGCTGATTACATACATATAACTGACAAGTACGGCAGGGAATACGATTGCGACACGTTTTTAATTACCCCGAAATGGCAAACGCAGGGGGATTTGGCGAGCGTGGAAATTGAGTTTAAAACAAACACCGTCGTTAAGAAAATAGGACGTGGATATATTATCAGTAATAAGGGAGATTTTAACGAAGATTTCAATAATGATTTCTACAACAATTAAATTATTAGATTATGGGAAATTACGAACAACTAAAACAAGCGGTTTCTGACGTTATTAAAACAAATGGAAACCAAGAAATTACCGGGGCAATATTGCAAAATGCTTTGTTGTCTATTATTTCAACTATTGGAACAAATGCTACATTTGCGGGAATTGCAACACCGGAAACAAACCCCGGAACACCCGACCAAAACGTTTTTTATTTGGCGTCAGAACCGGGAGTTTATGCTAATTTTGGAGGTGTGGAATTATTAGACCAAGTATTAATATTTACCAACAAAAATGGAAATTGGGTAAAACAAGATTCCGGCATTGCAACAAATAAAAAAGTTTCAGAGTTAGATAATAAAATAGACTATTTAATAGGAGAAGAAAACGCATCAGATATTGGCGTTAATATTTTTAATAAAAAAAGTATTTCGTTGGGTTGGATACAATCAAATGGAATTATAAATGAGGGACAAAATTTTGCGCATTCAAATTATATAAATGTAGAACCAAATACAAGTTATATTAAAAATTTAAATGAGACAAATCTATATACAGCGTTTTATGATTCAAAATTTAATTTTTTAGGCACATCAAATCAAAATCCATTTGTAACACCTGAAAATACAAAATACCTTAGAGTTTCATTTTCACTCAACCGGGCTGATAAACTTTTAGTTCAAAAAGGGGAAGAGATAATATATAAAAGTAATGTTCCGTATGTTACGGAAAAGGGACTTTTAGTAAAAATAAACAATAATTATGTATTAAAGTCAGAAAGATTTTTCGGATATAAAAATTTACTTGACCCAAACGGGATTATAAAAGATAAATATTTATCGTCTAGTAATGGAGAAAGTTCTTTTTCCGGTTTTTGTATATCTAATTATATACCAATAAAGGAGGGAGAGGCATTAACGGCTCAAATTGGTTCAAAATCTTCTTTTTTTCAACAATGTTGGGAACAATACGATGAAGAATTAAATTCAATATACAGATTAGGAGTAAATGGCAATGTAACAACTACCGTTGGGGTTAAAGGTTGTTCATTCGCAAGAATTTCGTTTAGGACACAAGATTTAGAAGATAATGAAGCGCAAATAGAATATGGGGAAGAAGCTACTAAATATGAACCATATCCAACATATAAGAGTTTAGACGAAAGATTGACAATTGCAGAAAACAATTTGAGTAAAATTTCTGAAAATGTTACCGATAATGATTCAATTAATCAATTGATTACAAATATGTTTATTGTCGGTATAGATAAAGAAAAAAACTATTACATAAAAAAACTTGAATACACATCTAATGGATTTTTAGTCGTAGAAATATACGATGAGGAAGAAACTAAAGTTGCGAGGGTTTTTGCAAATAGTTTAAAAATAGGAGGATGGTGGTATATTGAACCTCAAAATAAAAGCGAAATTTGGGGATTCGCATCAACTATCAACTTTACTGAAGCTAAATTAATAAAAGGAATAAAAGCTAAAATAAACAATAATAACGTTACAAATGAAGATGGATTCATACCGACAAAATTAAGAATTGATTTTGCTGAAAAAGATACAACCATAAGAAAAAATATATGTAACCCAATAAACTTTTATGAAAAATCTGAATTTAACACGGTATATGCAGATTCGTTTAGAACATTTTTAGATTTTGAAAGAAAGGAAAGTAATTTCTTTGATGTTTATAAACAATTAATTCCTTTAAATATCGGAGAAAGTATTTGCGTTTCATATTCTCAAGGAGTTTTTCAAACAAAATTGATTTTAGTTAATAAATATAGAGTTGTATTAAAACCAATTGTTTTGGCTAGTGTCAGCGATAAATATATTAAAATAACAAATGACACAGAAGAAAATGGATTCGTGTTGTTTACAATAAAGCGTAATGATAATAAAATAGGAATGTATCCGCAAGTTGAATATTCTGAATTACCGACAGATTATCAAGCGTATATGAATATTCCAATAATTGAGAATGATATGCCAATTGTATTACCTAAAAAAATATATCTATCAAAAGGGAAAGAAGCAAATATATATAAAAAAGCTATTATACTTTCAAATCCATTATTAGATAATATTGATATTAATACAAATGGAGAGGGAGAAAGTAGGACTATTGGTTATTCTAAATTAATAAGTTTTAATACTCAAAATGCGACAACTAATATTATAAATTTATATGCTAAAAAAGACTTATTAGTTATAAGTAAAATAGAAAGAGAATTTATAAATGTAGATATAAATGTAGGTGATTTAACTATATTAAGTTTAGGAGATAGTTTTACAGATATAGCTAATTGGATAAAAGCACTAAAAGAAGATTTAGAAGAAGATGGGGTAAATCTGTCTTTAATAGGAATGAAAAATAAGACTTATAAAAATGAAAGTCAGACCGGAGGAACTTTGCAAAATTCATTTCTTATTTCAAGGGGAGATGCTTATTTATTATCAGTAAATGGTTTTATAGAAACAAATAATACAACAGACGGATATGGAGCAACAAAATATAAAGATTCAAATAATAATCAATACACATTTAACGGAAGATGGGTTGATGAAAATGGTGATGGATACGTGAGAATAGCACCTATTAGCCATGAAAATATACCGCCACAAAATTCTGTTTTAACAAAAGTAGATGGTATAGGATTAGAAACAATTAACTATTCAAATGTAGAAATTATAGATTTAAATCCTATTTGGGATAAAGAAACAGAAGCGTTAAGTGTAAAAAAATATATAGAAAAAATAGGATATTCAATTAATGGTAAATTTATATTAATAGTTCAATTTTCCTTTAATGATAATGGTAGATATTATAATACTAAAACAATACAAGAAAATATTGATAGTTTTAAAGAATTAATAGAACTATTTCATTCAGAGTATCCAAATGCTTATATTATAATAGGCATTGAACCATCAACCGCTTTAATAGGTGGAAACAAAAATTATAATAATGCTGTAAATTATCAAAGAGCAAGAATGGAATTTGCAAAATCTATTATATATGAATTTGATAATGAAATTTATGATTATGTTTACATAAATCCCGGCTATGCTTTTGTTGATACTGAAAATGGATTTTCATATACAGAAATAGCATTAAGTGAAAGATTTCCAAACGTATTAACAAAATCTGTATCTGATGGTACCCATTGTAATGAAGCAGGAATGTTTCAATTAGGTGATAGTTATAGAGCTATTGTAAGACATATTTTAAGTTTGTAAATTTATCATGGAAAGATTTATTAATTGGGAGCAATGGCGTATAATCGCCATTTCCACGGTTAGCCCGTTATTTGGGTATTTAACCCCGACAAAGGGTTTTGTTTATGCGTTAGTAGTAATGTTTGCGTTCAACATTTGGGCGGGAATGAGGGCGGACGGCGTGGCGATAAGGAATTGCAAACGCTTTTCGTTCCATAAGTTTAAGAACGCATTGGCGGAATTGCTTTTGTACGTCGTTATTATACACGTCATTTATTCCGTTATGTTGCAATGTGGCGACGACGGGGCGGCAATGATTGTTATTAAGTCGCTTACATACGTGTTCATGTATGTATATTTGCAAAATGCGTTTCGCAACTTAATTAAGGCATACCCGAAGAAAATAGCCTTACGGATAATATACCATGTTATCCGGTTGGAATTTACACGGGCGTTGCCGTCTTATTGGCAACCAATAATCGAGCATTTCCAAAAGGAAACCGATGACGATATTATTAACGATAAAGAAAAGGAGGTAAGAAAATGAAACCTATTGTTATTTTAGACAACGGACACGGCGAAGAAACCGCCGGGAAACGTTCCCCGGTTTGGGGCGACGGTTCCCAATTGTTTGAATGGGAGTTTAACCGTGACATTGTACGCCGTATTGCGGCGATGTTAAAAGCCGATGGCGTAAAGTTTGAAATTTTGGTACCGGAGGAAACCGACGTATCATTACCGGAGCGTTGCCGCCGTGCAAACGTTATCCATGCGGATTGCGGCAACAACGCCGTTTTGTTTAGCGTTCACGGGAACGCCGGAGGCGGCACCGGGTGGGAATGTTATACCAGCGTAGGACAAACGAAAGCGGATGCAATCGCAACCGTACTTTGTAATGAGGCGGAAAAAGAGTTTGCCCCGGATGGTTGGAAAATGCGCTTTGACCATACCGACGGCGACCCGGACAAAGAAAACCAATTTTACATTCTGAAACATACGGTTTGCCCGGCGGTATTATCTGAAAACTTTTTCATGGATACCGAAAAAGATTGCCGTTTTATGTTGTCAGACGCCGGGCGTGAACGTATTGCAAAAATTCATTATGAAGCGATAAAACGTATCTTATGAAAAAATATTTAATAATAGCGGCAATTGCTTTG
>ERZ779746.1233-NODE-1233-length-10252-cov-2.810729_pt1 | contig 10252 bp, 21 predicted proteins | sample MGYA00511888_ERZ779746 | MGnify/ENA primary metagenome ERZ779746 (study PRJEB29588, sample SAMEA1964695) | human gut metagenome | biome: human gut; feature: human-associated habitat; material: faeces | place: Denmark | collected 2008/2010 ... | reverse complement strand
TGGTTTTGCGGAAGCAAACACCACCTACGGAAAGATCGGTGTAAAGGTCTGGATCTATAAAGGAGAAGTTCTTCCTGCTGTTAAGAAGAGCCAGGAAGCAGAAGGGAGAGACGAGTAACTATGTTGATGCCGAAACGAGTCAAACACAGAAAAGTGCAGAGAGGCAGAATGAAGGGTGTCGCATCCCGCGGAAATGTCGTATCAAACGGCGAGTACGGCCTGCAGGCTACTGAATGCGGATGGATCACCAGCAATCAGATCGAGGCTGCCCGTATCGCAATCAACCGTTCTATCAAAAGAGGCGGTAAAGTGTGGATCAAAATTTTCCCTGACAAACCTGTGACCAAGAAACCGGCGGAAACGCGAATGGGTTCCGGTAAAGGATCTCCTGAATATTGGGTAGCCGTGGTAAAACCGGGCAGAGTACTGTTCGAGGTTGCCGGAGTCAATGAGGAGGCATGCAGAGAAGCGCTTCGTCTTGCGATGCATAAATTGCCGATCAAATGCAAAATCATTGGCCGGGAAGAAACCGCAACGCAGAGTTCTACGGAAATGGATGGTGAGCGCAATGAAGGCTAAGGAATATAGAGACAACATCAGAAATATGACTCTGGAAGAGCTGAAAAAGGAAGAGCAGGAGCTCAAAAGCGAATTGTTTAAACTTCGTTTTAAGCATGCCACGGGAACTGTTGAAAATCCTATGCGGCTGAAGTTCATTAAACGCGACATCGCAAGAGTAAAAACGATCATCAAGGAAAAAGAACTTGCTGCAGCGGCAGACAAGTAATCTCGGAAGGAGGTAGTTTGAGTTGTCAGAAAGAAATTTGAGAAAAACCAGAGTGGGCAAGGTTGTCAGCGACAAAATGGATAAGACCATTGTTGTGGCAGTAGTGGACAGTGTAAAACACCCGCTCTATAAAAAGGTTGTAAAAACCACATATAAGTTGAAGGCGCACGACGAAAACAACGAGGCGCACATGGGCGATACCGTGGAGGTTATGGAAACCAGACCTCTCAGCAAGGATAAGCGGTGGAGACTGGTTTCGATTGTAGAAAAGGCCCGTTAAAGCGGCGGAACAGGAGGCTGTTATGATACAAGTACAATCCAGATTAAAAGTAGCAGACAATACCGGCGCGAAAGAACTGATGTGCATTAAGGTTTTAGGCGGTAGCAGAAGAAGATATGCCAATATCGGCGATATTATCGTTTGTTCCGTAAAAACCGCGGCTCCGGGCGGCATGGTGAAAAAGGGCGATGTTGTAAAGTGCGTAATTGTCCGGACGAAAAGAGGTGTGCGGAGAAACGACGGCACATACATCCGCTTTGATGAAAATGCGGCGGTACTGATCAAAGATGACTTAAATCCCAGAGGTACACGTATTTTTGGACCAGTTGCAAGAGAACTGAGAGAAAATGATTTTATGAAGATCGTTTCTCTTGCGCCAGAAGTTCTGTAAATTGGAGGGATACTTTATGAGTTTAAATATTAAAAAGGGTGACACCGTCATTGTTCTCGGAACCCGCAAAAAGGATAAGAACGGAAATGTCAAGGTGAAAAAGGGCAAGGTTTTATCCGTAAATCCCCAAGAGGAAAGCGTAGTTGTGGAAGGCGTCAATTTTGTCACCAAACACCGGAAGCCGAGAGGACGCGAGGATCAGGGCGGCATTATTAAGAAGGAGGCGCCGATCCACGTTTCCAATGTGATGGTAGTCTGCCCGAAATGCGGTGAACCGACCAGGACCGGCAAAAAGGCCATTACAGAAGGCGACAAGACCATCAAAGTACGTGTCTGCAAAAAATGCGGTGCGGATATCAGAACCGCAGATTCCACAAAGTGAGTTTCTGAAGGGAGGCTAATCAATGTTAAGGCTGAAAGAAAAGTACGAAAAAGAAATCGCCCCGGCTATGATGGAGCAATTTAAATATAAGAGTCCCATGGAAATTCCGAAGTTGGAAAAAATCGTGATTAATATGGGGTTAGGCGAGGTCAAAGAGAATCCAAAGGCAATTGATTCCGCTATGGCTGATTTGATGCTGATTACGGGTCAGAAGCCGGTTGTGACCACCGCTAAAAAATCTGTTGCTGCGTTTAAAGTCCGTGCCGGTATGAACATCGGCTGCAAGGTAACGCTGCGGAGCACGCGGATGTATGCATTCGCGGATAAGCTGATGAACATCACGCTGCCGCGTATCAGAGACTTCCACGGTGTGCCGGCCAACTCCTTTGACGGCAGAGGAAACTACGCGTTGGGCATTAAGGAGCAGATCATTTTCCCTGAAATCGAATATGACAAGGTCGATCGGGTCAGGGGAATGGATGTTATTTTTGTGACAACCGCTAAGACGGATGAAGAAGCAAAGGCGTTGCTCAAAATGATGGGTATGCCCTTTGAGCAGCAATAAGGAGGTTACGGTATGGCTAAGTTATCCATGAAGATCAAGCAACAAAGAACACCGAAGTACTCTTCAAGAGCTTATAACAGATGTCAGCTCTGCGGACGTCCTCACTCTTATATGCGTAAGTATGGGATTTGCCGTATATGTTTTAGAGAATTGGCATACAAGGGGCAGATACCTGGCGTGAAGAAAGCCAGCTGGTAATGAATGATAAAAGGAGGTTGGCACAATGCAAATTACTGATGTAATAGCGGATCTGTTGACCCGCATCAGAAACGCGGGAGCTGCAAAACATGAAACCGTGGATATTCCTGCTTCCAATGTGAAAAGCGCCATCGCAGACATTCTTGTTGAAGAGGGCTACGTAAAGGAAGTACAAAGAATTGATGACGGAAAGCAAGGCATTTTACGCGTATATTTAAAATATACCGCAAACAAGAAGCCTGTTATTTCCGGTATCAAAAGAATTTCAAAACCCGGTCTTCGTATATATGCTTCAAAAGAAGAACTGCCGAAAGTACTGGGCGGACTGGGAATTGCGATTATTTCCACGTCAAAGGGAATTATGACTGACAAAAAAGCAAGAAAACTGGGCGTAGGCGGAGAAGTTATGGCGTATGTCTGGTAAGCGATCGGAGAAGTGCGTTCTTATATGCACCATGATCTGAAAAGAATGCGCATGCATTCGGAATCTTAAGATTGGAGGAAGAATATTATGTCCAGAATCGGTAAAAAGCCTGTAGCCATTCCGGCCGGCGTTACGGTAACGCTGAAGGATGGAAACGAACTGCAGGTAAAAGGCCCCAAGGGCACATTGACAGAACAGTTTCATTCCAAAATGATCATCAAGGTTGAGGGAAACGAGATTCTTGTGGAAAGAACATCTGATGATAAGTTTGATCGTTCTCTCCATGGACTGACCAGATCCCTGATTTATAATATGGTCGACGGCGTCACCAAAGGCTTTCAGAAGGAGCTTGAAATTAACGGTGTCGGTTACAGAGCGGCCATGCAGGGGAAAACGCTTGTATTAAATGTGGGTTTCTCTCATTCGATCGACATGACTCCCCCGGAAGGCATCACTGTCGAAGTTCCTGCCCAGAATAAAATTATTATCAAAGGCATGAATAAGCAAATGGTCGGGGAATTCGCCGCAAAGGTCAGAGGCAAGAGGCCGCCTGAGCCGTATAAGGGCAAAGGAATTAAATACGTTGATGAAGTGATCAGACGTAAAGAGGGCAAGACCGGCGGCGCCGGAAAGAAATAAGAAGGGAGTGACGCGAAATGGCTAAAAAAATGAGTAAAAACCAAATTCGCCAAAGAAGGCATATTCGTGTGAGAAAAAAGATCAGCGGCACCAGTGAGCGGCCGAGGCTGAACGTATACAGAAGTCTTTCTCACATGTATGCACAGATCATTGATGATACAACGGGAAACACACTGGTATCCGCTTCTACGCTTGATAAGGCGATCAAAGACAAAATTGCATTCGGCGGAAATATTGCGGCTGCAAAAGAGGTAGGAAAACTGGTGGCCGAAAAGGCGCTGGCCGCAGGCATCACAACCGTAGTTTTCGACCGCGGCGGCTATATTTACCATGGAAGAGTGAAAGAACTCGCAGAAGCTGCCCGTGAAGCCGGCCTGATCTTCTGAAAAAGCGATAGGCGCTTTGGTGCAATAAGGAGGAAAATAATATGGAACATACAAATTCCGGTACGACTGAATTTAAAGAGAAGCTTGTCAATTTAGGCAAGGTCACAAAGGTTGTAAAGGGCGGCCGTAACTTCAGATGGAGCGCGCTGGTAGTGGTCGGCGATGAGAACGGCCGCGTAGGCGCAGGCTTGGGCAAAGCTGCCGAAGTGTCCGAGGCGATTCGGAAAGGCGTTGAAGACGCGAAAAAGAATCTGATTCATGTTGCGATGGTCGGAACGACCATTCCTCATGAAATTATCGGAAAATACGGTGCGGGCAAGGTTCTCCTGAAGCCGGCCAGTGAAGGTAGCGGCGTCATTGCAGGCGGTCCGGCCAGAGCAGTGCTAGAGCTGGCGGGCGTCAGAGATATCAGAACAAAATCTTTGGGTTCCAACAATCCGATCAACATGGTTCATGCCACATTGGATGCGCTTTGTAATTTGAAGACAGCAGAAGAGGTTGCAAAGCTGCGCGGAAAATCAGTAGACGAAATACTTGAATAGGGGGAATCAACAGTGGCGAAGTTAAAGATAACGCTTGTAAAAAGTACCAACAGCGTCAGACAGAATCAAAAGGCGACTGTTCAAGCATTGGGTCTTAGAAAGATCGGCAGCAGTGTGGAGAAAGAAGACATTCCTCAAATCAGAGGAATGATCAATGTGGTCAGCCATTTGGTGAAGGTGGAAGAAATATAAGGAGGCGTACCCATGAAGCTTGATGAATTACGTCCGGCGGCGGGATCCTGCCGCGAGGCATACAGAAAAGGCAGAGGACACGGATCTGGAAACGGTAAAACCGCAGGCAGAGGACATAAAGGCCAGAAGGCACGTTCCGGCGGCGGTGTAAGACCCGGCTTTGAAGGCGGTCAGACCCCCCTTTACAGGAGAATGCCGAAAAGAGGTTTTAATAATAAACGCTTTGCCGATGTATACGCAGAGGTAAATGTCGCAAGCCTGAATATGTTCGAAGACGGCGCGGTGGTAGATGCTGCGGCACTGATCGAAGCAGGTCTGATTAAAAAGGAATACGACGGCGTCAGCGTATTGGGCGGCGGAGCCCTTTCCAAAAAGCTGACGGTGAAGGCTGCCCGTTTTACAAAAGGGGCGGCAGAGAAGATTGCGCAATCAGGAGGAAAGGCAGAGGTGATCTGAAGTGAAGCTGTTAGAGGTTATTAAAAATGCATTTCGCGTTCCCGAATTAAGAAAGAAAATGCTAATGACTCTATTGCTTATCGTTATCTTCAGAATCGGCTGCTTTATCACTGTCCCGGGTTTGAATGCAGGCGCACTTGATTCTCTGTCTGGGAATGGTCTGTTCAAATTCATGGATATGCTGTCCGGCGGCGCTTTCCAGCAGGTTTCTATTTTTGCTATGGGTATCAGCCCATACATCAATGCGTCGATTATTATGCAGTTGTTGACCGTTGCGATCCCCGCCCTTGAAAAGCTTCAGAAAGAGGGCGAGGAGGGCAGAAAGAAGATAAGCAAAATTACACGTTATGTTGCAATCGGACTGGGACTGTTCCAGGCGGTTATGCTGTATGTCAACATCAACGGCCCGACAACCACGGTAAACCTTTTTGCACAAGCTGGTAAATTTGATCTCTTTACCTTCCTGCTGATGGTGCTGACGTTTACCACGGGTACTGCGGTTCTTGTCTGGCTGGGAGAAAAAATTACAGAGGTGGGAATTGGAAACGGAATTTCCATGATCATCTTTGCAGGTATTGTGGCAGGGGCTCCCAGCGCGGCTAAGACGTTATATAATATTGTGACGACCGATTCGGTGTCTGCGCATCTGTATGTCAGAATTCCGGTGGTCATTGCGATTTTAGCTGTGTTCCTGGCTGTAATCGTAGCCGTTGTCTGGATGGAAAGCGGCGAGCGGAGAATTCCGGTGCAATATGCGAAACGGGTTGTCGGCAGAAAAGTATACGGCGGGCAGAATACGCATATTCCGCTGAAGGTAAACTCCTCCGGCGTGCTGCCGATCATTTTTGCAATGTCCATGCTGCAGTTTCCCGCAACCATTGCGGCGTTTGCGGATTCTGACAGCAGCAGCGGCGTGGCGAAGTGGATCAACGACTTTTCCCAAGGACAATCCTGGTGGTACATTCTGATTTATGCATTGCTGATTGTGGGCTTTACGTTTTTCTACAATATCGTATATTTTGATCCCAATGACATTGCAAATAATCTGAAGAAGAACGGCGGTTTTGTACCGGGGCTGCGTCCGGGTGCTCCGACCGCAGAATTTATCCGGAAATCATCCCGGAAGATTACATGGTTCGGCGCAATCTTTTTGGCGGTGCTGGCTGTGTTCCCCAGCTTGATTCAAAAGATCAGTTCTTATTTCAGCGAAGGCATCGGCAGCATCAATTTATGGTTCGGCGGCACGACGGTGCTGATCCTTGTGGGTGTTGCGCTGGAGACTGTACGGCAGATTGAAGCCCAGATGCTGATGAGAAATTATAAAGGTTTTCTGGATTGATGGCTTTGGAGGGGATGAAGATGAATCTGATTTTTCTTGGACCTCCCGGCGCGGGAAAAGGGACACAAGCATTTTCCTTGGCGCAGATTCTGAAAATACCGCATATTTCCACAGGAGATATCTTTCGCGAAAATATCGGCGCACACACGGAGCTTGGCGTAATGGCGGATTCGTATATTTCAAAAGGCGAATTGGTGCCGGATGACATCACTGTCCGGATCGTATTTTCCAGATTGGATCAGGAGGATTGCCGGGACGGCTTTATATTGGATGGTTTTCCGCGCACCATTCCTCAGGCCGTTGCCTTGGAGCAGTATCTGGCGGAGCGGAAGTCCAAGATTGATTGGATTATCAATATCGTGATATCTGAAGATGAAATCGTAAAAAGGCTTTCCAAAAGAAGAGTTTGTCCGAAATGCAATGCCAGCTATCATATGGACTTCAACCCGGCAAACGGCAGCTTGTGCAATTTCTGCGGAACGGAGATTGTGCCGCGGGCTGATGACGATCCTGCGGTGGTTCGCTCCCGGATTGCGGCGTACCACAAAAAGACAGAGCCGTTGGTTGAATTTTACCGCAATCGCGGAAAGCTTTTGAACATCAAAAGTGAGAATGATGTGGATGAATCGCTGAAAAATACGCTTTATGCCATGGGCATGGGAAATTTGGTCTGATTGTTATGATAAATATTAAGTCTAAATCGGAAATTGAGAAGATGAAAGCCGCCGGTAAAATCGTTTCTGAGGTCCTTGCGCTGATGGAGGAGCATATTTTACCGGGAATTTCAACAAAAGAGCTTGACAGAATCGCCGGAAACCATATAATAAAGAGTGGTGCGTTTCCGTCTTTTAAGGGACAGCCGAATTTTTATGGCGGTCCGGCGTTTCCTGCAACACTTTGTGCTTCTGTCAATCATGAAGTGATTCATGGTATTCCGAATGAAAAGCCGCTGCGGGAGGGCGACATTGTTAGTATTGATGTAGGGGCCTGCTATGACGGATATCACGGAGATGCGGCCAGGACGTTTCCTGTTGGAAAGTGTTCGGAAGCGGCGCTTCAGCTGATCAATGTAACCAGGCAGAGCTTTTTTGAAGGCATTCAATTTGCTGTGCCGGGACATCGGATCATTGATATATCGGGAGCGATTCAGGATTACGCGGAAGGATACGGATATTCCATTGTTCGGGATTATACGGGGCATGGAATCGGCAGGGAGCTGCATGAAGATCCGGAGGTTCCGAATTATCGCGGCCGTGTACGGGGCTATCGTCTGCAGCCGGGAATGGCCATCGCCGTTGAACCAATGGTGAACGCCGGCGGATACGGTGTTTATGTAAAGCCGAACAAGTGGACGGTGTGTACGAAGGATGGCAGTTTGTCTGCGCATTATGAGAATACGGTGATTGTGACGGACGGAGAGCCATTGCTTACTACATTATAATTAATGTAACTGCATTTCATGGAGGGTAGCGATTTGTCAAAAGAGGATGTCATTGAAGTTGAAGGTGTTGTTTCTGAGGTACTGCCAAATTGTGTTTTCAAAGTAACGCTGGAGAATGGGCATGTTGTGCTTGCACATATTTCAGGCAAATTGAGAACGAATTATATAAAAATTCTGAAGGGCGACCATGTTACCATGGAGTTATCTCCGTATGACCTGACGCGCGGCAGAATTGTCTGGAGAAAGTAGAAGGAGGTTTGTTACGATGAAGGTAAGACCGTCTGTTAAGCCGATTTGCGATAAATGCAAAGTGATTAAGAGAAAAGGCAAAGTCATGGTGATTTGCGATGCCTATCCGAAGCATAAGCAAAAACAAGGCTGAGACTATGCAGTAAAAATGTCATCTGCATAGTCTGCGGGAGTCTGCAGAGATGCTGATGACTTTGTGTTGGATATTATCATTTCAGGGTGCGGCTGCATGTGAGAACATGAACTCGGAAGTGTTGATATAAAAATGATAAAAGTTACGGGTTTTGTATTTTTTTGGAGGTGTTGTAACAGATGGCTCGTATTGCAGGTGTCGACTTGCCGAGAGAAAAACGCGTTGAAATCGGACTGACGTATATTTACGGAATTGGAAAGTCCAAATCTCAGGAGATTTTGGGAAAGACGGGAATCAGTCCTGATACAAGAGTCAGAGATCTGACGGACGATGAAGTTGCGAAATTAAGGGATATTATTGATAAAGAATACCATGTCGAGGGTGACGTCAGAAGAGAAGTATCGCTGAACATCAAACGTCTCATGGAAATTGGCTGCTATCGCGGCAGACGCCATAAGATGGGACTGCCGGTACGCGGACAGCGGACAAAAACCAATGCCAGAACGCGTAAAGGTCCCAGTAAGACCGTAGCAGGTAAGAAGAAGTAAGGGGAGGTTTGAGCATGGCAGCGAAAGTAACGAAAAAAAATGTAAGAGGCAAGAGAAGAGAGCGCAAGTTTATTGAATATGGACAGGCGCATGTTCGTTCAAGCTTCAATAATACGATTGTAACCATTACTGACAGAGCCGGGAATGCGATTTCTTGGGCAAGTGCAGGCGGTTTGGGATTCAGAGGCTCCAAAAAGAGCACTCCGTTTGCCGCACAGTCTGCTGCTGATACTGCTGCAAGGGCTGCAATGGAACACGGACTTCGTTCGGTTGAGGTCTTTGTAAGAGGTCCGGGCGCGGGCAGAGAAGCTGCAATCCGTGCGCTGCAGGCCGCGGGTCTTGAGGTCAGTCTGATTAAGGACGAGACCCCGATTCCGCACAACGGCTGCAGGCCGCCCAAGAGAAGAAGAGTTTAATTTGGAGGTGTAGTTATCAATGGCTAGATATACTGATGCATCCTGCAGGCTTTGCAGAAGAGAAGGCGAAAAGCTTTTTCTGAAAGGTGCGAGATGTTATACTGATAAATGTGCAATTACCAGAAGGTCCTATGCGCCCGGTCAGCATGGTCAGGCAAAGAAGAAACAGTCGGAATACTGTCTGCAGCTGCGGGAGAAGCAGAAAGCAAAACGGTATTACGGCGTGCTGGAAAAGCAGTTTCATAATTATTTTGAATTGGCAAGCAAGAAAAAGGGTGTGACCGGTGAAAACCTGCTGGTGCTTTTGGAGAGAAGACTGGACAATGTCGTTTACCGCATGGGTTTAGGCGTTTCCCGGGCTGAAGCAAGACAGCTGGTTCGGCACGGACATTTTACCGTAAACGGAAAGAGAGTCGATATCCCATCCTTTTTGGTATCGGTGAATGATGTGATTGCCGTATGTGACAAGAGCAGATCCAGCGGCCGGATCGACGAGATTCTCGGCGTTACCGGAAGCCGCACAGTACCGGAATGGATTTCTTATGATGCAGATAAAATGACCGCCACTGTTATGAGCTTTCCAAAACGTGAAGAAATTGATTTCCCTGTGAAAGAGCATCTGATTGTCGAGTTGTATAGCAAGTAATGATGTGGGAATGATCTATGTGAAATTCGAGATGTCAGGGAGGGAATCATTGTGAACGAAATTGAAAAGCCGAAGATTGAGTGTGTGGCCACCGATGAATTGGAGACATACGGCAAATTTGTAATTGAGCCGCTGGAAAGAGGCTATGGAATTACGCTCGGAAATTCATTGAGACGAATCCTTTTATCTTCTTTGCCCGGCGCGGCGATTATGAATATTAAGGTTGAGGGCGCCCGCC
>ERZ779746.1229-NODE-1229-length-10268-cov-2.114560_pt1 | contig 10268 bp, 7 predicted proteins | sample MGYA00511888_ERZ779746 | MGnify/ENA primary metagenome ERZ779746 (study PRJEB29588, sample SAMEA1964695) | human gut metagenome | biome: human gut; feature: human-associated habitat; material: faeces | place: Denmark | collected 2008/2010 ... | reverse complement strand
GTATCCGCTGCGGAGCCGGGCGCTGGAGCGGGGTGCGGCGCTGATTGAACTGTTTATTGCTGTGCTGATTTTTGAGATTGTTTTCTCTCTGGCGTTTTTTGGGGCGGCGCATATAGGCTGGCGGCCGGCCCTGATCCATTGCGCCATTGTACTTGGAGCAGAGAATGTGTTGTTCTGGAGCGGAATGATTACGCTCTATCTTTCTTCTGTACAGCTCGGCATACGTCTGCGGGTGATCGGTATTTTGTGCGGCTGGATCCCTGTGGTACACTTTATCGTGCTCAATAGGATCCTTCGAACTGTAAAGAATGAAATTGTTTTTGAGAAAAATAAAATCCGGCAGAATGCCCAGCGGAGGAATGAACAGATATGCAAAACAAAATATCCGCTGCTTCTGGTACACGGCGTCTTTTTCAGAGATACGGCGCTGATTGATTACTGGGGAAGGATTCCTGCCCATTTAAAGAAAAACGGCGCCGAAATATATTACGGCGCACAGTCCTCTGCGGCCTCCGTAGCAGAGAGCGGCAGGGAATTGGCAGAGAGAATCAAGACACTGGTAAGAGAAAAGGAAATTGAAAAGGTAAATATTATTGCGCATTCCAAAGGCGGATTGGATGCCAGATGGGCCGCAGCCATGACGGATGCCGCACCGTATATCGCTTCTGTTACTACGATCAATACACCGCACCGAGGCTGCATTTTTGCCGACGTCCTGCTATCAAAAATCTCCGACGGCATACAGAAGCGCGTAGCCGGAGGCTATAACCGCGCAGCGGCAAAGCTTGGAGATCAATCGCCTGATTTTCTTGCTGCGGTAAATGATCTGACGGCTTCTGCCTGCAGCGTTTTTAATGAGAAGGTGCCGGACCGCGCGGGTATTTATTATCAGAGCGTAGGGTCGAAAATGAACCGTGCGGCAAGCGGAAGGTTTCCTCTGAATCTTACATATCCTTATGTGAAGCATTACGACGGCCCGAACGACGGACTTGTGGCCCTTTCCTCCATGGCGTGGGGAAGTGCGTTTCGGGTTGCGGCAGTTCCCCGGGGGCGCGGCATTTCTCATGCGGACATGATCGACGGAAACCGGGAAAATATCGCGGGATTTGATGTGCGGGAATTTTACGCAGATCTGGTAGCTGGTCTGAAAAAAAGAAATCTGTGAAAATGCAGGTATGCGGCCGGCCCGCTTTTTGAAATTTTATTTGTTGACAAGCCGCGGCATAATTTGCTAAAATGACGCACGAACGTATATCGGTTAGCGTGAGACCAAATTTTGGACTTGCGCTATTTTGTTTTCCATCGGAGGTAGCACGCATTCATGTACAAAGAACTTGCAAAATCTATTCGCGAATATAAAAGGGCCTCTCTGCAGGCGCCGATTCTGGTATCTCTTGAGGTTGTTATGGAGTGTATCATTCCGTTTGTTGTTGCGCAGCTGGTCAATCAGATCAAGGATGGCTGCGCCATCGAAACAATTCTCCGGTACGGCCTGATTCTGGTGGTTATGGCCGTCTTGTCTTTAACTTTCGGCATTTTGGCAGGCACGGCGTGTGCTACGGCCTCCTGCGGTTTTGCACGGAATCTGCGGAAGGATCTGTTTTATCGGATTCAGACATATTCTTTTGAGAATATCGACCGGTTTTCGTCTTCTTCACTGGTAACCCGGCTTACCACGGATGTTACCAATGTGCAGAATGCGTATATGATGATCGTCCGGACGGCGATCCGCTGTCCGCTGATGCTGATTTTTGCTTTTGTGATGGCCTTTGTCATGGGCGGAAAAATGGCGTTTATTTTTATATTCGTCGTACCGGTTTTAGGATTCGGCCTGTTTCTCGTGATCCGCAGAACCATGCCTCTTTTTAAAAAGGTTTTTCGGAAATACGATGCGCTGAACAATTCCATTCAGGAAAATGTTAAAGGGATCCGCGTCGTAAAATCCTTTGTGCGGGAGGATTATGAGAAAAAGAAATTTTCAGCTGCCGCCGAGGATGTATGCGCGGATTTTACAAAGGCGGAGAAAATTCTTTCCTTCACCAATCCGCTTATGCAGTTCTGTCTTTATGCGGTCATGATATTTGTGCTGTCTTTCGGCTCCTACACCATTATCACAAGCAGAGGGGCGGATCTGGATGTCGGTCAGTTTTCCGCGCTGCTGACATACAGCTTTCAGATTTTAAGCAGTCTGATGATGCTTTCCATGATTTTTGTCATGATCACCATGGCCAGCGAATCTGCGCATCGGATTGCAGAGGTTCTGCAGGAAAGCAGCTCGCTTACCAGTCCGGCGCTTGCGGTGGATTCTGTAAAGGACGGCTCCGTGGATTTCGAGGGCGTGAGCTTTAAGTATTCCAGAAAAGCCGAACGCATGGCGCTGTCGGATATTGAACTGCATATTGCGTCGGGAGAAACCATTGGAATTATCGGCGGCACCGGATCTTCTAAATCTTCCCTGATTCAGTTGATTCCGCGTTTATATGATGCAACGGAGGGTACGGTAAAGGTCGGCGGGGTAGATGTGCGCGACTATGACCTGGAAGTACTGCGGAACCAGGTTGCGGTGGTCCTGCAGAAAAATGTGCTGTTCTCAGGTACGATTAAGGAAAACCTGAGATGGGGAAATCCGGACGCTACGGATGAAGAAATGCAGGAAGCCTGCAGGCTGGCGCAGGCGGACGAGTTCATTTCACGTTTTCCTGAAGGCTACGATACTTACATAGAACAGGGCGGCGCAAACGTGTCCGGCGGACAGAAGCAGCGTCTGTGCATTGCCAGGGCGCTGCTGAAAAAACCGAAAATTTTGATATTGGATGATTCCACCAGCGCGGTGGATACGAAAACGGATGCGCTAATCCGCAAGGCGTTCCGGGAATATATCCCGGAAACAACAAAGATTATTATTGCGCAGAGGACATCCTCCGTAGCGGATGCGGACCGGATTATCGTGATGGAAGGCGGCCGCATTCATGCCGTGGGAACCCATGAAGAACTGATGAAAACAAATTCCATTTATCGAGAGGTTTATACCTCTCAGAATAAGGCAGGTGATGAAGATGAAGCTTGAACATCAGAATGCGGAGTCTGTGAAAATGGAAGCTGCAAAAAAGAAATCCCCTAAAAAGAAAGGCACGCTGCGCCGGCTGCTGAAGCTATTATTCAGCTTTTATCCTGTTATGCTGCCGCTTGTAATCGTCTGTATCATTTTTACCGCGGTGATCAGTTCGATCCCCTCGATTTTTATGCAGAATATCATTGCGCTGATAGACGAGCACTGGCAGAGCGGAGATTGGAGCGCGGTATCGGGACAGGTCATAAAATTTGTAGGCCTGCTTGGAACCTTTTACATCCTGTCGCTCATCTCGTCTCTCGCTTTTAATCTGATGATGGCCGTCATTACGCAGGGAAGCCTGAAAAAGCTGCGGGTTAAAATGTTCGGCGACATGCAGAGCCTGCCTGTCCGCTTTTTTGATACGAACAGCCACGGCGATATTATGAGCTATTATACAAATGATATCGATACGCTGCGTCAGATGGTCTCTCAGAGCTTTCCGCAGCTTCTGATTTCCGGCGTCACGGTAATGACCGTATTCAGCATTATGCTGTACTTCAGTCTGTGGCTTACGCTGGTGGTACTGGCCGGAGTAACCTGTATGGTGCTGGTTACCAAAAAGATCGGAGGAAATTCTGCACGCTATTTTGTGCGGCAGCAGCGCGCCATGGGCAGAGTCGAGGGCTTTGTCGAGGAGATGATGAATGGGCAGAAGGTCATCAAGGTTTTCTGTCATGAGGGCCAGAGCAAGGAAGACTTTGATAAAATCAATGATGCGCTGTTTGCAGATTCGGAGCGCGCAAATAAATTTGCCAATATGCTGGGGCCTATCTTGAATAATATCGGCAATATTCTGTATGTGGTAGTGGCGCTTGCCGGAGGAATCCTGCTGCTGGTAAAGGTTCCGAATCTCAGCATTTCAGGACTTGCGCTGAGCATTAGCATTGCAGTGCCATTTCTGAATATGACCAAACAGTTTGCCGGAAATATCAGCCAGGTATCTCATCAGGTGAATGCGGTTGTCATGGGGCTGGCCGGTGCGGAACGGATTTTTACGCTGCTGGACCAGCAGCCTGAGGTTGACGACGGCTATGTGACACTGATTCACGGAAAAGAGGAGAATGGGGAGATTACGGAATGCAGAGCGCACGGAGACTGCGGCGGCACTTGGATGTGGCGGCATCCTCATTGCGCGGATCATTCGGTTACTTATACGGAGCTGGCAGGCGACGTACGTCTGTTTGACGTGGATTTCGGGTATAATCCGGATAAGCTGGTGCTGCATAACGTGACATTTTACGCGAAAGCCGGGCAGAAGGTGGCATTTGTAGGTGCAACGGGCGCGGGAAAAACCACTATTACGAATCTGCTGAACCGGTTCTACGATATTGCGGACGGAAAGATCCGTTATGACGGCATTAATATCAATAAAATTAAAAAATCGGATCTGCGGCGGAGCATGGGAATCGTGCTGCAGGATACCAATCTATTTACCGGCACGGTTATGGATAACATTCGATACGGCCGTCTGGATGCCACGGATGAGGAATGTATTGCAGCTGCGGAACTGGCCGGTGCGCATGATTTTATCACGCGGCTGCCGGACGGCTATGAAACAGCGCTTTCCGGAAACGGCGCAAATCTTTCTCTCGGGCAGCGGCAGCTGCTGGCAATTGCCCGCGTTGCGGTTGCAGATCCTCCGGTAATGATTTTGGATGAAGCAACCAGCTCCATTGACACCCGTACGGAAGCCATCGTACAGCGGGGAATGGACGCGCTGATGCAGGGACGTACTGTTTTTGTAATTGCCCATCGGCTGTCAACCGTGAAAAATGCGGATGTCATCATGGTGCTTGAGCAGGGACGCATTATCGAACGCGGAAACCATGAGCAGCTGATTGCGGAGAAGGGAAAATACTATCAGCTCTATACCGGCGCTTTTGAGCTGGAGTAACCCAAAGCTGCGGCCGCGGAGTAAAAAATAGATCATAAGGCATATATCTCTTAAGACGTGTGAAAAAACACGTCTTTTTATTTTTAAAGGTTGACATCTGTAGTCCTATGTGCTATATTAGGACTACACAAATAGTCCGAACGCGATTGCGAAGGCGGATCCTTGTGCAGAAATCGATTGTATGCGTGTACCTTTTGTTAAATATTGCAGCGGCAGTCTGCCTGAGCCGGATGCTCCGGCAGGCGGACCGCACAAAGGATTTGGAGGTCGGCGTAAATATGGAAGCGCAGATTTATGCAAGTGAATGGAAAATTATGGAATGTCTATGGGAACATGCGCCCCGGACACTTATGCAGATTGTAAAGGCGATGCGGGAGGAAACCGGATGGGCAAAAAGCACGGTGACCACTATGGTAACGCGCATGGAAGGAAAGGGATTGCTCCGTTTTGAAGAGGGCGGCCGCGCAAAGCTGATTTTTCCCGCGGTTTCCCGGGAAGAAGCCGGCCGCGCGGAAACGGATTCTCTGCTCAGCAAAATTTATAACGGCAGCGTCGGCCTGATGGTGTCGGCCCTGGTGACACAAAAGCCTCTGTCAAAATCAGAAATTGACGCGTTATATGAGATCCTGAAGAAAGCGGAGGCACGGACAGATGATTGATATGACGGCTGAAGTAATGGTGACCTCTTCCGTACTGATTTCTGCAACGCTTTTTCTGCGTAAGCTGCTGAAAGGAAAAATCAGTCCAAGGCTTCAATATGCACTGTGGCTGCTTGTACTGGTTCGGCTGCTGCTTCTTTTTCCCCTGTTTCCGAGTGCTGTCAGCGTTATGAACCGTATCCCGATGCCGTCCGGTTCGCGTTCTGCCGCAGAGGCCGGGAGGCTTTCCCATACAGATTATATAACAGGAGAAACGGACGGAGCCGGAGAAACTGCGGAGAACCCCGAGGAAAGTAGAGCACCCGTATCTTCGGCTGAAGGCGAGATCCAAAATGGGAAAATGGGGAAGCGCAGCACAAAGCGCATTCTGCATGGGGTCTGGTATGCGGGCATGGCCGGCGTCAGCGTATGGCTGCTGCTTTCTAACGCTGTTTTCTGCCGCAGATTGAGAAAGCGCAGAAGTCCGTACGTGTGCCGGGAGACTGCGCGGACGGTCTATTTGTCTGATGGGGCCGGGGCGCCCTGTGTGTGCGGCATATTCCGGCCGGTGATTTATCTGACAAAGCAGGCAGCGGCAGACAGTGTGCGGCTTCGGCATATCCTTGCCCATGAGGAGGCGCATATCCGGCATAAAGATTATATCTGGAACGTGATGCGCGGCATCTGCATTGCGGTCCATTGGTTCAATCCGCTTGTATGGGCAGCTGCAATCGTCTCCCGCAGAGATGCAGAAGCTGCATGTGACGATGCTGCAATCCGAACATTGGGAGAGGCGGAGCGGTATTCTTACGGCAGAACGCTGATTCATATGCTGGCTGTGAAAAAACAGGGCGGCTTATTCTGTGAAGCAGCAATGATAACAGGAGGAGAAAAAAGTATGAAAGAACGTATTCAGTTGATTGCCAATAGGCCGAAAGCATCCCGGGCAGCCGTTCTGATATTAGCAATTTGTATGCTGGCTGCAGCCGGGTGTACCTTTACCGGATCTCGAACCCAAAGCCCGGCACCGCCAGAGGCTGCCGTTTTATATCCGCTGAAAACAGATTACATCGGGAATGCCGCCGCTGACATGAAGCTGTTGAATGCGCTGAAAATCAAAGAGAAAGTCGGGGATTTTACGATAGCGCTCCAGACCGATAGCGCTCCGTACGGTATAACCGTCCATTTTACCGCACTTGCCATGAAATCTCCGACAGAAGAAAAGGTGAATACGGAAATGACGAAGCATGCGGCTGTATTTCTTGCTTTGGTCGGCAATGCCGAGATCTTTTCGTGGTCCTATTCCATCGGCGAGACGGAGCAATTCTATTCTGTAACTGCAGAGCGTCTTGGAATTTCCGATATCAAGTCCTATGGGACATCTGAAGAGACGCTGTCCGTGCTGCTGCAGGCTTTCCGCGCGCAGGAGGGGGCGCTTCCTGCCGTGCAGATCGCACAGGCCTCGGATCTTGAGGGGGTATCCATGAGCCTGCAGGCCGTATTCCTGGATGATGACGGAAAGCTGAAAGCAAATGTACTCTGGAATCACACCGGAGAGTGCCGCGGCCTGACCTTTGGGGAGATGTTTACGCTGTATCAGCGTAGCGGGGACGAATGGAAGGCGTATCCGCTGAAAGAGGGATATGTGTTTCATTTGATCGGATATCTGGTTTCGGGACAGCGGTCCCACCAATATGACTTATCTGTTTATACAGAGGAGCTGCGCAGGGGGGAGACCTATAAGCTGCAGGCATATGTCTCAGGCGATGACGGCGTACAGCATGCTTTCTCTGTGGTCTTTGAACTGGGCGCGGAGCCGGCGGCCGTGCTTTAGCATCCAGCAAGCCTCGTGCTCCTTTCGGGCAGGGATTTACATTCGTGGGCAGTTCCTTTATAATAAATGCCATTCATATTTGCGAGAGCACGGGTAAGGGTGCCGAAAGGGGGAGAAAGGTTCCGTGAAGCGTATTTCCGCCGCGTTATTGGGATTGGTTCTATTCGCTGTTTTCCTGTTTTCAGCATGCTCCGGTCGGACAAAGACTGCTTACACAGAGAATGCTTTTTATTACATTGTAAATGGCAGCAGGCCGAGCGGGCGGCGGATCTGATTCGGCCTGCTGCCGCCCCGCAGAAGACCGACTGATGCTATGCGGAAAGCGCCGCGGGTAAAAATGAAAGAGAGGAGTGATTCGGATGAAAAGTGTAAAACCAGGCAGGGGACCGTCGATGATGGGCGGTGTAATGAGCATTATTGCAGGACTTTTCGGCGTTTTCTGGACGATCAAGGCTGCGGAAATCGGAGGCGGTTTTTTCGCGCTGTTTGGGATTCTGTTTATTGCGGCTGCGGCGGCAATGGCAGTGTATCATTTTAAAAACGCAACGAAAAAGAATCGATATTCTGCTTTTGATATTGTGGATCGAAATGAGGAGCCTGATCCGCTGAACGAACGCTTCGGCAGCGCGATGCCTTCTTCTCCGAAGCCGCCTCAAGGAAAAGAAAGCCGGTACTGTCCGTATTGCGGCAGCGAAGCGTGTCAGGGCTTTTCTTTTTGTAATAAATGCGGAAAAAAGCTGCCGTAAATACAGAGCAAAGGCGTGATTTTCATTGTCCGGACAGGAATATGCGGCCTGCAGTCTTGCCTGCTTTGCGGAACAGGCCCGCAGGGAATACCAAGAGATCCGATCTGCATGCTTTCGGAATGAAGCGCTGCAGGCATTTGATTTTTCGGGTCTGCAGTTCCGGGAGGTTCTTTTTCAGAACTGCCGTCTTCAAAACTGCAATTTTGAGCAATGTGAATTTGAAGCGGTACGGTTTGAACGGAGTGATCTTTCAAACAGCCGTTTTCACAAATGCGGTTTTTATAAAACCGCATTTGCATCGGTGAAAGCCGCCGGCGCCTCTTTTCCGGATGCGGTTTGGCAGAGCGCGGAAATCAGCGATTCGAATTTTACTTATTGCAATCTGTCGCGCTCCCGTATAAAATCTATGGAACTCCTCCGCTCGGATTTCAGCGATGCATGTTTTTCGGAATGCGTACACAAGCAGCTGCACTTTCGGGAAATCCGGCTATGCCGGACGGAGTTTTTTCGTACCCTGCTGGAGGGGATTGATCTGCGAAGCTGTGATATTTCGGGCATTCTTGTTTCCGACCGCATGACAGAGCTGCGCGGTGCTGTGGTGGACTTGCTTCAGGCTGCGGAGCTGGCCAGAAAAATCGGGCTTATCATATGCTGAAAACAGGGGGCTGTTTTTTGATATGCATAAATTTTGATTGAAATCGGGAGCATTTTGTGATATTCTTAAAAAAGTTAAAAGAATATATTTATTCATGGGGGTGCTTTATGAAAAGAGTCTGTTATTTTGTGTTATTGGTTTTGATGTTGGTTTCCATGCTTTCTGTTTTCAGCTATGCAGAAGCGACGGATATCCAGTTGTACAAAGAGGAGCCCGACAAGAGAGGCGCGACACCAATCGATGATGCTGATTATGGCATACGCTTTACTGTTCCGGAAGGAAAAGAAATGGTGGCTTTCCGTTATGTGGATATGCCGGCCTGGGGGGCGCCGGACAAACCGACGACTTCGAATTTCAACTTCGCACTGTATGCGTGGGATACGGATTATGCGACTACCACTTCGAAGCAGCCGCTGTTTACGCAGCAGATTACCGGCCATAAGGATAATGAGACCGTTGCGTTTTCCTTTTCCGATGCCTTCCCGGCAGGGACGTATTTGGCTCTGGCTACGGGTGGGGCCAGTGATGACGGCGGCCATTTCGGCGTATGGTCATATCCTGCTGCCGCGGATGATGACATTGAGACCTTTACAAACGGTCAGTCTGCAAACTTTGACGGATGCAGCACCATTACCGTACAGCCGGCTTCTGCGCCGAGCACCGGTGATTTCGGAGTTGTAACAATGGCAGTGGCCGCGGTTACCGCGCTGACGGGTATGAAGCGGAAAAAAGTCGCATAAGCTTTTTTGACGCACCTTCTGCGGGAGCTGTTTTGCGGTTATTCATTAAAAAGATGATAAGAAAAATAAAAATTGCGCCTGTATTTGTCTTCGGATGCGTATAGGCGTGATTTTTATTTCTGCGCTGCCGCAGCAGAAAGAAACGCCTGTACGATCAATCAGCCGAAGAATAAAGAATCACGCTGATCTCGCGGACAGAATGGAACGCTTTTGTTATGATGGGGCCTGTCTGACAATATATACCGTCCGGCATGGAACCGTATAAAAAACGCGCTCCGGGTTTGATTCTGTCAAACAGAAGGAGCGCGGCGGGGTCATATTTTTGATTTATATCGCGGATCTTTAGTTTGCCGGAGCAATCCGTTCCTTCCCTCCCATATACATCCGGAGCGGCGCAGGAATTGAAACGCTTCCGTCCGCATGAAGATGATTTTCCAGAAATGCGATGAGCATACGCGGCGGCGCAACTACGGTATTGTTCAGCGTATGCGGATAGTAGTTGCCCCGTTCCTTACTTTTTACCCGGATGCTGAGACGCCGTGCCTGGGCATCGCCTAAATTCGAACAGCTGCCGACCTCAAAATATTTCTGCTGGCGCGGAGACCACGCCTCGATGTCGCAGCTCTTGACCTTCAGATCGGCGAGGGCG
>ERZ779746.1224-NODE-1224-length-10292-cov-7.287194_pt1 | contig 10292 bp, 17 predicted proteins | sample MGYA00511888_ERZ779746 | MGnify/ENA primary metagenome ERZ779746 (study PRJEB29588, sample SAMEA1964695) | human gut metagenome | biome: human gut; feature: human-associated habitat; material: faeces | place: Denmark | collected 2008/2010 ... | reverse complement strand
CCGAGAAATTCCAGCTTTACCAATCACAGGTAAACGGCGATTTCGGAAACTACAAGGCTATCCGTGATCTTAACGACTATCAAACCGACAAGCTTAACAATGCGGCGTTTGGCCTGTACAAGAGTCAACGTGACGGTTTTGACGTGTTGAACGCCCGTATCAGCCATTTGGAGAAAGAGGTAGCCGTAGGTGCCGCTATCCGTCCTTACCAAGATCGTCTGATCCAGTGCGAGATCGACAAGGCGTTCACGGCTTCTGTCAACTACACGAGACAGCTTGATTGTCGTAACATCAAGGGAGAGTTGGTATTGCCTAACACCCCTGTCGTTACCGGTTATGGGAGTTACCGTAGCTGCTGTGGGTTTCCCCAGACAAGCGCCCCCGCTGAGACAGCTTGATGATCCAAAGTCCAAGCCCAAGGCGAAGGCTAAGGTAAGCAAGAGAAAGAAAAGTTAGTGGTAGCCCCTCGGGGCTTACCACTTTCCTGTTACCAACCACTAACAAAAGATATTATGGCATTAAATAACGTATTCATAGGAGGCGGCGATCCGTTGCTAGGACAATCCACCGGAAATATAAGCTCGGATATGGAGGCTTATGAGCGTCAGTTGCAAGAGACCCTCAATCAGATACAAGTCCAGAAGCAGCGGGTGTTAAACCCTCAGAATAACCCCAAAAGAAGCCAATCTCCCTTATGGGATGAGATGGACAAGGTCGTTAATGATATGACGGACATGGAGATCGAGGCGTTAAACAACGACCCGGAATACCAGAAGGCACAAAACGCTCTGATGGGCATACTTAACCGGGAATACATGAGAATCATGCGCCCGATCGTGGAAGAGTCCAAGGACGGGAAGGAGATACTGGACAGCCTTATGACAATCACCAAGAGAGTCAAGAAATCGGCCTCGGAGGAAGCGAACAAGAATATAGCGCTCTTTAATGAGTATACGTCTAAATACGCCGATATGCCCTACGCCGAGTTCCTGAAGCTGAAGAATAGCGGTAAGAAGAAACAACCTAATTAATCGGGATCATGGAACTTAAACAGCAAGCTTTGGAATTAAAGAGCCGGTTGGTGAACTCGGTTGAGATATGGGCGGAGGAAAGGGTTGATTCTTTCGTCTCCGGAAACACGGCATTCAAGCCCCTTGGCAAGTATCTTAAAAGAGGTGTCCACAACATCCTCGTGCAAAAGGACAAGGAGATCACCGATAAGGTGGAGGGTTTCATGATGTTCGTCGCTGACGAGAACGGCAATTACGATAAGGAAGAGCTATTCGATGACGCTATGAACGTATTCAAGAGCATGAAGCCGTATAAGTTCGAGCAAGGATTCTTGAAGGGTACGATCGGGGAAGGCTCCATCTTGATAGAGCTCCCAGATAACGGCCTCATGAATTTTATCCTTGGTGATACTAACGCTATCCGTATAACGGAAGCGGATTTTCTGGAACTGAAATCAATATTCACAGAATAAAATAAATGACAGGGTATGAGATACAAGGAATTGATGAAGGACTATCATTCGAAAGGGATGGTATCCGAGAAAAAGATGTGGGAGGCCATATGCGAGCTGGACGAGGCTATGGAGTGTCTAAAAGAGAAAGATCCCGACACGTATGACGAGGCCATACGTGATATACATGAGGTTTTTTGCGGTCCTCATTATAATGAGCATTTCGCTAAGATGGACGTGGCGGCAATGCACCATAAAGGCAAGTCGGGGGAGGATAAGGGTGAGCACTGGAACATCCAGCAAGTAACCGCTGTCGCTAAAGGCATGAGCGTACCGGGCAACGCTAATATTTGGGATGTTTACGTTGCGCTAAATTCAGCGTGGCACGACAAGGAAGTAAAGTTCACGGAATGGTTCGGTCCGGATGCCGAGAAAAAGATCATCGAGGACGCTGTCAATTTCTACTTCATGGATGATGACGCTCCTGAAGGCAAGGTCTGGATTTACATGTGCGCCATGGATGACTAAGACACGATCACATAACAAGAAAAGAAACGATTCTGTAAGACGGGAAATAGACCGCCTTATAGAATCGTTGTCGTTCGAGCCTGTCAACTTCTACGAGGTTATGGCCAGAATTAGGCACTTGATGTGCCTGTTATGATATCTCTGAAATTAGGCAACTGCAAATAGAACGAGAATCTGCTTAACGGTCTCCATCGTTCAAGCAATGATTGGTTGCACTCATTCCATCCATCTTTTCCGAAGCGGATATCCAAGGCATTAGTTATCTTACGCACGATAGACTGGATGTATGGTACATTTGCCCTGTTCCCAATGGAAGGGGTATAAATACATATTTTATATATTCCTCCATTATTACAATCCCAGCTTCCCCTATAAAAAGTGATATGGGCTTTGTCTAGTATTGCCTCGTCTGACAGGCTTATAAACCCGTTATAACTTCCGATCAACATCGCTTCAAATACTTTTAACCCAGTGGACGAGCGAAGAAGCTTTTTTAATTCTCGCTCGTCCCGGACAATTTGGCTTATTCCCATGAATATATCATTTAATCTATGTCGGCCTTTTATTTTTTTTGATTGACTCATTAAGTATCTTGATCGCCAATAGCGGATCTTTATCCGTTAAAGTGTTCCATACTTTTATTTCGGGTTTCACCCTAGAATAATGATGTAGCACTATATTGTTGGCTTTGTCGACTCTTCCGGTTCCATATATCCATAACATCCCGGGATATAACTGGAAGTTTTTCATTATCTTCTTTGCTTGTCTTAATCTCATGATTTCAATTTATTTATTATTTAATGATTATATAGTCCCCGCAATCTTCAATATACTTTATTCCGGCACTATCAAGAGTATTCTCTATGTCCACTTGGCACAGGCAAGATTCCGGTATGATATTGTCATACCCTTCCGCTGGGATCATTTTCGTGATTTGCGAGAAATGATCCTCTAGTTGTTTAGGGGATTGTATTTCTACATCCCCGTCGTAAATAAGTACGCACATAACTGTCATCCAAATATGTAATATTTTCCGGCCTCATAAACCATTTTTGTAGAAGGATCATCCAGATCGCCATCCTCCAAATCACTTTTTGGAATACACTCATCCCATAAGATGTTATAGAACATATCTTCTGATTTTTTTTCTAATGCGCATTGCTTGCGTAAACAAAAATCCTCTCCCCAAATGGCGACATCTTGCTGTTGCTCTTCCTGTGTCATACTGGAGATCTTATCACTTAATTCTTTCCAATTCTAAATTTGAATCGAATATTTCCTTTTTTGCAATAATTTGAGTTATGTTCGACTGCAATAAATCTCCAAATACCCATTCATTATCAAAACACTTCCCTCTGAATTTAATCTCTCTCATTTTGTACTCATTTCTTTAAAATATCCTTACAAGCTCTACTATCGCATATTGTCGGTTTTTGATGGAAGGCGCACCAAGACTCTCCGTTTGTGTCTTCATCCTCGATAAGTCGGCAATCGCCGCATTTATCTGTTAGGAATTTCTTATTCAAGTGCCCTTCTCTGATAAGCCATTCGATAGCGTCAACCATATTGTCCATCAGATTCTCTTTGTCGAAGGATTTTGCGCAATTGTAAGTATTATCACCTTCCCCGTCCTCGATCCAGTCCGATGCGTACATTAACTCAACGAAATTTCCGGATAGGTAATAAACCATCCCGTCAATATCATCTTGATATGATTTAGGCATCATATCTATCAGCTTGGATAGAGACCAAGTGGGTAATACCGTATCTTGATACGCTTTACTTTTAATCCTGCTATATTCAAATGCGACCAGACGTTCGAACTCGTCAAGATACATGTCCGCCGTCTCCGGTCTCATCCCGGCCTCTAATAGCCGGGATGATTGTTCTTTATTCGTGCAAATTTGATTCATATCATCTAAAACTAGGCATTAATATTACATTTATCCCATTCTCGAACCTAAACAGGTTAGGTCCAGATGAAGGGTTCGAAACAAGAACACAAGAGGTGATATCAATAAGCTTCATGAGATTTATCATTTTAAGCACACGCCCGGATTTAAAAGGATTCCCGTGTATGTCAATGTCATATTGGGGATCTTTTATCATTTCCCCGGTCTCGCATAAATGACCCTCTCCACGACATACGGGGCATTCCTCCTCTTCTGTATAGATTATATCATCAAAACAAAACTCATAATCAACCATCCCGGTACCTGCGCAAGCCTCGCACTTATACGTTTCATTTATCATCGGAACGTCATCGTACAATTCCTTCAACCAAGACAATTCTATGATCTCATGGCATTCTTTCCTTATATTCAACACAGATGATACATCTGGCTTGTCTTGATACGGATACCTAAGACCTATCAAGGATATAGGTATTGTTATAAGCGTGATAGCGTCAGTGGCACAGACCATGTCCCCTTGCTTGAACGCTTGGTTTAATGCTGGTCTATACTTGTCGTTACCGACAAATAAATTGAGGATTTTTGTTTCATTTTTCATATTTACCCCTCCTGAATAATTACACATTCTATCTCTTCGTCCCATGTGACATCCACCGGATCGTACTCATACTCTCCATCGGACGTGCGTATCATTACCTCCGCTTCCGGATCTTGCTCTTGGAGAAGAGCTATTAGTTCTTTATTTCTCATGATTCACCTCCTTCCTTCAATTTAGCTATGAGCGCATCGGCAAAAGCTACGGCATATTCTGCTTGTGTTTTAAAAGCGCCTTCATAGACTTCTCTGCTTGAATTACTAAGAAACGCTGCCATCATTTCTTTTGCAATCTCATATCTGCGTTGTTCCCAATCAACGGCTTTATTCTCCGTCTTATCTATAACTTCTAGATCCTCTAGAGCGTTGAGTTCCTGTATGAGATCAAGCCCCTCGGAATCCACATAGCGCACCCAATCCTTTTCAGGACAGGCTTCGGAAGATTTGAAGGCGATAACATCAACGATCTCCCCAGTCTTTCTTATTCTCGCTTTCATGTCAAAACAATGTTTTCTCTAAATCATAATTAATCCAAATCACCTCCTGTACCTCACTGCTCCGGATGTTATTCTTCTTGACCGGGAACTTTATCATGTTCCAATCCCCGTACAACTCCCGCATTAACGGACAGTCATAACTACTTATCATTGCCTTGCCTTTGATCGAATGCAAACGATCGGAAAGCTCACGATGCTTATCGTCAGAGAACTCGTACTTGTAATCATTCGAAGAGGCCCGGCACTCAAGCGGATAGGGTGGGTCGGCGTAGAAGAAAGCGTTTGGGAAATCAAGCCGATCAATGCAATCCTTATAGTTCAGATTGGTGATCTGGAAATTGCCCCTGATCACCTCTGCGACCTCATGCAGTTTCTCTATCGCATTGTTCCATCGGGATACGGTCTCACCACCTCTAGCGTTAACATGGCTCTTGGCGCAATGCCATCCCTTGTTTTTTCGTTGCGCTCCCAGCCCGAAGAATGATTGCCGGATACGGACGTAAAACCTCCTTGCACGCTCTATCTTATCCCCGGAAGGTTCCCATGAGTTATTATACTCCAGTTCAGAGCATGGGGTTAACAGCAATAACCTTGTCAACTCCGGCTCATGATCCCTTAATACCTCGAAGAAGTTGGTTATATCCCCGTTTATCTCGTTTGCTGTCTTAATGATCCTTCCCGGATAATTGAGAGAAACGGCCATGCTTCCGGCGAACAGATCGACCAGATGGGTGAAATCTCTTGGAAAGTTGGCGTACAAATACTCTAACCAAGTGAATTTACCTCCAAAGTAATTGAAGGCTATAAGTTTATTTCTGTTTCCGCTCATGATTATTTGATCTTGATTACTCTCATCATAGATGAATGATTAAACCTTATTTGTTTTAGCAAAAACTACGCTCTCATGATCCGGCCTCAGATGGGCCATGCAAGCCTTGCTGTACTCGCAAAATCTCGCATCCTCGTCCCGGAAGACGCATCCCCTGCACGGGATATTGTTCTGCCCGTTGTAGTACGGGCTGTATTTTTCCACGACAATTTTCATGTCTCCTACCAACACGATCAAACCGGTAGGGGTGTTTCTCAATCTCTCTGTTATTTCCATGATCTGTTTTTAAAATGGCATGTCCTTGTCACAACTCCCGTAATCGTAGAACTTGGTCATGCCGTCATTATGCTTAAATTTTACTAATCCAGTGGCCCCATCTCTATTCTTGGCCACGATCAACTCTCCGTAATTGCGTTCTACGTTGCCGTTCTTGTCCTTGACCTCGATCTTGTAATACTCCGGCCTATGAATGAACATTACGATATCAGCGTCTTGCTCGATAGCCCCGGATTCCCTAAGATCGGATAGGAGGGGTTTCTTGTCCGGTCTGGCCTCGTTTCCCCTGTTCAATTGGGATAAGAGCAAGAAGGGAACCTTTAACTCCTTCGCCGTGATCTTGGCGGTTCTGGACATCTTCGCTACCTCACGTTCACGGCTTCCTTCCCGTTCACCGCTCTCCGCCAATTGGAGATAGTCGGCCATGATTATCCCGCACTTGCCTTGTTTCTTCAGTATTTTACATCGTGACCGGATATAGTCCATCGTCACGCACGGGTTGTCATCGACGTAGATCGGAAGTCTCCAAAGCTCATTCACTGCCGTCTCTACCTTGTTGATCTCCTCGTTTGTCATATACCCGGACTTGAACCGTTCCGGATCTACGTCGCACTCGGAGAGGATCAGCCTGTTAGCCAAGCTTATGTCTGACATCTCAAGCGAGAATATCGCAACTTTTTTGCCGTGATTGAGCGCAACGTTTGCCGCGATATTGAGTGCAAATGCCGTTTTACCCACGGAAGGACGAGCCGCAATAAGCACCATTTCACCGGGTTTCAAGCCGTGCGTTTTTCGGTCGAAAGTCGGAAAATCGGTGTATATCGTGTTTTTGGGCACGTTGCCCGATTGAGCGTCCTGAATGTTTTTGAGCGCAAGCGCGGCGGCATCGTCGACTTTTACGAGAGCCTTTTCGCTTGATTGCTCCGCTATGGAGTAAACGAGTTTTTCGGCATTGTCGAGAGCGTCTTTTCCGTCTTGACACTCATAACCGAATTTTGCGATGTCGTTACCTGCTTCGATAACTTTTCTCGTAAGGCTGTCACGCTTTATTATGCTTGCATAATACTCGCCGTTTGCGGCGGACACGACTCCCTCTGCAAGTTCGCTCAAATACGCAATCGAACCCACTTCGTCAAGTTTGCCTTTAAGTTCGAGCGCGTCGCAAACGGACACGGTGTCGATAGGCTTGCTTTCGTTTTGAAGCTGTTTCATCACCTCGAAAATCAATCTGTTTTGCGAAAGGTAAAAATCCTCCGCTTTGAGAGTCGGGATAATGATGTCCGCGGCTTTGTTGTCAATGAGGATAGAACCCAAAACGGACGCTTCCGCGTCAACGTTGTTGGGCATGCCCCTTGTCACTCTTTTGTTTTCGTCTTTTGCCATTTTGCACCTTTAACCGCAAGGGTTGCGATTATCGAAATCAACACGACCCCAAACGCGCAAGCCGCCAAAACCGCATACCAATTTGCAGAATTTGCCGAGCGCATTTCAAGCGTAAAAACGTCGTTTTGAATGTTCTCGTCAAGCGCGAACGCGTGCGTGTAAGTGCGCACGCTACGCGTGATTTCACCGTTGCTTTTTATAGATTTATAGATTGTATCATATCTCAAAACCACTTTCAAGCGGTTGTATTCAACCTCGTCTTTGACAAGGTCTTCTTGTGGCATGCTCTCTTTGACGGCACTAAATATCGATTCTGGGCTAAGCGAAATCTTGATTGTCGTGACAAAATAAAACTCGCCGTCCTTGCGCTTTTCGCTGTGCCAAAGCGCATTTGCCCCCTCGATTTTCCTGTCCGTTTTTGAAAAAGTCAGATAGACGATTGCGGTTTTATCCGCGGACGAATCGGCATCGGCTTGCACTTTAGCAGAGCTTTCCTCTTCCGTTTCGCCTGCGTCCTCGAACGCTATCGCATATACGTACAAATCACGCGTTATATCGCCCTCGTCCTCTTGTTGCTCGTTGCATGCGACAAGGAAAAACGCACTCGCAAACACGAGCGTAAAAACAAGCAAAAAGAGTGTGATTTTTTTGATACGATTCATATTTTTCGACAAGTTGCAAGCGGATTGCTTGCAACTCGGACTTTCTTTTTTTTATTGAAGCTCGAACGACTTTTCAAGCTCGTCGAGAGTTTGAGAAAACTCTTTCATTGCAAGTTCGTAAGGCGCGTCGCTTTCAAGATCGACATCCGCAAGACGAATGATGTCGAGCGGTGCCATGCTTCCGCCTGCGGAAAGGAACTTTTTGTATTTTGCAAAGTACTCTTCTCCGCCTTCGAGAATCTTGTTTGCAATCGAAACAGCCGTCGTGATACCCGTTGCGTACTTGTAGACGTAATAGCTTGTGTAGAAGTGCGGTATTCTTGCCCACTCGTAGCGGATAAGGTCGTTGTGTTCGACGGCTTCGCCGTAGTATTTCTTGTTGAGTTCGTAATAAGCGTCCGAAAGCGCGGTTGCGGTGATAGGATCGCCTTGCTCCACCATATTATGCGCAATCGTTTCAAACTCGCTGAACATTGTTTGTCTGAAAAGCGTTGTACGGAACATGTCGAGATAGTAGGAAAGCAAATACTTTCTGAACTCGCCGGTTGCCGTTTTGAGAAGGTGTTTAAGAAGCAATACTTCGTTGACGGTGGACGCGATTTCCGCAACGAAAATGACGTAATCCGCCTTTTGTTCGGGAAGGGATGAATTGCTGAAATAGGAGTGCATCGCATGTCCCATTTCGTGCGCAATCGTAAACACGTCGTGAATGGTCTTTTGATAGTTGAGAAGAACAAACGGATGCACGCCGTACACTCCCCAGGAATAAGCGCCGCTTCTCTTGCCCTTGTTTTCGAACACGTCAACCCAACCGCTTTCAAATGCGCTTGCAAGGATATCCGAATATTCCTTGCCGGTGACTTTCAACGCTTCTTTGACGAGTTTCACCGCGTCTTCGTATTCGAGTGCAAGCTCCTGCTCGTTGACAATGGAGGTGTAAAGGTCGTACATATTGAGAGTGTCGAGCCCCAACACTTTCTTTCTCAACGCAATGTATCCGTGCAGAGGTTTCGTGCCTTTGCCGACTGCTTCGAGAAGTTTGTTGTAGCAAGTGGACGGCACGTTTTCGTTGTACATAGAATAGTCGAGCGAGCTTTTGAAGCCTCTCACTTTTGCATAGAACCAGTCCTTTTTGACGTTGCCGGCATAGTTTGCCGCAATGGTGTTGATGTGATCCTTGAAAGCTGTAAACATGCTGTCGAAAGCGTCTTTACGCACTCTTTGGTCGGGACTTTGCAAGAGCATGCCGTACACGCCGTGGCTCATTTGAACCTCTTTTCCGTTTTCGTCCTTGACGGGCGCAAACTTCACGTCCGCATTGTCGAACATAGAAAACACTTCCCTTGCGTTGTCCGAGAAAAGTCCAACTTCGCCGAGCAGTTTTTCCTCTTTCTTGGATAGAATGATATCTTTGTTTCTGATGATTTCCTTGAAGAAAACGTCGTAGTCCTTGAAGCGTTTGCTACGTTGAAGCTCGTTGAGTCTGTCCATGGAAAACTCGCTGATTTCGGGAGTGATAAAGGACGTTGCGGTGACGTACTTGACGTAAAGCATATCCGCTCTGTTGGACATGCCCTGATATGTTGCGTCCCTCGAATCCTGGTCAAGACGCATTTTTGCATATCCGTAGAGATAGGATATGTCGTGCATCATTCTCGTCATAAATTCTAGGCAGTCGAAGAGAGTGTCCTCGTCGCTCAATTTGTCTTGGTATTTTGCAAAGTGGCCTATGCGTTCTTCGCACTTGAAAAACAACTCTTCCCATGCGTCGTTGTCCTTAATGATATCTTCAAGATGCCACTTGTATTGCTCGGGTATTTGATCTCTTGATTCGTAAAGCATATCGTTCTCCTTAATATATTCAGCGCTATTATTATGTTTTGGAGCGTTGCAATAGTCATATAAAAATGCAACTTCCCCCTTCCTCATGTGTTTTTTTCTTCCTCTACAAGGGCTTTTCGCCATGTACCCCAAATTAGATGAACCCCCTCTTTCCGGACACGCCGGTATTTCTCCCACCACTCAGTTAGGGGCAATTCTCTACAAGATTATCCGTCGTTCGTGGGGGAGACAATCGGCACTCGCATAGATAGGGACATTTCACTCATTATGCCACTTCGCCTGCGTGGCGGCTACGCAACAGAATGC
>ERZ779746.1221-NODE-1221-length-10320-cov-2.081734_pt1 | contig 10320 bp, 8 predicted proteins | sample MGYA00511888_ERZ779746 | MGnify/ENA primary metagenome ERZ779746 (study PRJEB29588, sample SAMEA1964695) | human gut metagenome | biome: human gut; feature: human-associated habitat; material: faeces | place: Denmark | collected 2008/2010 ... | reverse complement strand
AATTGACCTGCTATTGCAAGACCTCCATTAATTAGCACAAGTGCTCCAAAAACAATCAATATTACTTTAAATAAACTATGTTTTTTCATAATAACCTCCTCTAACATTAATTATAACACAAATGAACTAAAAGTAAATAAAAAAGAGAAAATTTCAAGTGTTTTCCCTTATTTTATAATACTTTAAGTCTATTTTTTATCCTTCATTTGAGGAAATAATACTACATCTCTAATTGAAGGTTGATTAAATATAATCATCATAAGTCTATCTATACCAAAGCCAAGTCCACTTATCGGAGGCATTCCTTGCTCCATTGCAGACAAGAATCTTTCATCTAATTCCATAGTTTCATCATCACCTTGAGCTTTAGCCTTCAATTGTTCTTCAAAAGCCTCTCTTTGAGTGATAGGATTAACTAACTCAGAATATGCCTTACAAAGTTCAGTACCGCAAGCAACAACCTGGAAGACATCAATAATTCTTTTATCCATATCATTTCTTCTTGCAAGAGGTATAAGAACAGCCGGATAATTATATATAATTGTAGGTTCTAGAACATCAGTTCTAATTTTTCTCTTGTATATAAAATCAATAATTTGACTAAGTGATTTTACTTCTTCAAGATCTTCATAAGTAAATAGACCTGCTTCAACAACCTTATCCTTAAGTATTGAAGGTTCTTCAATATCAAGAAAATCAAATCCTAATTCTTTTCTCATTTCTTCTACATAGTTAATTTTTTTCCATTCAGCACCAAAATCAATAACATTGTCTTGATATTCAATCTTAGTACTACCAGTAAGTTCAGTAAGTAAACCTCTAATAAAACTTTGATAAAACTTAATATTATCTTCAAAGTTCCAATAAGAAGCATACCATTCAACTTGCGTAAATTCCTGAAGGTGTTCTGTATCCATACCCTCATTTCTAAAACATTTTGCCATTTCATATACTCTATTAAATCCACCAGCAACACATTGTTTTAAATATGTTTCAGGAGCTATTCTAAGATTACAATCCATATCTAATGCATTATGATGAGTATAAAATGGTTTAGCACTAGCACCACATACAGCATTTTGTAATATTGGAGTTTCTACTTCCAAGAAACCATTCTCACCTAAAAACTTATGAATATAAGCATATAATTTACTTCTGCCAAGAAAAACTTTTCTAGTTTCTTCATTCATAATTAAGTCTACATATCTTTGTCTGTATTTCATTTCCATATCAGTAAGGCCATGAAATTTTTCAGGAAGTGGTCTAAGTGCCTTTCCTAAAAATTCAAAACTATGTACTCTTAAAGTTTTTTCACCAGTTTGTGTAGTAAATATTTCACCCTTTGCGCCAATAAAATCACCAGTATCAATTAATTTCTTAAAGAAAGCATATTTATCTTCACCAACCATATCAATTTTAATTTCAAGTTGCATGTCTCCTTCAATGTCACGAATTCTTACAAAAGATAATTTTCCCATTTTTCTCATAAATACAATTCTACCCGCAATAGCTACATCAGTAGTTCCATCTTCTAATAATCTAGCATCTTTAATTTTATGAGTAACTTCATATCTCTCTGGATATGGATTACAATAATTTCTTATTTCTTCTAATTTATCTCTTCTAACTTGTTCTTGTTCACTAAATTGTCTTTCCATTATTTTTTCACCTCTTCTATTACATTAGTACCTGCTATCATATCGTGTAAACCTCTGCCATCTTTCTTATAAGTTACCATAAAGAATGATACTATAATAACAAAGAATTCTACATATCCAACAATTGTATAAATATAAGTAAATGTATTAACACTTAATATATTAACAAATATTATACTAAATAAAGCACTAACTATGTTATATATAAATAAGCTTCTAAGTAACATATTCCATATACTAGGTTTCTCTCCATCTTTATTCACTACTTTAATTTTTAATAGTTTTTTACCTAATGTTTGACCCTTATTTAAAGTTGCAAACACTACAAAATATCCAATATATAAGGTTACAGAAACAATGTTAGTAGTCAAATTACTCTTTTGTAATTCATAATTAATTTTATAAGTTTCATCTTTATATTCATCTATAGTAATTTCACCATTTTGATAATCACTTAATAGTTTACTCATTTTATCTGTTAAATCATTAGTTTTATTACTATTAAATCCCATTGTTATCAAAGAAACAATAAATATAACTATAAAATAGTCTAATATAAATGCTCCCATTCTTTTAAAAAAACTTGCCTTCATAATTTTCATCTCCTAGTAAATATTATACATTATTTTTAAGTTCTTTTAAATAGTTATTAAGAATATTTTTTAATTCTTCGCTAGTTTTTGTTCTAAATATTTCATTTTTAACGCTTTGTGCTCCAGGAAGTCCTTTTAAATACCAAGCAGCATGACTTCTCATTTCAAGTACTGCAACCCTTTCATCTTTTAATTTAAGTAAATAATCTAAGTGATGAAAACACATATTTATTTTATCTTCATAACTAGGTTTTGCGATTATCTTACCAGTATCTAGATATGTAATAATTTCCTTCATTAACCAAGGATTTCCAAGTACTCCTCTACCTATCATAATAGCATCACATCCAGTATAGGATAACATTCTTTCAGCAGATTCAACACTAGTAATATCTCCATTACCTATTACCGGAATAGATACAGCCTCTTTAACTTTTTTTATTATGTCCAGATCAACACTTCCAGAATAGCCCTGACTCCTAGTTCTTCCATGAATGGTAATAGCACTAGCTCCAGCTTCTTCACATATTTTTGCAACCTCTACAGCATTGATGCTATTTGTATCCCAGCCACTTCTGATTTTAACAGTTACTGGAACATTTACTGCTTCTGCAACCGCACTAACAATGTCTCTTATTTTATTTAGATTCTTAAGAAGCGCACTTCCAGCTTGTGACTTTACAGCAACTTTAGGTACAGGACATCCCATATTAATATCAATAATATCAGGATGCATAATTTCTTCAACCATTTTAGCAGCCTCTACAAAAGTATCTTTATCGCTTCCAAATATCTGCTGCGCTATAGGTCGCTCACACTCTTCAAAGTAAAGCATATTCTTTGTTTTCTTACTATCATAAATAAGTCCCTTATCGCTAACCATTTCAGCATATACAAGATCTACTCCCATACTTTTACATATTCTTCTAAAAGCACTATTAGAAATTCCTGCCATTGGAGCAAGTACAACTTTTTTATTTACTTCGACATTTCCTATTTTTACCATATAATCACCAAGTTCCTATAAATTTATTTTATCAAAAAAAGTATGAAATTCATACTTTTATTTATTTAATTTTGAAGTTAATTCTTCTTTTGTCATTTTAGTATAACCTTTAATGCCTTTTTCTTTAGCTTCTTTTCTTAATTCCTCTAAATCAAATTCATCTTGTGGCATTTTCTTATGTTCTACTAAATATTCTATTTGTTCTTGTGTTAATGTTTCATATTTCATTAAGTTTTCTGCCACTAAATCTAAAAGTTCTTTGTTTTCTACAAGAATCTTTTTTGTTTTCTCATAACATGAATCAATAATTTTTCTTATTTCTTGGTCAATTTCATAAGCAACTTGATCAGACGAATTTCTTGATTTATTATAATCTCTTCCCAAGAATACACTTGATTCATTTTGTTCTAATTGGATAGGGCCAAGATCGCTCATACCATATTCAGTAACCATTGCTCTTGCTATTTTAGTAGCTCTTTCAATATCATTTGATGCCCCAGTTGTAATATCTTTAAACATTAATTCTTCACTTCCACGACCTGCTAGAAGTGTTGTTATTGTTTCTAATAATTCTTTTTTAGTTACATGGAATTTTTCTTCTTCATTTTGAATATTTGTATAACCTCCAGCCATACCACGAGGTATAATTGTAACTTTTTGAACTATATTAGAATTTTCTTGTTTTAGTCCTGCAACAACATGACCTGCTTCATGATAAGCTGTAATCTTTTTATCATTTTCACTAGGTTGTCTTGTTGTTTTTGCTGGTCCCATTAAAACACGATCATGTGCTTCATCTACATCACTCATGTTAATCTCGCTTTTATTTTTTCTAACAGCAAGAAGGGCTGCTTCGTTAAGTAAGTTTTCTAGATCTGCTCCAGAAAAACCTGAAGTTCTTTTAGCAAGGAATTTTAAATTAACATCTTTTCCTAATATTTTATTTTTAGCATGTACTTTTAGTATTGCTTCTCTTTCTCTAACATCTGGTAAAGAAACAGTTACTTGTCTATCAAATCTTCCTGGACGAAGAAGGGCTGGATCTAAAACATCTGGCCTATTTGTTGCTGCGATAATAATGATTCCTTCATTAGCACCAAATCCATCCATTTCGGTTAATAATTGGTTTAAAGTTTGTTCTCTTTCATCATGTCCTCCGCCTAAACCAGTCCCTCTTTGACGACCTACTGCATCTATTTCATCAATAAATATTAAACATGGTGCCGTTTGTTTAGCTTGTTTAAACATATCACGAACACGAGAAGCACCAACACCTACATACATTTCAACAAAATCTGATCCAGAAATTGAATAGAAAGGAACTTCAGCTTCACCAGCAACAGCCTTAGCTAATAAAGTTTTACCTGTTCCCGGAGGTCCAACAAGGAGGACACCTTTAGGCAATTTAGCTCCTAATCTCGTATACTTTTGTGCGTTTTTAAAATAATCTACAATTTCGATTAATTCTGATTTAACCTCATCACATCCAGCAACATCAGCAAATTTAGTCTTAGTATTTGTAACTCTTCGTGCCTTTGAAGAAGCAACATCTGTCTGATTTTTCATCTGCTCTTTCATGCTTTTATTGAGGCGAGAAATAGCAAACCATCCAGCACCAATCGTTACTACGGTAATAAGAATCGTTGGTAACCATGATAAAAAGGCGTTATTTGATGGAGTTAAAGACTTATACACGTCAGAATTATAAAATCTATTATTTGGATTAGGATCAATACCAGTAATTGTATTATTTGCAACAGTTACAGCTGATCTAGTTCTAACTATTTCAAGAACATAATAATAAGATGTTTTAGTATCTAATGTTCCATTAAATTTCCAAAGAGTACTAGTTTCAATTTTATTATTAGTTACTTCGTAATACTCTCCATAAATTTGATATTGTTGAGTATCAGTAGTACAAACTTGAGTTTGAAGAAGTGTAACATATTTATTTTCCAAAACATTAGCTAATTCACCTTCATAACTAATATTTCCATCTTCATCAACAACCTGTCTTATATCAGCATTTGTAAAAGTCTTTGTATTCTTTGAACTATATGATGGTCTTACTAAAAAGAAAATCATAAATGTAACAATTGCAATAACGACAATATAAATAAGTGCAGTACCTATCCATGGACGACGAGATAGTGGTTTTTGATTATTATCTTCAGGACCTTTTGGGGCAATTGGCATATTTTAACCTCCTTTATATTTTTAAAATTATTAAATAGCAAAATTTATAGCTACTAAATTATATCATGTAAAAATGTATAGAACAAAGAATATAATCAGTTTATTTTGACAAAATTTATTATATGTCAAAATTCAATAAAATATGTTATTAATAAAAAAAACATTTTAGAATAAAATATTTCTATGAAGCAAAACAAACTAAAAACAAAATTATTAAAATGGTATAATTCTTCACATTTAAAAAAATTTATTGATTTTTCTATAAAATTATGGAAAATTAACGGATATTTTTACATGCCTTCATCTTTGGCTTTTTATTTTATAATTTCTCTTGTTCCAATTTCATCTATTTTATTTATGCTTCTTTCTTATTTTTCAAGAAATTTTGCCGATTCTATTATTGCTTTTTTAGAAAGCTTCACAATTTTTTCTAATTCTAATATTCAGCAAATTCTAGAATATTTAAAATCAATAAATACAAGTGATTACATTGCTCTTATAACTTCCATAATCGGTTCACTATATGTTGCTTCGCGTGCGATAGAATGCTTTTCAAGATTCGCAGATAGATTTTATGGAAAAGAAACATTAAATCATCACTTTTTTAAAAGAAAAGGAAGGTCAATGCTTTTAACATTGTTATTTGCTTTATTTACTTCTGTAATTTGTATCAACTTTGTCCTTCTTTCTCCATTTTTTGAAAAAATCTTCGGTTATGGTATTGGTAAAACTATTCAATATTTTGCTGGTTTATTTATATTATTTATTGGTATTCTATTCTTCTATAAAGTATCTCCTACCCAAAAAGAAAAACTAATAAATTTAATTCCAGGAGCATTATTTAGTGCTATAGGTATTTCTTTAACTTTATTTTTCTATGGTATATACCTCTCTTATTCCATCGGTCATTTTTCAGAAATTTATGGTCCATTGACATCTCTTATTATTATTCTATTTGTTTCGTTATTTTCAAGTTATATTTTCATAACAGGTTTTTATCTAATAATATTACTGAATGAAATCAAAGAGAAAAAAGCAAAAGAAAAAAAAGAAAAGGAAAAAAAGGAACAACAAAAAAAGAAGTTGAGTATTATAATTATAAAAAACACTTCAACTTCTAAAAAAACTAAATAATCTTATCAAAGTACTTATTGATTGTAAATTGTTTTTTCTTCAAATTCAAATTATCATCAAATAACAATTCGTATGCACGAAGTGACAATCCTTTTTTTATTGTCGATCCATACTTTTTATCGCCCACAATAGGATGCCCTATAAGTGCAAAAGATGCTCTAATTTGATTTCTTTTTCCAGTAAGTATACTTATATCAACATAAGATTTTTCATCATTAGAAGAAATCAATCGATAATCAGTTATAGCTAATTGTCCATTTTTATTTTTATTTGTAGCAAATACATTATTGAATTTATCAGTAATAAGATAAACTTTTAATCTATCTTTTTCTTTTTTTATTTTTCCTTCAACTAGAGCTTCATATTTTCTAACAACTTTTTGTTCTTCAAATTGTTTTTGAAGTAATGTTTTCATTTCAGCATTTTTTGCAAAAATAACTAATCCACTAGTATCTTTATCAAGTCTATGAACAATAAAAATACGGCCATTTTGCTTTTTAACATGTTCGTAAACTTGATGATACAAGGTAGCCTCTACTGGAGTTTTTTCATCCTTAATTGTTATTAATCCACTAGGCTTATCAACAACAATAACATCCTCATCTTCATAGATGATTTTCATCTTTAAAATTTTTCTTTTCATTTTATTTAAATAACAAAGTAGCTTTCACAGCTTTTTCATATTGAGCTATTTTAATATTGCGTTTTTCCACATTCATTTTCGTATTAAAGACATCGCTAGAAAATGTTATTTTTTTAATATCTTCCAAATCTAAAAAATATCCACTGGTAATTCCAACTAGAAAAGCAGCCCCTAAAGATGTTGTTTCTACTACTTCTGGTCTAAGAATTTTAGTTGGCACGATATCACTTTGGAACTGCATAAGATAATTATTACTACTTGCACCCCCATCAACACTTAAATAATTCAATTGAATTTTTGTATCATCAATCATTGTCTTTATGACATCATAAGCTTGTAAAGCAATTCCTTCTAATGTTGCTTTCACAATATCATTTTTATTCGTTCCTCTTGTAATGCCATATATTGCACCTCGACATTCATTATCCCAATATGGCGTACCAAGTCCAGCAAAAGCAGGAACAACAATTAAAGATTCATCTTTAGAAAAAAAAGCTTTTTCTTCTGTTTCAGCAGCATTTTCAACTAAATTTAATCCATCTCTAAGCCATTGAACAGCAGCCCCACCAATAAAAACCGACCCTTCCAACGCATAGTACTTTTCGTTTTTTGTTGTTAATCCTATTGTTGTCAAAAGACCTTTTTCTGAATAAACTGGATTATTTCCTGTATTCATTAAACAAAATAAGCCAGTTCCATAGGTCATTTTAATTCCACCTTTTTTTATCAATTGATGTCCTAATAATGCAGATTGTTGATCTCCAGCAACTCCCATAATTTTTATAGGTCCACAAGAAAATAAATTAGTTTCTCCATAATAATCTGAACTATTTTTTACTTCAGGCAACATAATTTTTGGAATATTAAATATCTTTAAAAGATCATCATCATATTGCAATGTCTCAATATTAAATAATTGCGTACGAGATGCATTGCTAGTATCAGTTGCAAATATTTTTCCACCTGTTAATTTATAAACTAACCAACTATCTATAGTACAAGCTTTTACGTATCCGTTTTCAGCCCTTTCTTGAAGATTATATTTGTCTAAAAGATATCTAATTTTTGTTGAAGAAAAATATGAAGACATTGTCAATCCAGTTTTTCTATGAATTAAATCTTTATACTCTAAATATTTTTTTACAACATCATTTGTTTCATTGCTTTGCCAAACAATAGCTTCTGTTAAAGGTTTTCCAGTATTAGAATCAAATAGTAAACAAGTTTCTCTTTGTGTAGCTATTCCTAAGCCTATTATATCTTTGCCGGAAACACCTGTTCTTATCAAAACTTCATTGATGACATCAACAGCTGAAACAAAAATAGCGGTTGGATCTTGATGAACATACCCAGGAAAAGGGTATGTGCACTCTAAATCTCGCTGGGCAGTATAAATTTTATGTCCAGCAAGATCAAAAAGCGTCGCTCTAGTTGAAGTAGTTCCACTATCTAATGCGAATAAATATTTCATTTTAATAACGATGTGATTCGTCTGTTAAAGCTTTTAAATGACAAGCTAATTCATCGGACAAAGCATTTTGTGGTAAACGATATTTCCAGTTAGTACCTAAAGTACTAGGAACATTAATTCTTCCTTCTGTTCCAACTTTCAATAAATCTTGAATTGATAAAATAACAGTATCAGCAACTGAACGCATTAAAACACCTATCATTGTATCATGAATATATTCTTCTCTATCTATATGTAAGTATTGTTTCATAAACTCATGTTGTTCAGTATGTTCTGCTAAATACCCGGCCAAAGTATCATTATCATGTGTTCCTATATATGCAACACAATTATGGTCATAATTATGTGGTAAGAACGCATTTTCCATTCCACTATCAAAAGCAAATTCAAATACTTTCATTCCAGGCCAAGAAGAATCTTTAATCAATTTAGTAACTGTAGGTGTCAATAAACCTAAGTCTTCCGCTATAAAGTCCATTGTTGGTGCAGCTTCTTTTAAAGCATTGACCAATTTCATATTTGGTCCTTTAATCCATTTACCATTGATAGCTGTTTCTTCTCCATATGGTACAGCCCAATATTCATCAATTCCACGGAAATGATCTATTCTCAAAACATCAAATAATTCTGAACACTTTTTTACACGATATTTCCACCAAGAATAATTATCCTTTTCCATCTTATCATAATCATAAAGTGGATTTCCCCACAATTGTCCCGTAGCCGAAAAATAATCTGGCGGAACCCCAGCAACTTTAGTAGGTCGACGTTCTTCATCTAATTGGAACATAGATGAATTTGCCCAAACATCTGCCGAATCTAACGCAACATAAATAGGAATATCCCCGATAATTTTAACGCCATGTTCACAAGCAAACTTTCTTAAATCCTTATATTGCTTGAATGCTTCATATTGTAAAAATACCCAAAAATAGTATTCTTCTGTATTTTGAGAAATTAAAGCGTCAATTTTTTCAGAATCATATATACGTAATTCTTTAGACCATTCTTGCCAACTTTTTCCGTTTTGTTGATTTTTTAAAACCATGAAAATAGCATAATCTTTTAGCCATTCTTTTTGCTCTTCAACAAATTTATCTAAACGATTTTTATAATTATTTTTTATAGCTTTTGAATATGCTTTACGAAGAATTAAAAATCTTTCATGATAAATTTTTCCATAATCAATCCATTGTTCATAGTTTTGATTTTGTGTTTTTAAATCTGTTTTAGTTAATAGCTTATCATCCGCTAAAAGATCTAAGTCTATAAAATAAGGATTTAACGCAAAAGCTGAAAAAGATTGATAAGGAGAATCACCATAAGAAGTTGGATTAAGTGGCAGCATCTGCCAATAACTTTGGTGAGCCTTTTCTAAAAATAAAATAAATGATTGTGCTTCTTTACCAAAAGTTCCTATTCCATAATTTGAAGATAAAGAAAACACAGGAAGTAAAATGCCTGATGCACGTTTCATAAACACCTCTTTCTTAACTAGAATATAGCAAATTTTTTTAATTTTCTCAATAAATATAACATATATAATACTATATTTATAATAGTCTTCTCATTTTAAAAAAACGAATCTTGACAAAAATAACAAATAATTTTAATCTTTC
>ERZ779746.1216-NODE-1216-length-10342-cov-2.243122_pt1 | contig 10342 bp, 10 predicted proteins | sample MGYA00511888_ERZ779746 | MGnify/ENA primary metagenome ERZ779746 (study PRJEB29588, sample SAMEA1964695) | human gut metagenome | biome: human gut; feature: human-associated habitat; material: faeces | place: Denmark | collected 2008/2010 ... | reverse complement strand
ACACAATTAGACGAGGTTGTCGTAACAGCGATGGGTATTCGGGAAGAAAAGAAAAAACTGAAGAAAGAACAGCAGGCACAGCGCAAGGAAGCAAAGCGCCGGGCAAAAGAAATCGCAAAACAGGAAGATGCTCTGGATGACGGGAGCGAAGGCAACAGCCTTCTGACCTTCGGAGCGACCATACTGATCGTGGTACTCTGGATGGCTGTAATCTGCGCGATCATCAAGCTGGATATCGGGGGATTCGGAAGCTCTGTGGTGACTCCCATTCTCAAGGATGTGCCTGTGCTGAACAAAATTCTCCCGGCTAACTCCATAACAGAGACTACGGATGGCAGTGCCTACGGTGGCTATACCAGTCTAGAGGATGCGGTGGATCAGATCAAGAGTCTGGAGCTGCAGTTGGAGCAGGCGCAGACGGCATCTGCAGCAAAGGAGGAAGAACTGGATCAGCTGAAAGCTGAGGTGCTGAGACTTAAGGAATTCGAGAATCAGCAGGTGGAATTCCAGCGGATTCAGAAAGAATTCTATGATGAGGTAGTCTATTCCGATAAGGGACCGGGTGCGGAAGAATATAAAAAATATTATGAATCCATGGATCCCGCTACTGCCGAATATATTTATAAGCAGGTAGTGACGCAGTTGGAAGAGAGTCAGGAGATACAGGATTATGCGGCAGCATATTCTGCAATGAAACCGAAGCAGGCAGCGGCTATTTTTGAGCAGATGACTAATAATCTGGATCTGGCGGCCCGTATTCTGAAAGTGATGAGCGCGGAGGACAGGGGTAAGATCCTGGGTGCCATGAATTCTGAAGTGGCAGCAAAGATCACGAAAATTATGGACCCTGAGACTTAAGAAAAAAGCGGAAAGATCCGATAAAAGATTTGTAGTATCATTACAGGGTTAAGACTGCCATCCGGCAGCCAAAGGACCTGGGAAAGGAGGGAGAAAAGAACATGGCAGGCACAACGATTAAAGGTGTGGGCAACGACGGCAATGTACAGATCCGGGATATGGTCACAGCAGCGAAACAGAATGCCGGAACCGGTTTCCAGGCAGTGTGGAATAAGACCCAGAACAATGCGCAGACGACCGGAAACGGTGGACGCACGACCGACGGACGTAACGATGTCAGACGCGGTCAATCATTACGGGCCGGTGACAGACAGCGGGATCACCTCGCCGGAACACAGGAAAAGTCAGATGTTAAAGCAGAGGATGGTGACGCCAAAGATCTGGAAAAAGTCCAGGAAGTCCTGGGAACCATCGTACAGAACCTGATCGGACAGATCACAGATACCTTTTCGGTCAGTGAAGAAGAATTACAGGGAGTCATGGATGAACTGGGTATGACAGAGACAGACCTGATGGATCCTGTACAGCTGAACGAATTGTTGATGGCGGTCAGCGGAGCTGAGGATTCTTTTGCATTACTTACCAATGAAGAGCTGTATGGAAATGTAAAAAGCATCCTGGATCTGCAGAAGGATCTGACGGGACAGGCACAGGAAGAACTGCAGCTGACACCGGAAAAATGGCAGGATGCGGTCACTAAAGTAGTGACAGAGGAACCTGTGATCACGGTGGAAGTGGAAGACCATGCCACAGATGCGGCAGAGAGATCACAGAGTGATGTGGAACTTCCGACAGTGGAGCAGGAACCGGAGGAGAAAATACAGGCACCGGTACAGAATACACAGGAAGAGAAAACAAAAGACTCGGGGAACAGACATGAGAGCCAGACAGCGGGACAGCAGGGCAATCTGTTGTTACAGAATCTGAAGGAAGAGAATTTCCTCTCCGGATTGCAGCAGGCATCACAGACAGAAGGAACACAAACGACGGATACACAGGATATCATGCGCCAGATCATGGATTACATGAAAGTCTCTGTAAAGGCGGACAGCTCCGATCTGGAAATGCAGCTTCATCCGCAAAGTCTGGGAACGCTTCACGTACAGGTAGCATCGAAGAACGGTGTGGTTACGGCGAACTTTATTACACAAAATGAAACCGTAAAAGCTGCACTGGAAAGCCAGATGGTTCAGCTGAAGGAAAGCTTCGCGGAACAGGGCGTAAAAGTAGAGGCTATTGAAGTGACGGTACAGACACATTCGTTTGAACAGAACCTGGAACAGGGTAGAGGCAATCAGAGTGATCAGGAGAGCGGAGCCGGGGTAAGCAGAAGACGCACCCGCAGAATCAACCTGAACACAGCATTCGCAGAGGACGAGCCTCAGACGGAAGAAGACCGGATCGCAGCGGATATAATGTCGGCGAACGGCAATACGGTGGATTTCACCGCATAAAAAATAACAGAAAGGAGAAAGAAAATGGCATTAGTTGCACCCGTGGAAAACGGTAAGATCGTAGAGACTGCATCGCAGACTTCTGTAAAAAAATCCACAAAATCAAGCAAAAGCGGGATGGACAAGGAAGCATTTTTACAGCTCCTGGTAGCGCAGATGAAGTATCAGGATCCTCTGGAACCCACATCCAACACCGAGTACATATCCCAGTACGCACAGTTCTCACAGGTAGAGCAGATGCAGAATATGTCCAGCAGCATGGACTTACAGAGAGCAAGCTCACTGGTAGGCAAGGAGGTCTACATCAAGACCACTACATCCTCCGGAGAGACCAAGCTGGTACAGGGCAGAGTAGATTATGTGTCCTATGAGAACAACAAAGCATACCTCTACATCAATGAGAAGAAGTACTCCATTGATGATCTGGATTCCGTAGTGGATACGGATTATCTGAATGCGTACAACAAGGCTTACAACTTTACCGTAAAGCTGAACAAGCTTCCTAATGTAAACGGCATTGATTCCAGTGATGGCAAGACCATTGATGATCTGGAGAAGGAATACAACGATATGACTGATTACGAGAAATCCTTCCTGGCAAAAGATACCGTGAACAGCTTGAATAAGTACATTGAACGTCTCAAGGAGATCCGCAAAGCTGCCGAAGAAGCAGAAGAAAAGAAGGATACCGAGAGCAAGGATGAGTCAGAAGAAACTGACAGCACAGAGAGCGTATAATGCAGTAAGCAGCTGACGCAGAGGGGCAGATGGATATGGATATTCAGAACAACAGTTTTCTGTCCATTGACCAGTTGGCAAATCAGTACTTAAACAGCAGCCGCAAGACCGTAAAAGCAGCACAGGAAAATCTGGTATCTTTCCAGGAGATCCTACAGAACAAAAGCCAGGAACAGAATGTTTCCGGAACGCAGGATCTGAAATTCTCCAAGCATGCCGCCGTACGGCTGGAAAACAGAGGCATTGAGCTGACAGACGCACAGCTGGAACGCTTGAATGACGGAGCAAGAAAAGCGGGACAGAAGGGAATCAGGGATTCTCTGGTGATCGTGGATGACTTGGCCTTTATTGTGAATGTACCCAATAAGACCGTGGTGACTGCCATGAACAGCAGAGAAACCGAAGAAAACGTATTTACAAATATTAACGGAGCCGTTATTATGTAGACCGGACCAGGGATGGAGGTCATGCTCCCTTGAATGACAGAGAGGGAGCACGGTTCCAATACAGGAGGAACAAAGCACTATGATGAGATCATTGTATTCTGGCGTGGCAGGACTTAAGACACACCAGACCAGAATGGACGTAATCGGTAATAATATTGCCAACGTCAACACAACAGCTTACAAATCCAGTTCCATGACTTTCAGTGAACTGATGAGCCAGACCACACAGAAGGCCAGTGGTGCCAACGCTACCACTGGTGTCGGCGGTACCAATGCCAAGCAGATCGGTCTGGGCGTTAAGGCAGGAGCTATCAACACTGCCATTACCACACAGGGTTCCGCACAGTCTACTGGCAACCCCTTTGATATCATGATCACCGGAGACAATTTCTTCGTAGTCAGCAACGGCTCCGAGAACTTTTTTACCAGAGACGGTTCTTTCTATGTAGATGGCGCCGGCAACCTGGCAATGACCAGTACCGGTTACAACGTCATGGGATGGGGCGTGGATGAGACCACAGGCAACATCAAGCAGGATACCGTAACTGCACTGCGTATTATGAGTGCTGCGAATATGACCTATCCCCCTGAGGCTACCACAAAAGCAAATATTTCCGGTATTCTGGATGAGAACGATAAGGATGTGACCAGTGCCAACGGTAAGACCGTAAACCTGAACTTCTTCGATGCGAGAGGTTACAGTTATACTGCAAAATTTACCTTTAAACAGTCTGGCGAACCGAACACCAATGTTTATAGTATGGAACTGACGAAACTGCTGGATTCCACCGGAGCAGAGATCGATATTTCCGCACTGGATTTCGGAAACCGTACCCAGCAGAAGATGGAGACTAAGGTGACATTGAATACCGATGCCTACAAGTGGGATGGAACGATGCTGAAAACAAAGGATGGAACCAAAGATATAGCTGACCTGACGAAAATTTTTAATGCTGATGGAAGCCTGATTGATACTTCAAACAATGCTACAGCAGCAAAGGAACAGCAGGAGGCTTTGGATGCCATTGCAGCAGCTTATGGATATGAGGGATCTACCAATGAATTTTTGAATTTGTATATTACCAGCCCTACAGACACAACGCAACAGCTTACCATGCAGCAGCTGCTTGGCAATATGAGATCTGGTACCGGAGATCAGCTGCTTCCGGCAGACGGCAGTGCTATTACCATGGAAGGTCGTTATTTTGAAGGAACTACTGTGGTATTCAATAAAGACACCGCTAAACTGGAAAGTGTCGGCGGTTCTACTACAAACTTGGGCATTAATGCAGCATTTTCACAGTTAGGTGGCAACTTCTCCGATATTACCATCGACCTGTCCAAATGCACCAACTACGATAACAAGGGTACTTCCACCATCGGTGCCACCAGTGGTGACCTGGATGGTCTGCTGGGAACCGGACGTCGTCTGGGAGATATGATCGGTGTATCCATCCAGAAGGATGGTATGATTTACGCAAGCTATGACAACGGTATGAACAAACTGTTAGGCCAGATTGCTACCGCAGCATTTGCCAATGCCTCCGGTCTGGAGAAAGAGGGAGACAACCTTTACTCTGCAACCCTGAACTCCGGTGAGTTCGATGGTATCGGCGTAGACATCACCGCAGGCGGTGGATACATGTCCACCGGTCAGCTGGAGATGAGTAATGTAGACCTGTCTTCCGAGTTTACTGAGATGATCACCACTCAGAGAGGTTTCCAGGCCAACAGCCGTATCATTACCGTATCCGATACTTTGTTGGAAGAACTGACCAATCTGAAGCGTTAATATGTAACTATTCAGAGCCATGCAAATGCAAAAAAGGAAGCCTCGCAGAGGCGATTTTGCAAATGGGGTTCTGAATAGTTGTAAAAATAAAATGACTACATAAAGGGATAGGAAAAAACCTGTCCCTTTTGTATATATAAAAGATCAAGGGAAAAAAGTACTATAAGAAAAAATGAGAAAAATGCACAAAACGGATAAAGTGTAGAAAATGTTCGGATAACAGGGAAGGAGAAGACAGCGTGATAGAAGTTACGAAGATTAATGGGGTCAGGGTATTGGTGAATCCAGACCTGATTGAACTGGTGGAAGAGACCCCGGATACGGTGTTGACACTTACCACCGGAAAGAAAATAATTGTAAAAGAAAGTAGACAAGAAATAAAAAATCTTGTAATATTATACAGAAAGGATATTTTTGCAAGATAAAAAAGCAGAATGTCAGGTGATTTAAGTGGATATAGCTTCTTTAGCCGGTATATTGCTGGCATTATTCATGTTGGTATTTGGTATCATAAGTTCCGCAGGTGTGGGAGGATTCAGGGAATATCTGGATCCGGCTTCTGCGATCATTACCTTTGGCGGAGCATTTTCCTGTACCCTCACGTCCGTGAGTTTGCAGAATTACATAGCTGGTTTGAAATCTTTCACACTGATCTTCAAAGCGCCCACACTGAATACTTCGGATATGATCGGTAAGATCATAGAGCTTTCCAATGTGGCACGTAAGGAAGGCCTGCTTTCGTTGGAAGAAGCAGCAACCGACCTGGATGACCCTTTTCTGAAGAAAGGAATTCTTCTGATCGTCGATGGAACCGATCCCGAATTGGTACGTGCGATTATGGAGACGGAACTGGTCAGCGTGGAGGGTAGACATAAGGATACGATTGGCTTCTGGGATACACTGGCGGCCATGGGTCCTGCCTGGGGTATGATCGGTACCCTGATCGGTCTGGTAGATATGCTGTATCATATGGATGATCCGTCCACACTGGGACCTGCCATGGCGGTTGCACTGATCACTACATTGTACGGATCCCTGTTGGCTAACTGGATCTGTACGCCGGTATCCAATAAATTAAAAGCGGATAATGCGATAGAGATGCAGCAGAAGGAAGTCATGATCGAGGGACTTTTGTCCATACAGGCAGGTGAAAATCCCCGTGTCATTGAGGAGAAATTAAAGTCATTCCTTCCTCCGAAGGACAGAACAAGTGCAGATGAAGAAGGAGAAGCGGGGGGTGAAGCTTAATGGCAAAACGTAAGCCTGAAGATCCACCTGCTGGTTCACCGGCATGGATGTCCACTTTCAGTGACCTGATGAATTTGCTTCTGTGCTTCTTTGTCATGCTGTTTTCCATGTCATCTATTGATGCCAACAAATGGGATGAAATGGCTGCGGCAATGTCTAACAGTGCTTTTAGTATTTTTAACGCCGGCTCTACGGCCATAGGTGAAGGAATATTGATCAGTAACGGCGTCAGCCAGCTGAATGATCTGGATGAGTATATCAGTAATGCTGGAAGAAATGCGGACAGTGAAACGGATTCCGACAATTATGAGAAATATGATAGCACAGAGGCACTGCAGGAGGCACTTAATGAGAAAAATCTTCAAAGCAATGAAGAACTGTCCGAAATGGTACAGGAAGCTGTAAATGAGGACAGCCTGGCGGATCAGGTGGATGTATCTTTCACAGCGCAATATGTACAGCTTTCTATGAAGGGAGCTCTTTTATTTGATTCCGGAAGCGATTCCCTGAAGGAACAGTCCAAGACAGTATTGGACAAAGTGGGAGTGATCCTGGAACGATATGGCAGTGATTCTGTAATTGAAATTGAGGGACATACGGATAATGTTCCGATACATAGTGCGAGGTTCGCTGATAACGAGGAACTGAGCAGTGCACGTGCACTATCTGTATTTTATTACCTTGTGGATAATACTTCACTGAATCCTGCAAATCTCCGGCATGCGGGAATGGGAGACCGCACCCCCGTGGCGGACAATTCCACAGAAGAGGGCAGAAGTAAGAATCGACGGGTAGAGATCAGAATATATAATCCTTCTGCGGCAAATTAAGGCAGACAGGGAAAGGAAGCAGAATAGTATGAAGAAAAATCTGATGACAGTGCTGATCCTGGCACTACTTATCGTGAATATTGCGTTGACCGGTGTTATGCTGGTAAGCATTGTGGGAACGAATAAGAAGACGGCACAGCTGGTGGATAATATCACGACTGCCATGAATCTGGAACTGACGGTTCCGGGAGCAGAGGGGACGACGAATGTTCCTCTTACGGACACAGAAGTATATAATATTGCGGATTCTATGACGATCCCGTTGAAGAGTGAGGCGGGAGCAAAGCAGGATTATATTATGTTTGATGTCTCGCTGTCTATCAATAAAAAGAGCAAGGATTATAAGACCTACGGAAGCAGTGAAACACTGTCCGGCTATGAAAATCTGATCAAGGATGCCATTACCGCTACGGTTTCCGCACATACGGAAGATGAGTGCAGAGAGGATATGGAAGGTTTGAAAGAGGAAATCCTGAAGTCTGTGCAGGATCTGTTCCAATCCGACTTCATCTATAAGGTTGCAATCAGTGGAGTGAAATTCGGCTGATGAACCACAAAAATAAGATGACAGGAGGTGAGGTCCTGTGAGTGATATACTTTCACAAAGCGAAATTGATAATCTCTTGAAACAATTGTCGGATGGAGATCTGGATGTGGATCAGATTCAGGGTGAGGATGAGAAGCAGGTTAAAAATTATGACTTCAGTCGTCCCACCAAATTCTCCAAAGAACACTTAAGAACATTGGAGATTATATTTGAACATTACAGCAGACTGGTATCGACAAACCTGCCGGTATATCTGCGTAAAAACGTACAGGTATCGGTTGCAAGTTCCGAGACGGTTACTTTCAGTGAATTCTCCAATGCACTATCAAATCCGTCGGTACTCGGCATTATTAATTTTGCACCACTTAACGGCAATATCATTATTGAGATAGCAACCAATCTGTGCTATGCCATGCTTGACCGTATGCTGGGAGGCAGCGGACAGCCTTTGGAAAAAAGCAGGGAATTTTCAGATATTGAACTGACAATATTACAGAAATTATTGGTAATGTTCACCCAATTGTTACGGGAACCCTGGAAAAATGTTGTTGATATCTCGCCGGTCTTAAGCAGGCTAGAGACGAATCCCCAGTTTGCGCAGGTGATCGCTCCCAGTGATATGATCGCCATTGTAACCCTGAACATGAAAATTGGGGATGTAGAAGGAATGTTAAATATCTGTCTTCCTTTCTTTACACTGGAAGATGTGATGGATAAACTGAACACCAAATATTGGTTCTCCACAATGCAGGAGAACCATGATGAACACTACGAAGAGTACATTGAATCCATGATCCGCAGAGTGGATGTTCCCATTAAAGCGGTGCTGGGCAAGAGCACAATTTCCGTAAGCGATTTTCTGAATCTGCAGGTTGGAGATTGTATTCGACTGGATTCCAGAGTGGATACCGATATGGAAGTGTATGTGGGCAATATTAAGAAGTTCACAGCATTACCGGGTACAGAGAAAGATTCGTATGCTGTTCAGATCACATCGGTGATCAGAGAGGAGGAGTAACGATGGATGGGATGTTATCTCAGGATGAGATAAATGCCCTGCTGCAAGGCATGGATCTGTCGGACACCGCGGACAGCGGTGCATCGCCGGAGACACCTCAGGACAGCAGCTCGGCTGAAAATACGGATAATGCATATGTGAAAGATGTGGCACCGACTGTCGGAGACGAAGAGAAACTGACCGATGTAGAGAAGGATGCGATTGGCGAGGTAGCCAATATCAGCATGGGTTCTTCCGCCACTACATTATATTCACTGGTAAACCGCAAAGTAAATATTACCACTCCGGTGGTTACACTGGCCACATGGAAGACTTTGCTGGATAGTTACGAGAAGCCCTGCGTATTTATTCAGATCAAGTATACAAAGGGGTTGGACGGCACCAATATTCTGGTGTTAAAAGAGCATGATGTAAAAGTGATCACCGACCTGATGATGGGCGGTGACGGTACCAATACAGAAGGAGAACTGGGAGAGCTGCATCTGAGTGCAATCTCCGAGGCAATGAATCAGATGATGGGAGCTGCAGCCACCTCACTATCTACGCTGCTGCAGACGGTGATCGACATCAGCCCGCCGGAGTCTTCCCTGTTCGACCTGACAGAAGTAAAAGACGGCAAAGAAATTTCTCCATTTTTGGGCGGTACTTTTGTAAAGATTTCTTTTCGCATGCAGATTGATGATCTGGTGGACAGCACTATCATGCAGCTATATCCCATAGATTTTGCCCGTAAGCTGGTAGAGACATTTATCAATACGCAGATGGCTAACATTGATGAAGTGACAGAGAAAAAGCCTGAACAGCCGGCGGACACCGACCTTAAGTTCGCGGAGGACAGGCTGCGGGACAGGCTGGGCACAAAGGTGAGCATACAGGGCAGCCAGAGTAAAGGAAAGGTAATTATAGAATACTATTCCCGTGACGAACTTAACGGTATATACGATATTCTCATAAGGGAGTGAACCGGATGAAATACCATGGTATAAAGCCTGTGTATAACGTATGGCTGAGCAAGGACGACGGCAAGTACTTCGGTCCAGGCGTAGCCATGCTTATAGAAGGTGTAAAGCGCACCGGCTCGCTGTCGTCGGCAGCCAAGGAAATAGGCATGGCCTATTCTAAGGCCTGGCGCATTATAAAGCGCAGCGAGGAGCTTACGGGCTGCAAGCTGCTTTTATCCCGCACAGGCGGCGCACACGGCGGCGGCGCCTGCCTCACACAGGACGCCGAGCAGATACTTTCGGACTTTACCGCCTTCCGCAAAGAGGTGGATACTGAGATAGAAAAGGCTTTTAAGAAGTATTTTGCCAATTAAAAATATGAAAAATAACAAAACCACTTACATGGACCTCTTCACCTCTTTCTTCCGCATAGGTCTTTTTACCTTCGGCGGCGGCTATGCCATGCTGCC
>ERZ779746.1215-NODE-1215-length-10356-cov-2.219687_pt1 | contig 10356 bp, 8 predicted proteins | sample MGYA00511888_ERZ779746 | MGnify/ENA primary metagenome ERZ779746 (study PRJEB29588, sample SAMEA1964695) | human gut metagenome | biome: human gut; feature: human-associated habitat; material: faeces | place: Denmark | collected 2008/2010 ... | reverse complement strand
CGTCTTGTAGATGCTTCGCCAGAGAAAATGCTTGCCCGTGGCTATAGCATTACTTTGAAAGATGGAAAAGTAGTGAAAGATGCCACCCTCTTGAATGAAAAAGATGAAATACTCACCCGTTTTTACCGGGGTGAAGTGACCTCCGTCGTAAATCATAAATCATAAAATATTCTTATGTCTACTTCAAAGAAAAAAGAAACCTATTCCCAAGCCATGGAGCGCTTGGAGAAGATTGTCCGTCAAATAGACAATAATGAATTGGAAATTGATGCGCTTGCCGAAAAAATAAAGGAAGCGAATGAGATTATTGCGTTTTGCAGCGATAAATTGACCAAAGCTGACAAGGAAATCGAAAAATTACTGTCGGAGAAGCGGGAAAGTGAAGAATAAAGACTAAATTTGTTGCAGAATGTACGTAATGAGATTACTAATACTTTGAGATATGAAAGAAATAGATTGGTCTAATCTGTCATTCGGATACATGAAGACAGATTACAATGTGAGAATTAATTTCCGCGAAGGTGAGTGGGGAAAACTTGAAATCAGCAGTAGCGAACTTATCAATCTGCACATGGCAGCTACCTGTCTGCATTATGGACAGGAAGCGTTTGAAGGCTTAAAGGCATTCCGTGGCAAAGATGGTAAGGTGCGTATTTTCCGTTTGGAAGAGAATGCTGCCCGCTTGCAGTCTACGTGTCGTGGTATCATGATGGCAGAATTGCCGACAGAACGTTTCAAAGAAGCTGTGCTGACAGCGGTGAAAATGAACGAACGTTTTATACCGCCTTACGAGAGCGGTGCTTCCCTTTATATCCGTCCGTTGCTGATTGGAACCGGGGCACAGGTGGGGGTGCGTCCTTCCAATGAATATATGTTCCTGATATTTGTTACTCCGGTAGGTCCGTACTTTAAAGGCGGTTTTGCAGCTACTCCTTATGTCATTACACGTAAGTATGACCGTGCTGCTCCGCTTGGAACTGGTATTTATAAAATCGGTGGTAACTATGCAGCTAGCTTGCGTGCCAGCCACGAAGCACATGCGGCAGGGTATTCCGCAGAGTTTTATCTGGATGCAAAGGAGAAGAAGTACATCGATGAGTGCGGCGCTGCCAACTTCTTCGGAATAAAAGATAATACTTATATTACTCCTCTGTCTACTTCCATTCTGCCATCCATTACCAATAAGAGCTTGATGCAGTTGGCCGAAGATATGGGCATGAAGGTGGAACGTCGTCCGGTGGCTGAAGAAGAACTTACTACGTTCGAGGAAGCCGGTGCATGTGGTACGGCTGCGGTGATTAGCCCGATTGAGCGCATAGATGATCCTGAAAACGGACATTCTTATGTAATAGCCAAGGACGGCAAACCGGGACCTGTCTGCACGAAGTTGTACAACAAATTGCGTGGTATTCAATATGGTGACGAACCTGACACGCATGGCTGGGTAACCATTGTGGAATAACGCATGAGCAAAGGTAAGTTAGCGAAGTTTGCCGATATGGCAAGTTATCCGCATGTGTTCGAATATCCTTATTCAGCAGTAGATAACGTGCCCTTTGAGATGAAAGGAAAATGGAACGAGTCATTCTTCGGGAATGACCGTCCCATTGTTTTGGAATTAGGTTGCGGACGTGGTGAATATACCGTCGGGCTGGGACGATTGTTTCCTGATAAGAATTTTATCGGAGTGGATATTAAAGGTTCCCGTATGTGGTCCGGTGCTACGGAGTCATTACAGGCAGGCATGAAGAATGTTGCCTTTTTGCGTACGAACATTGAAATAATCGACCGCTTTTTCTCGGAAAATGAAGTGAGTGAAATCTGGTTGACGTTCTCTGATCCGCAAATGAAGAAAGCTACCAAGCGCCTTACTTCCACTTATTTCATGGAACGTTATCGTAAATTCCTAAAACCGGATGGTATTGTTCATCTCAAGACAGATAGTAACTTTATGTTCACTTATACCCGTTGTATGATCGAGGAAAATCATCTTCCGATGGATGTGCTGACAGAAGATCTGTATCACTCCGGCATGGCTGATGAAATTCTCAGCATCAAAACCTATTACGAGCAACAGTGGTTGGACCGTGGATTGAACATCAAGTATATCAAGTTCCATCTGCCGAAGGAAGGCGAACTGCACGAACCCGATGTGGAAATAGAGTTAGATGAGTATCGCAGTTATAACCGCAGTAAGCGGAGTGGGCTGCAAACTTCAAAATAAAAAAAGAGTAATGACACTTTATCCTAAACTAATTTTAGATGCACTGGCCACAGTGCGATATCCCGGTACCGGAAAGAATCTGGTTGAGGCGGAAATGATTGCCGATAATTTACGTATTGACGGGATGAAAGTTAGTTTCTCACTGATATTTGAGAAACCGACCGATCCTTTCATGAAATCTGTAATAAAGGCAGCGGAAGCGGCTATTCATACGTATGTATCTGATGAGGTAGAAATAACCATTACTACGGAAAGCAAACAGGCAGCACGTCCCGAACCAGGCAAATTATTGCCTCAAGTAAAGAATATTATCGGTGTTTCTTCCGGTAAGGGTGGCGTAGGTAAATCAACGGTAGCTGCTAACCTCGCAGTATCTTTGGCGAAGTTGGGTTACAAGGTTGGTTTGTTGGATGCCGATATTTTCGGACCATCCATGCCGAAGATGTTTCAGGTGGAGGATGCGCGTCCTTATGCTGAACACGTAGACGGTCGTGACCTGATTGTACCGGTTGAGAAGTATGGTATCAAATTGCTTTCTATTGGTTTCTTCGTTGATCCTGATCAGGCTACGTTGTGGCGTGGCGGCATGGCAAGCAATGCCTTGAAACAGCTGATAGGGGATGCGAATTGGGGAGGGCTTGACTATTTCTTAATCGACCTTCCTCCCGGAACGAGTGATATTCACCTGACAGTGGTTCAGACATTGGCACTGACAGGAGCTATCGTTGTCAGCACGCCGCAGGCTGTGGCGCTGGCAGATGCCCGCAAAGGCATCAATATGTTTACCAATGATAAGGTGAATGTGCCTATTCTCGGTTTGGTAGAGAATATGGCCTGGTTTACACCTGCCGAACTTCCGGAGAATAAATACTATATCTTTGGAAAGGAAGGTGCCAAGAAGCTGGCGGAAGAAATGAATGTGCCTTTGTTGGGGCAAATTCCTATTGTACAAAGCATTTGCGAAAGTGGTGATAAGGGTACTCCGGTAGCGCTTGACGAGAATACCGTGACCGGACGCGCTTTCCTGCAATTAGCGGCAAGCGTGGTTCGCCAGGTAGATAAGCGGAATGTGGAGATGGCACCGACAGAAGTAGTGAAGATGCATAAATAAATGGTTATCTGCATCCTACTCTTGATTGTGCTGTTAAAAATCAGGAGTAGGACATTGCAGATAATCTTTATGTGAGAGAGAATTAATGTTGAAAGGAAGTTGTTTTATTGTAATCTGAATACGATAGGGAATGTATATTTTACGTTGACCGGCATTCCTCTTTGTGTACCAGGTTTCCATTTAGGCATACTTGCGGTGACGCGAATTGCTTCTGTATCCAATAAGGGGTCTACGGGCTGGGTAACTTTGGGATTGGTTACATTACCGTTCTTATCAATGATGACTTGCATTGTGACTCGTCCTTGGATTCCTGCTTTTTGTGCCTCTACCGGATATTTGATATTCTTAGACAGATATTGCATCAGCCCTCCCATACCACCGGGAAATTCAGGCATATTTTCAACCACTTCAAAAACCGGGTCTTCCTCTGCAGGGACTTGTTTGGGAACATATCCCACGACAACGGTTTCATCAATTTTAGGTACAGGCTTATACTCCTCTTTTTGACCATTATCCGATAAGCGGAACATGACAGGAACTGTATATTTCACCCGTACAGCTTTTCCTTTTTGCATACCCGGTTTCCAATTTGGCATTGTGCTGATAACGCGTACCGCTTCACCATCCAATTCCGGGTCTACTCCACGGATAATTCCTATGTTGGAGATGCTTCCGTCTGCATTTACAACAAATTGTACAGTAACGCGTCCTTGCGTACCATTTTTCTGTGCATTTACCGGATATCTGATGTTTTTCGATAAAAATTGCATCAGACCTGACATGCCGCCATCCGGAAATTCAGGCATTTGTTCCACTACTTCAAATACAGGATTATCAGGATCATCGGCTGGTGGATTTAGCCATTCCCTATCCATGACAATCTTCATGTTGGAGTTGTTTTCTTTGTTGACAGTGACGGGTACTCCCATCATTTTTCCATCTTTTTTCCAAATTACTATCATTTTAGCATTATCGAATGCTTTGAAAGAAAAATTACCGTTCTTTCCCGTGATATACGATTGACCTTGTGGTAGTTTGTGGTCTTCATCAATGAAAAACTCAGCGCCTTCCACTGCTTTTCCGTCTTTATCCACTACTACTCCTTTGTAGTTCACAAGTTTGTCTTTGTCCTGTTGCGGTGCCGGTGTTTCCAGCGGTGCCGTTTCAGTAGCAACTTCCATCTCCGGCGTTGTTGAATTGGACGCCAGATTCTCTTCTACAGCTTCTATGACATCTTTTGCCATCTCTTTCGTGGTACGGGCCACGGCTTCGATATTGCTGATTATCATAAGTAAGGCTGCCAAGGGGAGAAACATAAGGTATTTAGTTCTCCCTATTTCTCGGGTTCTCTTTTTGTTCATCATTTTGATGCGTTTTTTTAAAGGTAATACATTAAAACTGTTATAGATAGTTGCTGCAGCCTTATGGTGTGATAATCCTAACAGGTGATACTGATAGGCTTTAGAGTCATGTCCGGTTTCCAGTACGCGGTTGTCCGCCAGATATTCCAGATTAGTGCGGATTTCCCGTTTCATGAGCCAGGCAAAAGGATTGAACCAGCAAAATATACATACAATCTCACTGACAAGTACATCAATGGAATGCCATTGGTTGGCATGAGTTTGTTCGTGGGTTAATATTTCGCTTAGCTCATCTTCTGTATGTGAAGTCGGATGGATAAAAATCCAGTGGAAGAAGGAAAAAGGTCCGCTTGCTTGTCTGAGCAGATGTACATTCGTATTTCCTATCTTTGCTTTCCGGCAACGGAAAGCTAAACGGATAATTCCAGCCAACTGTATGAAAAAGCGGATCGCTAATACAATTACCATTCCCCAATAAGCAAAACCGACCGTTTGGAGCAGGAGGGTTTTCCAGTCGGAAGTTGCCTGTTCCGGTGTTATCGTAAATTCCGGTAAAACGATGTCAGCGTATAAATCTGCCATGGCTACCATAGGCTCCTGTTCCGTGATCCATGTCTGTATATTCAGTAGCGGATAGACGGCAGAAATGGCAAAGAAACAGAGCAAAGCGGCTCTGCGCCACGTGAAGAACGTGTCTTTATAGAAAAATAGCCGGTAGAACGCATAAAATAGCGCAATGGCTACATTGATTTTTAGAAAATAAGCTAACATCTTGATTTGTTTTGTTATTATTTGTCTTTCATAATCTCAGCCACTTTTTGTTTCATTTCATCTCCCCTGAGATTGCGCGCAACAATAGTGCCATCCGGGGCAAATAAAATGATATGCGGGATACCATTAACGCCATAAAGTTCCATTACTTTTTGTCGGGTATCCAGTAGCTGTGGCCATGTCATATTCAGATCTTCTATCGCTTTAATAATTCTGTCTTTTTTATCCCAGGTTGCAATACCTAATATAACCAGGCCTTTGTCTTTATATGTATTGTAGATTTCTGCTAAATTGGGTATTTCTTCCCGGCATGGAGCACACCAGCTTGCCCACATATCAACAAGAACATAATTACCTTTGCCTACAAAATCAGACAATCGTGTTTCTTTACCTTCTGTGTTTTCACCGGCTATATCGACAAACGGTTTGCCTACTGCAGTGCTCTTTAGTGCTTCGAAACGTGCTTTTATTGCCTGTACTGTTTTTAAGGAATTCAGCCAATTGCCTATTTCTGTCTGAAGGGCATCCATTTCATCGGTATTACATGCCATACTATAATCTCTGAAAGCATATTCTCCCACACCATTATCCTTGTTGGATATAATTTGTTGTTTTAGATATCCAAGGAGTGATGGGCGGATTTTCTGCTCATAATATTCTGCCCATACCGGTTGCCAGTCTTCTGCATTCGGCTTTTCTTTTTTAAGTTCTGCCAGATGTGCGAGTCCTTTTTTTCGGATACTGTCGACTGTAGCTATCGTCTTGTTGAAAGCTTCATTTAGTTTTGTACCCGTAGGGACATGAGTATATAGATTGACTTTTATAGTTCCTTCGTCCAAAATAAAGTTGCCATAGTTGCGTCCTGCATCGATTCGACAAAACGAGGGGATTGCAGTCCGTCCCTCAAATACAAACTTCTGATTTTCAACTCGGGTACTATCAATATAGCGATTGTCATCATATCGCATGATGTATAACATTTTTCCATTAAACGAATTATCTGTCAATTCGCCTTCTACTCTATAGGAGTAAGTAGTCTGTGCGTGAGCAATGAAACTTACCAGACAAGCTAATAAAGAAAAATAGTATTTCATGCGATTCTTTTTTATGTTTATCTTTTTTCAATCATATCTATTATATCTTTCAGGTCTTTAGTTGAAATCTTTTGCTCTTTGGCAAAGAAAGAAACCATTTCCTTATAAGAATTTTCAAAGTAGTTACGCACGAAGCCGCTCATGAAGGTACGCTTGTATTCGCTTTCACGAATGGCAGGTGTGTATTGATATGTATTCCCTACGCGAGCGGCTGTAACATACTGTTTGCGTTCCAGGTTTTTAATGATGGAAGCCACGGTAGTGTAGGGAGGTGCCGGTTGGGGATATTTGGCAACAATGTCTTTTACGAAACAACTGCCCAGTTCCCAAATGTAAATCATTGCTTCTTCTTCTTGTATAGTCAACTTTTCCATGGAAATAAAGTATTAAAATGAATTCGATACAAAACTACGAATATTTCGTAATAAAGCAAACTTCAGACGGTTAATAAGTGTGAATGCACTCAAAAGAGCTGTGGAGCCATAATAGGAGGTCTATTACCTGTTAATTGATGTAAAACTGTTTATAAATGCAGTTTTTCAGTGTACCTTTGAATCATCTTAATATCTACTAATCATGAGAATCAGAGTTTTTATTTTGGGATTGTTGCTGGCTGCATCCACTCAGGCCCAACTTCTTTATCGCGATGCTTCCGTTTTCCCCTTGTTGGGCAAGGCAACGGATGCTACTCTTACCCGTTACGAACGCCTTCCGGCTTCTTTGGAATCGGTTTCCCGCAAACCGCTTTGGGATTTAGGACGCAATAGTGCCGGACTTGCTTTGCGCTTCCGTTCCAACTCTACATGCATTGGGGCAAAGTGGGAAGTGAGGGATAACAGAAGCATGAACCACATGACTCCTACCGGAATCAAGGGATTGGATCTTTATTGTCTGCAAGATGGTAAGTGGGTTTTTGCCGGTAGCGGGCGTCCTCAGGGAAAGGTAAATGAAGCTACTATCGTGAAGAATATGGATCCTGAAGAACGGGAATATCTTTTATATCTCTCTTTGTATGACGGTGTCACCTCATTGGCAATCGGTGTGGATAGCCTTTCTACGCTTGACCAGCCTGCTGTTGATTTGCCGGTACGTGAGAAGCCCGTTGTTTTTTATGGGACCAGTATTTTGCAGGGTGGTTGTGCTTCCCGTCCCGGAATGGCCCATACAAATATTCTGGAACGTTGGCTCAATCGTGAATGTATCAATTTAGGGTTTAGCGGTAATGCTTTGCTCGATCTGGAGATTGCGGAACTTATAGCTACGGTCGATGCTTCCATGTTTGTGCTTGATTTCCTTCCTAACGCCACAGTGGAACAGATGAAAGAACGGGCGGAGAAATTTTACTCTATCGTTCGCAGCAAACATCCCGATACTCCCATACTTTTTGTAGAAGATCCTATTTTCACTCATTCCCGTTTTGATAAAAGGGTTGCTCGGGAAGTGAAAGCTAAAAATGAAACGATTGCGGCTATTTTCCAGTCAATGAAGAAAACGGGTGAGAAGAATATCTATCTTCTTTCTTCAAAGGATATCATCGGGCACGATGGTGAGGCTACTGTTGATGGTATTCATTTCACAGATCTGGGCTTTATGCGCTATGCGGAAGTATTATATCCGTTAATTAAAAAACATATCCGGTAACTTTTTCTATTTTATTATTCTATGAGATTATATTCTGCCACTTCGTGATCTTTCGATGTGGAGAAATTGTTTTAAGATATATCAATGATGACAACTAAAATCAACCTGTTGGCAGTGAGTCTTTTTCTGCCAGTCTTTATCTCTGCACAAAATGTGATTCCTGAACCGGCACAATATCGCCCGGCAAAAGGAGAGTTCGTACTGTCTATTGCCGAAAATAAGGCACTTGAGACAAATAATGTACTTCCGTCACGAGTGGTACAGCGTATTGCACCGGATTGCACTACGGGGGCTGATGAGGCTTATCGTTTGGAGATAACTCCCGATTCTGTTTTTATTCAATCGACTACTGTAACCGGAGCATTCCGGGGAGAAGAAACTTTGAAGCAACTTTTGCGTTCCGGGAAAGGCACTACGAGCGCTTGTGTAATCAATGATGCTCCCCGTTATTCGTGGCGGGGTTTTATGCTCGACGAGAGCCGTCATTTCTTTGGCAAGGAGAAAGTCAAGCAATTGCTTGATATAATGGCTTCTCTTCGCCTGAATGTTTTTCATTGGCATCTGACGGATGAACCGGGATGGCGTATTGAAATAAAGAAGTATCCTCTGTTGACAAAGGTTGGATCCAAAGGGAATTATCATGATCCGTCGGCACCTGCTGCTTTCTATACGCAGGAGGATATTAAAGATATTGTTGCTTATGCAGCTGCACGACACATAATGATTGTGCCGGAATTTGATATGCCCGGACATGCCACTGCTGCTTGCCGTGCTTATCCGGAATTGTCTGGTGGGGGTGAAGGACGATGGAAAGATTTTACTTTTCACCCGTGCAAAGAAGAAACGTTCCGTTTCATAAGTGATGTGCTGGATGAACTGATCACTTTGTTTCCCTCTCCTTATATTCATATTGGAGGTGATGAAGTACATTTCGGTAATCAGGAATGGTTTACAGATCCACAAATACAGCAGTTCATCAAAGATAAACAATTAATGAACGAAACCGGATTGGAGCAATATTTTGTACGCCGTGTGGCAGATATTATTGCTGCCAAAGGTAAAACGATGATCGGGTGGGATGAGATTGTGGATGCCGGTGTATCGCCGGATAAAGCAGTAGTGATGTGGTGGCGTCATGATCGTAGGTATCAGTTATTGAAAGCTCTCGAAAGTGGATATCGTGTTATTATGACTCCGCGTCGTCCGATGTATGGCGACTTTGTGCAGTATTCCACACACAATGTTGGGCGTTACTGGGATGGATATAATCCGATAGAAGATGTCTTCTCATTCCCTCGCTCGATAGAACATCTGTTTAAGGGGTACGAAAGCCAGATTATGGGTATGCAGTATTCACTTTGGACAGAACGTGTGGCTGATGTCAAACGATTGGATTTTATGGTCTTTCCACGTCTTATTGCACTTGCCGAGGCTGCCTGGACACCTGCCGGACGGAAAGATTATAGTCGTTTTATGCGACGTTTACCTTTCTTCCTGCATTGGCTGGATACCAAAGATATTTATTATTTTGACCCGTTTGCCCCTGAAAGGAGGCCGGAGCCTACTGCTCCGGAGAAAGAAGATGTCCTGCAGAATGGATAATAATCTCCTGAAATTATTATTTATTCTTGTACTCTTTATATTTCTCAATCACATGCTTCCTGCTCTGGATAATCTGCCAACGATATACCCAGCAGGTAGTCAGGAAGTAGATGCCTGCCTGTATCCATAATGCACGGTATTCAAAGGCTACTTCGTTGAGTGTAGCTCCCATGCTATTGATGCGTACGTAGCCATTGATGCCGAAAGTGGACGGGAAGATATAAGAGAAGTATCTCCAGAAATCCGGCATGGCGGCTCCCGGCCAGGAAACACCTGAAAGGAACAATAAAGGTACGGATGTGAAGACGAATATTAACATGCAGGTTTCACGGTTGCGTATGGCAATAGAAGCTGTCATGGCAAAGAAAATACATGCTGCCAGATAAGGCAACATAAAGAGGGTCAGTACACCCGGTTGAGCTATCTGGATGAGACTGAACAGGCGTGGCACTACACAGAGCACGTATACGGATACAAGTGCATACACCATGAAATAACTTAAGCCTTTACCCAGTACGATACGTAATGTGCCGTTGTAGTGGCGGTTGATAG
>ERZ779746.1204-NODE-1204-length-10423-cov-4.140625_pt1 | contig 10423 bp, 9 predicted proteins | sample MGYA00511888_ERZ779746 | MGnify/ENA primary metagenome ERZ779746 (study PRJEB29588, sample SAMEA1964695) | human gut metagenome | biome: human gut; feature: human-associated habitat; material: faeces | place: Denmark | collected 2008/2010 ... | reverse complement strand
GAACATCAGATAAAACGGGAGTTAAAATGAAAACGGTTTCGTATTGATTCATACTACGTTTATTAAATTATTAAATTAAATTTCAAATGCGAGTGCAAAAGTAGATATTTTATCTTAATCTACAAAGAGTTATCGCAATTTTCTTCAAAAAATATAGTTTCATTTTACAATTAATTTTCCTTTTCATATTTTTTATCTGTGAAAAACAAGTTATATCCGCCAAGAATTGTATATTTGCAAAGTTGTTTAAACAATAATTCCATGATAGAACAATTTAGTTTTGATATCCAATTAATATTTGCCATATTAAATGGCAAAGTATCTGCCGCCATCAACCGGAAACTAAGCCGGAATTTTCGCCAGAATGGTGTAGAAATTACCCCCGAACAGTGGACAGTCCTTCTTTTTCTATGGGAAAAAGATGGTGTCACACAGCAAGAACTATGTAATGCCACTTTTAAAGACAAACCCAGCATGACCCGCTTGATAGACAATATGGAACGCCAGCATTTGGTGGTACGCATAGCCGACAAAAGAGATCGACGCACCAATTTAATTCATTTGACCAAAACCGGCAGAGAATTGGAAGGCAAAGCACGTTTCATCGCAAACAAGACATTGAAAGAAGCACTGCAAGGATTAACATTGGAAGAACTGAAAGTCAGCCAAGATGTATTAAGAAAGGTATTCACCAACATCAAAGACTAAAGTTTTTCAAGGTTTTCATCTTTTTTTCCTAAAATAATTTCCATGATAAGAGAATTATGCTTTAATTTGTACACAAGAATAAATATAATCTATTAATAAAATACACACATGAAAAGCTTACTTAAGAATTTAGGTCTGATACTGATGATCATCGGCGCCGCTATTTTAGTCGGTGTTTTCTTCACCGGAAGTGCAGCAATTAACGACAACGGTGTTTTAGGTGGAAGTGCCGCCCTTATCGTTATAGGTTTAATCGTTTATATTGTATTAAACAAACGCATTGTTGATTAAAGTATAAGAGAACAAAAATAAAAAAGTCCGAAACAAATGTTCCGGACTTTTTTATTTCATCTATTTCACTCAGCCTTATTCTACTTCAGGAGTAATCAGTTTATACCCCTTCCCGTGAATGTTGATAATCTCGATAGAATCATCTTCTTTCAAATGTTTACGCAACTTAGTGATATACACGTCCATGCTTCGTGCATTGAAATAATTATCATCAATCCAAATGGTTTTCAATGCGAAATCACGCTGCAGAATCTCATTAGCATGAGCACAAAGCAAGCCCAATAATTCGGATTCTTTCGTAGTCAGTTTAGTCTGTTTTCCATCGATAGCCAAAATTTGTTTCTGAGTATCGAAAGTAAAACGACCAATCTTGTAGATATTGCTTTCCTTGTTTCTCTTACCACGTACACGACGCAAAATAGCCTCGATACGGAAAGTCAACTCTTCCATACTGAACGGTTTAGTGATATAGTCATCCGCACCAATCTTGAAGCCTTCCAATATATCCTCTTTCAAAGTTTTAGCAGTCAGGAAGATAATAGGAATTTCAGCGTTAGCCTGACGGATTTCCTGTGCTAAAGTAAAACCGTCTTTCTTCGGCATCATCACATCCAATACACATAAGTCGTATTTGTTCTTAAGGAAAGCCTTGTAGCCAGCCTCACCATCCGGGCAAAGTTCGGCCGAGTAGCCTTTTGCCTGCAAATATTCTCTCAATAGCATGCCAAGATTCTCATCATCTTCGCATAACAAGATACGCAATTTCTCGTCCATATTATTCATTTTTTAATAAAGGTAATACAATTATAAATTTAGTTCCTACATTCAATTCACTCTCGGCACGTATAGCCCCTTTGTGATCTTGAATTATTTTTTTCACATAAGCCAGTCCCAAACCAAAGCCTTTCACATCGTGTAGGTTACCGGTATGCACACGATAGAATTTATCGAATATCTTCTTCAGGTTTTCTTTCTTAATACCTATTCCATTGTCCTGGATAGAGATATAAAGCTTGCCCGATTCATTCCAAGTACGTACATTCAACAACAATTCGCCTTCCTGTTTTTTATATTTCACTGCATTGTCCAGCAAATTAAAAATAACATTTGTAAAATGCATCTCGTCTACAAATATATCCGGATTTACCGCATCCAGATTCGAAGTGATTTTACCATTGTATTTCTCTACCTTCAACGTGAAAGTATTGACAACACCGGCTATCAAATCATTTGCATTCACCTCTTTCATCTTCAGCGTCGCTTTTTGCTTTTCGAACATAGACATCTGCAACACCTTTTCCACTTGGAAACGCAAACGTTTGGTCTCATCATTTATCACTCCGGATATATGCTGGAACATAGCAGGAGATTTTCCCACTGCCGGATCTTTCAACATCTGGGCCGCCAACGATATGGTAGAGATAGGCGTCTTGAATTCATGTGTCATATTGTTTATGAAATCATTCTTTATCTCGGTCAACTTCTTCTGACGGAAGATGATATAGATAGTAAAGATGAACGTCACAAGCAATACGAATGTGAAGATCAGTGACGGGATCATAAATTTAACAGAACTGAATATGTAACTGTTCAATGTAGGAAAATGAATATTTACTGTCGCCATACGAGCCGGAGGATCATTTTTAAATAAAACCTGCGGATATGTATTCTCACTACCCTCTTTGGTATAATCAGGGCAATGGTAAACTTCCGTCCCGTCACGGTCTGTCACCGTAAAATGATAAGGAATGTCAATGCCATTATTCAGCAATTCCGTCTTTAAAAACAAGTCCAACTGTTTAAAGTTGATTCTTTTGTTCAAAGGTTTGTCACTAGCTGTATACAAAATGTTATAGACCACTTCGTCCAACAATGCACGTTGGTACACATATCTGTCTTTGATTATTTCCTGCAAGGCTCTTGAAGTCTGAGGAATGTTCTTACCAGTCGAAATAATTGCTTTAGGAATATTAGAAGGACGATTCGCACTGAACCTCATCTTCAATTCAAAAGTAGAGTAACCGTTCAATCCGTCGGAAGTAATGGAATACTCATGCGTATGCGCCACCACATCACCACTTCCTTCCCCCTTCTTCTCTTCGGACTGCTCCCTGGACAGCTGTGCTGCTTTTTCCGTAGCAATCGCATCATCCTCAAGATACTTTTTAGTTTCCACCAACTCAATATTCCGACACGCCTGGACCAAGCTGCGCTGAACAGACTCATCAAATTGCCCTTTGCGCATTTTCACCATTTCTTCAATATAGCTTACCTGCAAATACAATAAGCTAAGAAATGATAGCCCCATTACAATACCTAATACCCAAATAGTAGACTTTTTCATGCCAGCAAAATTAAAAGCGTTAAATCTCATCACACAATAGATTAACCAAATTTAAACGGCCATTCTCTATAATTAACCGAAAAAGTCATTTAAGCTAAGATTCTGACTATTATAACAAAATTTACGCCAATTGGTTTGCAAAAATAATAAAAAATTAAGTTCAAAGCCAAATAACAAACCTAAAAGTTTAAGTTACCTTAAATAAAAAGAGACGCATTTTTAACGAAATACGTCTCTTCTAAGTACGAAATTTTACACTTTATCAATCATCTTTATTCTCTTTAGCTTCAAATTCCTTCATCAATTTTTCTTGTACGTCTGTCGGAACCAATTCATAGCTGGCAAACTTCATAATAAATGAAGCGCGACCGCCTGTCAAAGAACTTAAAGAAGTGGAATAAGAAGACATTTCTTTCAGAGGTACTTTTGCAACCAGTTTTTCGTATCCACTTTCACTGCTCATCCCCATAATCATACCACGACGACCTTGCAAATCACTCATCACATCGCCCATTTTATCGCTGGGAACGAAAACCTCCACATCATAAATCGGCTCCAGAATCTTAGGTCCGGCATTCTTAAATGCCTCACTGAATGCATTACGTCCTGCAAGCATAAAAGAGATTTCATTTGAGTCTACCGGATGCATCTTACCATCATAAACAATCACTCGTACATCACGCGCATACGAACCTGTCAACGGACCCTGCTCCATCCGGCTCATAATCCCTTTCAAGATAGCGGGCATAAAACGGGCATCAATAGATCCTCCCACGATACTGTTAATAAAGACTAATTTACCACCCCATTCCAAAGGTATTTCCTCAGTCCCCTTCACATTTATCTTGAATTCCTGACCGTTAAACTTATACGTTTCGGGTACAGGCATTCCTTCATAATAAGGTTCAACAATGAGATGGACCTCACCAAATTGCCCAGCACCGCCTGATTGTTTCTTATGACGATAATCGGCACGGGCTGCTTTAGTGATTGTTTCACGATAAGGGATCTTAGGCTCCTCAAACTTAATCTGCAATTTTTCGTTATTTTCCAAACGCCACTTCAAGGTACGGAGATGAAACTCACCTTGTCCATGCACAATAGTCTGTTTCAATTCCTTAGATTGCTCCACTTCCCAAGTAGGATCTTCCTCACGCATACGGTTCAATATAACCATCATCTTCTCTACATCAGCCTCATTTACAGGCTTGATGGCACGCGAGTATTTAGCATTAGGATATTTAATGAAGTTAAACCGGTTTTCACAGTCTTTGCCGTTCAAGGTATTTCCAGTCTTTACATCTTTCAATTTCACAGTACAACCAATATCTCCGGCTACCAGTTCCTGCACCGGAATACGATTAGCTCCCGCACAAACAAAAAGCTGTGCCATACGCTCTTTAGAGCCACGATCAGCATTAGTCAAATCGTCACCTTCGTGTACTTTTCCGCTCATCACTTTAAAATACTGCACACCACCGATATGGGGTTCAACGGCAGTCTTGAAGAAATAAAGAGAAGTAGGGCCATTCGCATCGGGAGGCACAGGAACACCACGGGTATTATGAACCACAGGCATATCCGATACGAATGGAACAACATTACCTAAGAATTCCATCAGACGACGGACACCCATATCCTTACCTGCACATACACAGAAAACAGGGAACATACCACGTGCCGCCAATCCCTTACGGATACCTTCACGCATTTCATCTTCCGTCAATGATTCCGATTCAAAGAACTTTTCCATCAGTGTCTCATCATTTTCAGCAGCAGCCTCTACCAAAGCTTTATGCATCTCCAATGCCTTTTCTTTCTCAGAATCAGGAATCTCTTCAATTGTGGGAGCGCCCCCTTCAGGTCCCCATGAATATTTCTTCATCAACAGCACGTCAATGAGTTCATGAAAATTAGGTCCCGTTTCAAGAGGATACTGCACGGGAACTACCTTGGAGCCATAAATGCTACGCAACTGTTCGAGCACATTGTCATAGTCACATTTCTCATTATCAAGCTGATTGACCAAAAAGATAACCGGCTTGCCCAGCTTTTCAGTATAACGGAAGTGGTTCTGAGTACCTACTTCGGGACCGTATTGTCCATTCAGCAGCAAAATAGCAGTATCGGTTACATTTAGCGCGGTTATGGCAGCCCCTACGAAGTCATCACTGCCCGGACAGTCAATTATATTTAGTTTTTTTCCATTCCACTCTACATGATAAACGGTAGAGAACACTGAATAACCATATTCTTGCTCTACCGGAAAATAATCACTAACCGTGTTTTTGGCAGTAATTCTGCCACGACGTTTTATAATACCACTCTCAAAGAGCAAAGACTCTGTGAGGGTGGTTTTACCTGAGCCATCATTGCCAAGAAGTGCAATGTTTTTAATTTCGTTAGTCTGATATACTTTCATGATATCTAAGGTTTAATTATTAACAAACGGATATGTGTTTCATATCTCCTAAAAATGTGGAGCGCAAATTAGAAAATAAAGAGAAAAAAAACAACTTAAAGGATAGTGTTACTAAACTATGTTTTACGACAGATATTCTATATTAGCATTATTTTTTTGTAACTTTGCCACAAAATAAGTTATCATGGCAGGCATCTACCTACATATACCCTTCTGCAAAAAGCGTTGCATTTACTGTGATTTTTTCTCTACTACTTGTAAAGAACAGAAAACAGCATACATCCGTGCATTGTGCCACGAACTAACTGACCGGAAAGACTATCTGAAAGGAGAACCCATAGAAACGATATATCTAGGTGGCGGTACTCCCTCACAATTGGCTAAAGAGGATTTCGAAGCTATTTTCTCCCATATTTATAAGGTGTATAAAGTAACCCCCAATGCCGAAATTACTTTAGAAGCTAATCCCGATGACTTAACATCGGAGTATATCTCTATGCTACGCACCTTTCCTTTCAACCGGATAAGTATGGGAATTCAAACTTTCCAAGAAACGACTTTAAAACAACTCCAACGACGACACACCGCCGACCAAGCCATTCGTGCCTTCCAAGGCTGCCGCACGGCAGGTTTTCAAAATATCAGTATTGACCTGATGTATGGGCTGCCCGGCGAAACGCTCACCTCATGGAAAAAAGATTTAAAACAAGCCCTTTCCTTACATCCGGAACATATTTCCGCTTATCATCTTATTTATGAGGAAGGAACTCCCCTGTGGAAACTCCGCGAACAACATAAAGTAGAAGAAGCAGACGAGGACTTAAGCGTTTCCCTGTTCGGTACACTAATCGACGAGCTCACTACTGCCGGATACGAGCATTATGAAATATCCAATTTCTGCTTGCCAGGTCTTCATTCCCGGCACAATTCCAGTTACTGGACAGAAAAGCAATATTTAGGTTGCGGTCCTTCCGCACATTCTTATAATGGCATTTCACGCCAATGGAATGTAGCTTCACTAGATAAATATATAGAGGGGATCTCAAGCGGAAATCCCACATTCGAAGTAGAAGAACTTGACCTATATACCCGTTACAATGATTTTGTCATTACCCACATACGTACACAATGGGGAATGCCACTGCCCAAACTCGGGAAACAATACGGAGAAGAACTGTACAAATACTGCCTACGTATGGCCACTCCACATTTACAACAAGGAACACTGGAAATAAAAAACGATACGCTAAAACTGACCCGTAAAGGCGTTTTTATATCAGACGGGATCATGAGCGACATGCTTTGGGTGGAGTAACTAATACTTCAGCGAATATTCACATATGCTATTTTAAAAGCATCCCCCAAAAATAAATGAATAATTTTATAAAATACGATAGGGAGATTTTCAAGTTTCCCTGTCTTTACTTATATAAACCAATAAACTAAAAAGATATGAAAACAAGTACGCGCATAGTTCTTCCATTCTTCCATGCATTAATGGAAGCTTATGCTTACAATAGCGAAAACGATTCTGAAGAACACAGGAAAACGGAACAAAAGAGTTCCGAATGCAACCATAACACAAATCAAATTTTGGAAACTCTTTCTCCGAATATTACAAGGAGGATAACAGACCCAGAATAAAGGCATATAAATTATTGAATAATAAAAGAAAACTAAAAACTAAATGATTTTTTCAACTTGCAATCAATACAGTATCAAGGGGATTTTCTTGATACTGTTACTAATGATTTCCACTACATTCATACAGGCTCAAAAAGCAGATCTTTCTTTCAGCATTCACTTAAAAAAAGCGAATCTGAAAGAATTCATATTTGAAATAGAAAAAGCCTCCGGCTACTCTTTTATTTATGGAGAGGAAATCATCTTTAAACATCCTATAACCCTCAGTCTAAGAAAAGCTCCATTAAGCCTGATTTTACAGAAAGCCTTTGCAGGACAGAATATCAGTTTCAAAATAAACAAAAATCACATTATATTAAAAAAATACGCTCTACAATCCAGCAAGAAGTCTTTTACCCTAAACGGGTATGTATTGGACAGTATATCGAAAGAAACATTGATAGGTGCCAATATTTATGATCAGAAAAACGGAGTGGGTACCACTACCAATCCTTTCGGATACTTTAGCATCACATTGCCTGAGGGGGGCACTAAACTAAACTTTTCATACATAGGCTATGCAGTAAAACAAGTGTCTTTGCACCTATGGAAAGATACTATGCTGACCATCCAACTCCACAATGACAACCAACTGAATGAGGTCATTATCTTGTCCGACAAACCCGAAACGGGTATTCAAAGCAGTCGTATGGGAGCAAGCAGTATTCCTATTCCCCACATAAAAAACACACCGGCATTGATGAGTGAGGCAGACGTACTAAAATCCATCCAACTACTGCCCGGTGTACAAAACGGAATGAACGGAACCAGTGGGTTATATGTACGCGGAGGAGGACCGGACCAGAACCTGATATTGCTAGACGGTATTCCGGTATATAATGCAGATCATCTTCTGGGGGTGTTCTCTGTATTTACTCCCGAAGCTATAAAAAACACTACACTCTACAAGAGTTCCTTTCCCGCCCGTTACGGCGGTCGGCTTTCCTCTATTGTCGATATACGCACCAACGACGGAGATATGCACCATTACCACGGTGCACTCAGTGTAGGTACACTTACCGACAAACTGCATTTTGAAGGACCTATCTGGAAAGGACACACTTCTTTCAGTCTTAGTGCACGTGCCACGCACACCGCCTTCTTCAAAAACCTCATAGTGGATAAAGATGATTATTACGCTGATAAATACAATTACTACTTTTACGACATCAATGCCAAGGTGAACCATAAATTCAATGACCGCAGCCGCCTCTTCATCGGTTTCTATAAAGGAAAGGACCACTACCACTTTGACACCCCCGACAGCAACAACTACTATCAGAACAACGACGACACTAAAGTCTATTATAAAGATGACAGCCACCTGAACTGGGGAAACACGATAGCCTATGGCCGCTGGAATTATGTATTCAATAGTAAGTTGTTCTGCAACACCACTATTTCCTACAATAACTATCTGATGAAATTGAATCAGGATGTGGAAGATACACGCACCTACCGGGGGCAAATATTAGATCGCTATAGCTATTTATCCCAATTCCGTTCGGGCATCAGTGACTGGAGTGCGCGCATGGACTTCGATTTTACACCCGCGCCGGAGCATCACATCAAGTTTGGAGCAGAATATATCCACCATACTTTCCGCCCGGGCATCTCCACTTCCAAGACTCAGGAAGTGGAAAACGGAGAGCAACAGGAAGAAACAATTTATGCCGCCAGCAATAATCATGTACTACGAGGACAAGAGGTATCACTCTATGCTGAAGATAATTTCAACCTGAACAGTCATCTCAGCCTAAATGCCGGTATAAGGGCATCTCTGTTCTCTACACAAGGAAAGAACTACTGTTCGATTCAACCACGCCTCTCTACACGCTACAACTTCGGACAGGGATTCTCCGCCAAGGCATCCTATACATGCATGGCACAATATGTACACTTGCTTTCATCCACTCCCTTCTCTATGCCCACGGATCTTTGGGTACCAATTACCAAAAACATACGCCCCATGTATGCCAATCAATACTCTCTTGGAGGCTATTATACCGGTCTGGCTGGCTGGGAGTTCTCTATAGAGGGATATTATAAGCAGATGCGTCACATACTGGAATATCAGGATGGCGTTTCCTTTTTCGGCACTTCCACTAATTGGGAGGAAAAGGTAGAAATGGGTGAAGGACGTTCCTTTGGTCTGGAAATGATGGTACAAAAGACTTTGGGAAAGACTACCGGTTGGCTGGCATATACGCTGGCAAAGACCGATCACCGTTTCAAAGATGGTGCCATCAGCCAGGGTAAATGGTTTCCTTATAAATATGACCGCCGCCACACCATCAGTCTGTGTTTGAATCATAAATTCAGTGAACGTATCGATGTCGGAGCTTCGTGGATATTCAATACCGGGGGATGCATCACAGTACCTGAACGGGAGACCATTATCATCCGTCCCGAAGGCAATATAGAATCTGCTCCTTATATTTCCCGGCGCAACAACTACCGCCTGCCAGCCAGTCATCGCCTAAACCTGGGTATCAACTTCAACAAGAAAACCAAGCATGGCATGCGTACCTGGAACATCAGCCTTTATAATGCCTACAATGCTATGAACCCCAACCTGGTTTACAGCAAATGGGAACAAGGTTACAATCTGATTTACAATGACTTTTACAACAGCATATATCAAGGAAACGGTAATCAATACAACTCAGAGAAAAAGTCGAAGACTGTTATCAAGAAACTGACGATACTACCCTGCATACCCTCTGTGACTTATACCTATAAATTTTAAAAGCCATACCAGATTATGAAAACAAGAATTAAATTACACCTTATTATATATATAGCTTTCGCCGGACTCTTTATGGCTTGTGAAAATGAAATCCCATATAATCCCGGACAACAAAATCCGCAGCTTATCATGAATGCCCTGCTCAACGCCGGACAAACAGAGAATCTCGTTTACCTGCATCTTAGTGTAGGAAACAGCATCGGCCGCATCAATGAAGCAACTCTTT
>ERZ779746.1203-NODE-1203-length-10427-cov-2.318454_pt1 | contig 10427 bp, 12 predicted proteins | sample MGYA00511888_ERZ779746 | MGnify/ENA primary metagenome ERZ779746 (study PRJEB29588, sample SAMEA1964695) | human gut metagenome | biome: human gut; feature: human-associated habitat; material: faeces | place: Denmark | collected 2008/2010 ... | reverse complement strand
CTGTTGCTGCCGTACCGTCATCCCACCATGGTGTGGGGCTTCGCCGGTACCGGCCTGCGTACCGTTATCTCGCTGGAGGGCTTCTATGACCAGCTGCTGGCCAACTTCCTGGCCATTGACCTGAACGGCATCGGCATCAACCTGCGGATCCCCACCGGCAGCCTGCTGGTGTTCGCGCTGCTGGCGCTGGCCATGTGGGCGTTCCTGCACACCAAGACCGGTACCGCCATGACCGCCGTGGGCTCCAACCCGGCGTTCGCCAAGGCCGCCGGCATCAACGTGGACAAGATGCGTCTTATCTCCGTCATCATGTCCACGTGGCTGGGCGCCGTGGGTATCCTGATGTACGAGCAGGGCTTCGGCTTCGTGCAGCTGTACATGGGCCCCTTCTGGATGGCGCTGCCCGCCGTGTCCGCCATCCTCATCGGCGGCGCGTCCGTGAATAAGGCGTCGATCCCCAATGTGATCATCGGTACGTTCCTGTTTCAGGGCATCGTCACCATGACGCCTACCGTCATGAACTCCGCGTTCCACATGGATATGTCCGAGGTCATCCGTATCATCGTCTCCAACGGCATGATCCTGTACGCACTGACCAGAAAGACGGAAGGAGGGCGCTGAACATGAATAATCTGATGAAGAAAAAAGTAAGCGTTCTTGACCTGATCCGCGGCAACTCCGTGCCGCTGATGTTCGTCCTGATCTGCGCCGTGTTTATCCCGCTGTCCGGCTTCTCCGGCAGCTATCTGCTCAACGAGATCATGACCCGTCTGGGCCGCAACGCCTTCCTGATCCTCAGCCTGCTGATCCCCATTATGGCCGGTATGGGCCTGAACTTCGGCATGACGCTGGGCGCCATGGCGGGCCAGATCGGCCTGATCCTGGTAGCCGACTGGCAGATCTGGGGTATCCCCGGTCTGGTGCTGGCGGCCATCATCTCCATCCCCATCTCCATCCTGCTGGGCCTGATGTGCGGCGTGCTGCTGAACCGGGCCAAGGGCCGCGAGATGATCACCAGCTACATCATTTCCTTCTTCGTGAACGGCGTGTATATGCTGGTGGTGCTGTACATGATGGGCCCCATCATCCCCATTGCCCACAACACCCTGAAGCTGCCCCGCGGCTACGGTATCCGCAATACCGTCAGCCTGCTGCCCATGCGCCAGACCATCGATAATGCGCTGGCCATCTACGTGGGCGGCGTCAAGATCCCTGTGCTGACCCTTATCATCATTGCGGTGGCCTGCCTGTTCATCGTGTGGTTCCGCAAGACCAAACTGGGTCAGGACATGCGCGCCGTGGGTCAGGACATGGAGGTGGCCCGTGACGCCGGTATCAACGTGGAGCGCACCCGCATCATCTCCATGGTGATCTCCACCGTGTTCGCCGGCTTCGGCATGATCATCTACCTGCAGAATCTGGGTAACTTCCCCACCTACAGCGCCCACACCAACGTGGGTATGTTCTGTATCGCGGCTTTGCTGGTGGGCGGCGCGTCCGTGGAAAAGGCGTCCATCGGCAACGTGTTCCTGGGCGTTATCCTGTTCCACACCATGTTCATCGTGGCGCCCTCTGCCGGTACGAAGATCACCGGCGACTCCATGATCGGCGAGTACTTCCGTGTGTTCATTTCCTACGCGGTCATCACCATCGCGCTGGTCATGTACGAAACCAAGAAGCGCAAGTCCCAGAGCCTGATGGGCCAGATGCTGGCGCAGGCCCAGAAGGACGAGGAGGAGGGTAAGACGGCATGAAAGCACGCAGACTGATTATCCGAATCGCCGCCGTTCTGGTGCTGGTCGTGATCGGCGTGATCATGAGCATCATCGGCCGCGGCCATACCATCTATCTGGACAACAAGACGCTGGAGTACGACGGCCAGACCTACAAGGCACCCTATAAGGTGACCATCACCGTGGGCGGCGAGGAGCTGACCAAGCTGTACGACAAGGAGCGCGGCTCCACCACCTGCCTGGGCCAGACCTTCACCGTGACGCTGACCGTTATGGAAAAGAAGAACGGCACGGAGGAGACCCAGACCTACAAGATCCCCGTCCCCAAGAACATGGACGGCGTGATCCTCAACATCCCCGGCTATCTGGCCGGTCTGCCTCAGGAGGCGTACATCACCGAGTTCGTTCCGGCTGTGACGGAGGAGCCCGTTGACGACGAGGTTCCCGGCGGTGAGGACGACCTGATCCCCGGCACCGATGGCGATTCCGCGATCCCTGATATGTAAAAATGCTTCGATACAGCCCATGCTGCCTGCATGGGCTGTATCAGCCATTGTGGAAAAACAAGCAAAACGGAGGTAAATATTATGGCTGTATTGTCCGGGCTGAAGCCTGAAAGAGTGTTTGCGTATTTTGAGAAGCTCTGCTCCGTGCCTCACGGCAGCGGCAACACCAAGATCATCAGCGATATGTGCGTGGGCTTCGCCAAGGAGATGGGCCTGCGGTACCGTCAGGAGCCCTGCAACAACGTCATTATCTGGAAGGACGCTTCCGCCGGGTACGAGAACGCCGCGCCCATCATTTTGCAGGGCCATATCGACATGGTCTGTGCCAAGACCGACGACTGCACCAAGGACATGACCACCGAGGGTCTTGACCTGATGACCGACGGCGAGTGGGTGTGGGCCGACAAGACCTCTCTGGGCGGCGACAACGGCATCGCCGTGGCCATGATCTTGGCCATTCTGGAGGACGAGACGCTGGCCCATCCCCCCATCGAGGCGGTGTTCACCGTGGACGAGGAGGTGGGCATGGACGGCGCCTTCGCGCTGGACTGCTCCGACCTGAAGGGCAGGAAGCTGCTGAATCTGGACTCCGAGATCGAGGGCGTGTTTACCGTTTCCTGCGCCGGTGGTATGCCAGATATAAGCATTGCGATTTGTGAGCGTAGCCTGTCTTATAAGGGCTTCTACGGCATACACCTGATAGGGGCGCATAACCATCAGAATCTTATCCGTATCGTTCAGGATGGTATAGCGTGTCAGCATCTTGATGATGTGATCCCTTGCCAGAAAAGAGATTGAGAAGTCCTTCAGGTTGGTAATACGGATGTTGTTGAAATCCGTCCAGAAGAAGGCGAGGCTATACATCAAGTCCCTGTCGGAGTTGGCAAAGTATTTGGTATCAACGCCGTTGGAGACAATGAAAAGCTGAATGAAGTGATATAGTCCGTTATAGGAGTGCTTCTTATAGCGCATGACCTGATTGACTGCTTCTCGAATGTCAATCCCCCTGCGCTTTAACTCGACCTGAATCAAAGGCAAGCCATTCACAAGAATCGTTACATCATAGCGGTTGACATACTTGCCTACAACCGTTGTCTGATGTGTAACTTGGAAGATATTCTTGGTGTGATCCTGATCGAAGAAGGAAAGGTAAACCTTCGTCCCGTCCTCACGCTCAAGGACAAACTTGTCTCTCAGAATTTTTGCGCTCTGGAACACGGACTTTCCAAGCATGAGGTTAAAGATACGCTCCCACTCTTTATCGGTGATAGGCGTATCAAGTTTGGGCGCATTGAAGGCTTCAAACTGAACTTTGAAGTTTTCCACCAATGCGTCATAATCAGGAATATCGACTGTGCTGTATTCCTGCTTGTTTAGCTGCTCTATGAATTGTTGCTCAAGAGCCGCTTCGCTCTGGTATGCCATATCTTCATCTCCAATACTTGAGGATCATTTTGGGTTGCCAACCGATCCTCATTTTATTCTATCACGGCTACTGTCCGATATAACGGACTCATTTTCGTCTTATTTCCAATGTCACATCGCCATTATCCGCAATGGACATTTGCATCGTTTTCAAATACTTGTCCACAAACTGTTTCTGTTCCGAAGAACTCATTTCAATTCGAGTCGCTCTTAACGCCTCTGTGAACATCTCGTAGATATTCAGCCGCACCGCCTGATCTATGTAATGATACATCTCTTTGAACAGTGCGCCGATCTTAATATCCTCTGCATTGCCGGAGTAGAAGTCATCAATGTAGCAATAGAATATACCGGCATTGACAAGTGCGTTCTTCAAATCCGGTCCGCAGTTTTCGCGCTCTATCATGACAAGGAACCGAGCCTCCGGTAAAGAAGAAATCAGTCCCCAATAGTCGGAGTCGCTGGACACCAAAATAAAGGAATCCACATTGTTTTTGTAATGCTCCTGACAAGTTCGGGCAATCAGCATCACATCGACCAGAGACTTGTTCTGCTTTACCCGTTCGGTCATCATGTGTTCGACCGGGATGTGGGTAAAACTATCCAGAATACGCCAAGCAGATGCACTATGCACATCATCAAACAGGATGATGGATGCTATCTTCTGTGTGTACTGATAGTCAAGATTCTTGAGCGTAGCGCAGAGCTTGTACGGATCAGAGTTTTCACAATCTACCACTACGACAACCTTTTCGCTGCTACCAATAAACTCGTAGATGCTTCCTTTAATGTAACTTCCAGCATCAGAAACTTTACTGTACTCTGTAAAGTAGTCACCGTTCATTTGATAAAGCAGCGTCACGAATTTTTTATCGTTATAGAGCAGATTACCGACATCCTCCGGTTCCCAGTTTATATACATCTGGTAAGGATAAAAGAGCAAGTGAGCGTAATAAATATCTGCTGCTGCTTTTGTCCCTTCCTCTTTCAAGCCATCTGGCATGAGAAAGAGGTTTTTTACATACAGCCAATTCAGCCAAAGAGGAAATAGCTTCTTGCAATTATTGATCCGATCAGAAATCAGCTTGTTTATCTCAACGATATGCTGACTTAGCTTCGTGCTGGACTTCTTTATAAAACTAATGCCATCCGCATTTAGTTGTTGAAGGCTATCCTGCGGCACATATTCCGGCATACTGCTGATTGAGAGATAACTAAACTTCATGCGCTCGTTGATATGCTTGAAGTTTCTTTCAATCGCTGTCCTTATGATACACAAATGACGGATTATCCGTGCCGTTTTGTCTGCATCAAGTTTTTCGTATATCTCTATTTTGGGTGCTTCATGCTCATTATCAAAAATCCGTTTCGGAACACCAATCAAATATGCAACCTTAGAAACAATTTCATAGGTGCTGTCTTTGTAGGTGACTCGATCATCTGTGGGAAACGCCTCCGCTTCAACGAGGGCATTTTTCTCAGTCACAGCATTCTCAAGGACATCCATATATGCTCCTTTCGCTGAGGTATTTTTCTCTACCTATAACAAAATAGCCGCACGAATACTCGGACCTACTTCTTGCCCGTTCGCACAGCTTCACATATATCTCCAATGTCACAATTCAAATAGTCGCAAATGCGCAGCAGAACAGAGAGAGCTACATCCTCGTTCTTATTGAGCTTACTCATCGTGCCAGGAGACAGCTCTATATCCTTGCGTAAAGTTGATTTTGGGATCTCTCTTTCAATGAGCATTACCCATAATTTCTTATAGCTTATCTTCATAAAAGCACCTCTCTCAAACGCTTATAGTGAGACTCATTATATTATACACCAAACGCTTCAAATTTTCAATACGATACTCCAAAAATTCAAAATATATTTCAATTTCATGGAGCGCATTACGAAGAAGAAAGCCTGAGCCGATTTATTCATACGGCTCAGGCTTTGGTGGTTATTCCAACTCGCTACTTTTGGCTTTTTCATGCTCCTGTGAAAGCGTTGGACTGAGGAAATCATCGACATTTGCCTTCATGGTATCAATCACTTTAGCCTCTTTTTTGAGCCTTGCTCGTTCGTCGTAGAGACGCTGCTGCTCTTCCAAAAGGCGTTGCTGCTCGGCTTGCAGAGACTTCATACTTGGAAGTTTTTCACCATCTTGCATAGCAAGCAATGTACTCTTTGCTGCTTCAAAAACGACAAGCTCTGCCTCGTGCGCAGCTCGAAAACTCTGCTTGTTCTTCGTCTTTGAGTAGGCATCATAGACCGGCTTGAGCTTTTGATAGGTTGAGATATTCTTGATAAGCGGCTGCACCTTTCGGAGCTGCGCTTCAACGACTTTCAAGTCAGCGCCGGTACGCTCATAAGAACTATGAATGTCTTCGACTTTCTTTTCAAGATCGGCATATTGAAGCAGCTCGTTCTCAGTGAGGTAGTTTAGCGTTCTGGCGGCTTCTTTGAGGATCTTAATCTTCATAGAATGCTCAAAGCCCTTGCTGTCGATCTGCTTAATTCGGTTTTGAATATCGCTGATGAGAGAGATGTTCTTCCTACCGTTCTGCATCTGCCGTCTGCGGGCATTGCGTCCTTGAATGCGTTCCTTGATCCGGTCCTCGGTGTAGTTATCTCCGATGGTTTTTGCACGGGTGAAACGCTCTTGCCCTTCGGCACGGAAGGAGATGTATTTGCCGGTTTTGATTTCATATCCGGCGTCCTGCATCAGCTTCAAAAACTCATCGTAGTCCTTTGCTGTGATCACACAGCGATCAATGGTCTGCTTGAGTTTTTGCTTCCAACTTGTACCGCGTTTGGCTTCGGTGTATTCCTTGTAGTCCATGCCTTTTCCCTGAGAGGGAGGAATAACTGACAGCCCGTGTTCAGCACATATCTCATCACTGAGATGCCGCATCTCACGATAAGTTTTCTTATTGCTTCGGTACGCATGGAAGTCAACATAGTTGACAGCGTTAAAGATAATATGATTGTGGCAATGCCCCTTGTCGATGTGCGTTGCAATCACATACTCGTACTTTCCCTTGAACCATTCGTCGGCAAACTGCTTACCGATTTCATGCGCTTGTTCCGGCGTGACTTCATCAACCGCAAAGGATTGGATCAGATGTCGGGCGATCACCTTCGGCATCTGCATTCCTTGCTGCACTGCAAGGTTTCTTGTCCATTCAAATTCTTTTGCTGCCGCGTCGCTTGCAGCGCATCCATAGGACGAAACATAGAAGGCATCGTCTGTCTTCTGCGGGTCGAGAATATAGGCAAGAGCTTTATTTACAGTTCCTCGGATTGGCTTGATTTTAGTAATCGCCATATCTCAGCCTGCCTTTCTTTCAGCTCTGCAACATCGTCCTCATAGAAGTGTCCTGTGGAGTTGATTCGGCGGCAAATGTGGTTGATATTTGCCGCTGCGCGAGATACTGCTGCGGCAAGTTTCTTCTGCTGCGTGTAGTCCACTTTGATGATGTAACCGTCAATCGCCATCTTGCGAAGATACGCTCCCATGTTGTTTGTACCAAGCTGTTTCATCTTTCCTTTGATAATCCGTTTCTCGTCATCTGAAACAAAGAAGAGTATCTGATTTGGTCGTGTTCTGTTTGCCATAAGCGGTTTGTCCTTTCATAAAGATAGAGGGTTTGGGAGACATCCCAACAAGCATTTTCTGGATTAAGGGGAGGGTTTCCTTAATCCAAAATCGCCGTGTGTATATACACCGGCTGTGCTTGCTATTCTCTAAAATCGTAATCTTAGTTGGAAGTCCCCCGTAAAATACCCCTTCGTAATACAACGGACAAATTCCGCGATTTTGTCTCACGCATAAAAGAAAAAGACGCCCGAAAGCGCCTTTTTAGTATTGTTCAAGCGATGAGAACGCATCACTCTCAATGGTCAGGATGTCATCCATCGGGATCTTCGTGCCGTCCTGCATGGTAATCAGGCGTTCAAAATCATCCAGCTTTTTCACGATGCCTGTTGCTTCAAGATAAGCACCACCGGCTTTTCGCTCATCTGCTTTGAAGTATGTGATTGCCACCTCCGGCTCATCTTCAAGGTGCTCCACAAGGAACTGAAACTTCAAATTTAGGTTATTGAGTTCTTCATCATCCAACTCAATCTTTGTGTCGGTCAGACGCCCGGTTTCTTTGATAGCGGCATCATAACCAGTGAGAGCTGCGAACGGAGAAAACTGAGCTGCACGATCTGACATCGGCATCTGCGGTCTGGTTGCAGAGACATGGTGAGGCATATTAAGAATATCACCATATTTTTGCTCAGAGTAATTCATGCCGCACCACCTTTCTTTTAGATCCTGTTGTATATCTCAAGTGTTTTATTACGAAGCTGCTGTAAGTGTTGGTGTAACTCCCATGTTTGATTTTCGTCTTCACTCAATCGTTTAGCAATCTCTTGGAATTTGCGTTCACGCGCGTAGTCATCGGATATGTAAACATAGTCAATAAAGCATTGGTGACACCAATAATTTCGGATTTCTCGAATTTTCTCCAACAACATATAGTCCCGTTTAGTAAGATCGGGGTGTCCATCGCTATAATCTAATTCCTTTACTTTTTTTATCATTGACCCCAGATTTACTTTTTCAAGAGCATCAAGGTTTTTGTCAAAATCACCCTTGCACATTCCGGCATAAATCAACTTCAAGTCATGCTCAATACACTGAACTTGCATTATCAACTCACTGTGAATCAGTTTGAATTTGTCTCGTGTCATATCTATTCTCCTTACGCCTTATGCCCACCAATCTGCTCATTGCGGTCCTTTGCGGTTGCGCCTTCCTCCAAGTTCATGCCTTTGAGTATGGCGTTCTTTCCATACTTCTTCTTGATGATGAGCATTGCCTGTTGCATTTTCTTTTCCCGATCCAGCTCTGCTTTTTCGCGCTTTCGTTGTGCTTCTAAGGCAGTGAGATCTGTGAAGAGATCAAGCTGCTCATAGCCTCCGTTTTTCACTGGCGCGTCTGCTTCTGGAACAACATGATTTGCTGTGATATTCAGCCGACGCACAAGAAGATTCTTGTCCACGATCCTATCAAAGAGTTCTGCCGTAGCACACATTATTTTCTTCGTAGATGATGTGTGACCGTCAAGATTGATTGAGCCGTGCGCCTGTTTTGGTATCTGCCGTCCGTAATGGTCTTTTACAACTGTCCCGTGATATTTTCGGCTTCGTTCGGGATCGGTGAGGTTTTCTATATCGTAGCCAACTGTGATGACGATTTGATCTGTCACAAGTCCTTTGTCCACCAAGTCCAGCACGAGAAGATCAGCCATCTCACGGAGGACGAGCTTTGCCTTTTCAGCCTCATAGGGGCAATGCAGGACTTGTCCTGAGCCTAAGCTGTTGGTGCTGGGCTTGTAGGCTTTGATTGCTTCAACCGTGCAAGGCTCCCAGCCCCACGCATGGTCGATCAGCAGTTCTGCGTTCTTGCCGAAAAGTTTGTAAAGCAAGTCCTCATTTTTCGCCGAGCATCGGGCAACATCGCCCATCGTAAACATTCCGCTTTCTTCGAGCTTCTTTGCATAGCCTCTACCGACTCTCCAAAAGTCTGTGAGCGGCTGGTGCGTCCAAAGCTCACGGCGAAACTTCATCTCATCCAACTCTGCAATGCGAACACCGTTTTTATCTGCCGGAATGTGTTTTGCCACAATATCCATCGCAACTTTGCTGAGAAAAAGGTTTGTTCCAATCCCGGCGGTTGCGGTGATACCGGTTGTCTCAAGCACATCCAAGATCATCTTCATCGCAAGGTCATGTGGCGTGAGATGATAGGTGTTCAGATAATCCGTCACATCCATAAACACCTCGTCGATGGAGTAAACCACAATGTCTTCCGGCGCAACATACTTCATGTAGACCTCATATATCCGCGTACTGATCTCCATGTACCGAGCCATTTGCGGCGGTGCGATGATGAAGTCAATCGCAAGCTCAGGATTAGCTTGCAGCTCAGAAAAGAAATGCGATGATCCTTCGAGCTTTCGTTTCGGTGCATCGTGCTGTCTTCCTGCGTTCGCTTCTTTGACACGCTGCTTCACCTCAAACAATCTGCCGCGTCCTGAGATGCCATAACTCTTGAGGGATGGGGTAACAGCAAGGCAAATGGTTTTGTCAGTCCGGCTTTCGTCCGCGACAACAAGGTTTGTGTCCAGAGGATCTAAGCCTCTATCACGGCATTCGACGGAGGCATAGAAGCTCTTGAGGTCGATGGCAATATAGGTGCGTTGTTTCAACTCCTGTGCCTCCTTTTTATCACTGCATCAGTTCGCCAAACTGGAATTTGTATTATTGGTTACTATATTTGGCGGCTTGTTCTTTCCAGTATGCCATAATATTTTCAACCATTGTAATACATTCATTTTTAGCAGTAGTTTCATTATATTCTTGCATATTGCTGAAAATATGTCCGCATGGTTCTAAATCATCATCTTCAAAACCACCACAGACACCAACAAGCCATTTACCAAGCAACGACGCTTTGAATTTGAAAATGTAATAATGCATTTCATTAAAATCAAATTCACCTGCACATTCAATTTTGAAAGGCTTTTTTCCTAATTCATGAGGGTCAGATAACCACTCAATCATTGCTGTTTGTGCTGCGTATAGCTGTTCCTTATTCATTTCCATCTACCTCCAAAAATCCCGATTTGTTTCGTAAATTCTCTTCCCAAACGCATACGATTCCTGCAAACGCTCCGTCCTATCAAAGCGGCATCGGCGTCCGGGCAATCAGAAT
>ERZ779746.1200-NODE-1200-length-10449-cov-2.661920_pt1 | contig 10449 bp, 12 predicted proteins | sample MGYA00511888_ERZ779746 | MGnify/ENA primary metagenome ERZ779746 (study PRJEB29588, sample SAMEA1964695) | human gut metagenome | biome: human gut; feature: human-associated habitat; material: faeces | place: Denmark | collected 2008/2010 ... | reverse complement strand
GTGGGCTTGTCCTTCGTGATAGCGTCAAACGCTGTCTGTGTTGTATCCATTGAATAGCTCCTTTCTCTTTATGGAAAATCGAATAGATCGTACAAAGTCATTTGCGCGTCGTCTTGCTTGAATTTTTCGTCAATTTCCGCAAACGTCCGTTTCCTGTCGAACTTCTCTGTTACCTTGTTCGGCAATGCTTGAAGCTCCAGCATTCTTTCCCACAAGTCTTTGTGATAATCGTATAAGTGCCGCAATTCCTTTTCTTTTGCATTCGGGCAGAACCAGCACCCACCGCGATCCGTGAATTCATATATCGGCGATAAAAGCCCGTACGCTCTGCACATATCGAACGTTGCGCTTTCTTCTATACCGTACTTGTCCAGCAAGGAAATCTTCTTCGTTCCTTCAAGTCGCAAAAGGCGTTCTTGTTCGTCTTTCGCTATTCCTAAATATTGAATAACGTCGTCGCCCATCTGCCTTTTGTATTTATTGATCGGTGGTAGTTTGCAATCCCTTTGGATCGAACAGCGTCCACAAAGCGGGAACGCCCGTATTTTTCCGGCTTGATCGCCTTTGGTGATAACGTGCTTGAAGTTTGAAACGTAGGTCTTTTGAGAACGAAGGATTGTAACCTTGATACCCCAGCTTTCAAATATCGGCTTCGCTGTTTCATATATGAATTGTCTATGCTCCGGAACTTCGCCGCTTATTTCATCGTCGAACATTACTTCGCAATAAACCACTTCGTCCAGCGGCTCGTTATGCTCTTTCGCAAGAATTACCGTCGCTATGCTATCTTTGCCGAAGGAACAAGCCGCCATATACTTCATATTGAATAGCTCCTTTCGGTTTTTAACAGTTTGCCGCGCGTCGGTTTCCTCTGCGTCGGAAATTCTCTTGCACCGTCGCTTGTGCAAGATCGGCGCTGTACTTCGGGCGGGCGTAGCCGTCAAACTCTCCCGTATAGCCGCGCTTCAACTCTTCGTAGATAGCGGCGGCGCTCCTTTTCAGACGGGCGGCAATGTCAACAACGCGTTCACCCTCTGCATACATTCTTTCGATCTCGCGGCGCTGTTCCAGCGTCAAATAACTGTATCCGTTCAATGTTTTAACCTCCTTCCGCCTGCCTTCGGATAAAAAAATAATGCAGGAAAAACCGTAACGGTTTCTTCTGCATTTAATGATACTCTCAACATTCTGTGCAAACGCCGCCCTTTTTTCTTGAAAAGGATTATTTTCTATGTTAGAATATATGAAATTTATTAATATTTCGTAAAGGAAGCCACTGCGGTTCTGCATTCCAGCAATTGATTACCGCAGTTTTGTCCGATCAGCATTTTACTTTTAAAAGAAGTCTCTTTTGCAGCTGCAGGATTGTAACGAATCGAGAAGAAAACCGGAGATTCCAATAAGATAGAGGCAAAACACGATGATCAACGGGCTGATAAAAAAAATAAAAATACTGCGGCAGGTAATTATTTTATCGTTAAAGCAATGGACTGCATACCGCTCCAATATCCTAACGGTCTTTGTAATCGCCCCCATCGGTATGCTTGCACAATATTTTATCTGGAAAGCAGTGACGGATTCCAACGGCAGTATAAACGGGATGGATTTTACGCAGATATTTACATATTATGCAGTCACCATCCTCCTGAATCTGTTTCTGTCTGATGATACGGCAGGCACTTTACGAGGCTTAATTTATCGGGGTGATTTGAATTCCTATTTATTAAAGCCCGTAAGCTACTTCCAGTACGCATTGGCTGAAAAAATCGGTAAGAAGATTCTTTCGTTCTTTTTGGAATTCATTCCTTTGGCGCTGATCTTTATTTTTATATTCCAAATCAACCTGATTCCGCATAATATTTTCTGGACCGCAGTCTCGGTAAGCCTTAGCTTTATTATGATTTTTCTGATTCAATACTGCGTGGGAATTACCGCGTTTTGGCTGACAAATAATTGGGGGGTGAATATGGCGGTAAATGTTCTGATCAATTTTTCATCAGGCCTTTTGATCCCGCTTTCTCTCTTTCCGCTGTCCATTCAAAAGCTGCTGTTTATTCTGCCGTTTCAATTCATGTATTATATTCCGGCAAGAGTCTTTCTCGGAAATTATGAGCTTGCCGAGTGGAGAATCTCTTTGCCGCATATAATCCTGATCCAATTTGCTTACGTTGTTATGATATGGATCTTAACCGGATTTCTATGGAAAAGGGGAATCAAAAAATTCATGGGGGTGGGCACATGATCAGCGCTATCAAAGCCGCATGTTTGGGGTTAAAGCTTGCTTTTGCGGAAAATATGGCATATCGTTCAAGCTTCTTTATCAGCATGTTCATCATGTTTATCACAGAGTTCTTTTTTCCGATTGTAACGCTGGTTATTTATAATACCGGCGCTTCCTTTCCGGGATGGACGCTTTACGAATTATTGATGGTTCAGGGAACCTTTATCCTGGCAAAAGGAATTGCTTTTCCGCTTTTTATCGGTCTCTTCTTTCATGTCATGTGGCTGGTAAGATCAGGAGACCTCGATATCTTTCTGCTGCGGCCGCGGCCCCTGCTTTTCAGCCTGATCATATCGTCCTTTAACATTCATGATATGAGTAAATTTTTATCAGGCGCCGTCATTATCATATATGCCGCTGTCCATCTTCCCGGATTCAGCATATACCGTTGGCTGTGGTTCGTTCTGCTGCTGCTTCTTTCCGTTGCATTGATCTTTTCCTTCATATTGTTAATGGTAGTTTATACTATGCGTTTTATCGGTTCTGACAAAGTATTAGGGCTGATAGACCCCATCACACAGTATGGACTTTATCCGAGAAGTATTTACAGTAAACCGGTAAAGATAATGATCACAAACATCATTCCGGTGGCCATGATCGGCTTTTTTCCAGCCTCCATTCTTTTAGGCAAAGATTCGGAGGGCTTTATGTATGCCTTGCTTGCCACGCTTTTATTTATGACTGTAAGTATATTTTTATGGATTCGTTCTTCTAAAAAGTACACAAGCGCCGGAGGATGACAAAAATGAGTACGATCATTGATGTTAAAAATTTAAATAAAGAATTTGTTACCTATCACAGAGGCCATTCATTGGCCAGTATCTTAGGCAGCCTGTTTGCCCGAAAAAAGAAAATTGTACATGCCGTAAACGATATCAGCTTTTGTCTTGAGGAGGGCGAGCTTGTGGGCTTTCTCGGTCCAAACGGCGCGGGAAAATCTACAACGCTCAAAATTCTGACAGGAATCCTGCATCCCAGCTCTGGTACGGTCCATGTCATGGGCTATGTCCCTTGGGAGGACCGAAAAAGATTTGTTGCAAAAATCGGCGCGATCTTCGGACAAAAATCCCAGCTTTTTATGGATGTCCCTCCGCTTGATGCTTTTTATTTAAATAAAGCAATTTATAATATTCCGACCGCAGCGTTTCACAGCAGGCTTGCGCTGCTTGTCGAGCTTCTGGATGTCGGGGATATTATCAAAAAGCCTACGCGGCAGCTTTCTTTAGGGGAACGCATGAAATGCGAATTCATTATGGCAATGCTCCACGATCCGAAAATCGTATTTTTAGACGAGCCCACCATCGGGCTGGACGTGATTGCAAAGCAAAAAATCAGAAATTTTATTCACGAAATGAATAAAAAAGGGACCACCTTTATTTTAACAACGCACGATATCGCCGACATTGAATATTTAGCAAAAAGGGTGATCGTGATAAAAAGCGGAGATCTCGTTTTTGACGATACGATACAGGCGCTGAGACGCAAACTAGGCAATATCAAGTTAATTGCCGTATCGGCCCGCAGCGGGCTGCCGGAAATCGTGCATCCGGGAATCAAAATGGTCAGCAGACAATCAGATCTTGAGGCAGAGATTGCGGTTGACTGTGACGTCATTGATATTGTAGACTGTATCAGGCTGATAAGCGAAAGGGCCGAAATAAAAGATATTAACATTCAGGACCTGCCCATTGAAAACGCGATTATAGACCTCTATAAAAAAGAATCAGCCTCATGCGGCATACGATAAATCACGGGAGGCAAAAAAATTGGATCTTATTTTCAGGCAATGTACACAGGAGGATCTTTATGCGCTGCAGCAGATATCCCGCAGCACATTTCAGGAAACCTTTTCAGATCAGAATGCGCCGGCTGAGCTGCAGGCCTATTTGGACAAGGCCTATCATGAGGAAAAGCTGCAAAAGGAATTATTAAATGAAAATTCCTGGTTTTATTTTCTGTATCTTGACGGCTCGCTATCCGGCTATATGAAGCTGAATGAGGGTTCTGCGCAAACGGAGTTCCGAGATCAAGCCTCTTTAGAGATCGAAAGAATATACATTCTGCAAAAATTTCAAGGCTTTGGACTGGGCGGCTATCTCATAAACAAAGCGGCAGAGATGGCAAATGCGCGGGGAAAACGATATGTCTGGCTCGGGGTATGGGAAAAAAACGAAAAAGCCCTCGCGTTTTACAAGAAGCATGGTTTTTACAGAATCGGAGCGCATCCGTTCTTTGTCGGAAACGATGAACAGACTGATTATATTATGCGCAAAGATCTGTAAAGCATGCCCCTGTCTGGTCTTGTGCATTGCCGGATATCACAGTTTGTGATTCGTTTGAAATCTCGAAAGGCAGACGATCAGACAGCAAAATCAATGCCTTCAGAAAAATATATAAATAAAAGGATATGAACCTATGAAAAATCGCGAAAAATTAGAAGCATGCACAAAAGACGAGCTGATCCGTCTCATTGAAATTTATGCAAAGAATTGGCTTGCAATGGACGGCGTATGGTTTCAGTCAATCGAACGGAAATACGGGATGGAAGAAGCCATGTTTCATGATGCAGAAGCATGGAAGGTGTTTACGGTCATAGAAGCACGGAGAATAAAAGAATTTCTGCAGCTGCCCCAGCAGGCCGGCTTAGAGGGGCTGGCAAAGGCTTTGTCCTTTCGCTTCTACGCAAATATAAACCAAGATGAGATCATCATGCAGGACCATACCTTAATTTACAGGACATTGGAATGCAGGGTGCAGTCCGCAAGAAAACGCAAGCAGATGGAATTTCATCCCTGCAGGTCCGTCGGAATCATCGAGTACGCGGAATTCGCCCGCACAATCGACAGCCGCATCACCTGCGAGTGTTTGAGCTGCTTTCCTGAAATCAGCGATGAGACGTGCTGCTGCGCCTGGCGTTTTACGCTGGAGGAATGAATCCGGGATTTTTTATGCAGAAAGTGTCGACAGACGGGCGGCAAAATCCCGCCTCCGGAAGAAAGCAAACGCGCGGTCCGGCGCTGTTCCGGAGCAGAATTTTGAAGGGAGAAATGAGTCATGAAACGGCAAATAATCAAGATTGATGAAAAAAAATGCGACGGATGCGGTCTTTGCGCAGCTGCCTGCCATGAAGGCGCCATCGGCATAGCGAATGGAAAAGCAAGGCTGCTCCGTGACGATTACTGCGACGGTCTCGGGGACTGCCTGCCGGTATGTCCTGCCGGTGCGATCTCCTTTGAGGAGCGGGAAGCCGCGGCATACTGCGCCGAAGCCGTAAAACGCAGTACCGCGGCAGCGCCATTGCCGGCTCCGGAAGCATATTCGGAAAGCCGCCTCATGCAGTGGCCGATACAGATCAAGCTGGTTTCCGCTGCCGCGCCGTTTTTTGACGGAGCCAAGCTGTTGATTGCCGCAGATTGTACCGCGTTTGCATACGGAAGCTTTCATGAACGTTTTATGAAAAATCACATTACACTCATCGGCTGCCCGAAGCTGGACGGCTGCGATTATTCCGAAAAGCTGACGGCGATCCTAAAAGAAAATCATATCGAAAGCATTACGGTAGTCCGTATGACGGTGCCCTGCTGCGGCGGAATCGCCGCGGCAGTTATGCAGGCGCTGAAAAATACCGGAAAAAGAATCCCCTGTCAGATCATCACAGTGTCCACGGACGGAAAACTGCAGGAAGCATCGCGGTAGGCATTATCCCTGCCGCCGCTTCATTCTGCGCCAGTTATAGAATCCGTAAAGATCATTGCAAAAAAACATGATAAAACAAATTACCATCGGCAGATAAGACAGGCTTTCGGCTGTCGCCAGGACCCAGAGCACAATCAATACAAGATCATTGGCCGCATAGGCAAGGGCATACGCAGGGCTCCGGTACAGCATGAGATAAGAGGCAAGAAAGCTTGTCGCAATAGAGACCGTACTAACCGCCAAATTTGCCGTATGAAAATACGCAAGGACAAAATAAAAGAGAAACGTCACGGCAGCAGTCAGAAGGAACATCTGTACCGTCCGCCTGCGTCCGAGCACTGCAACCGCTACCTCTGATTTTCCCTTTTTATACGGATGCCGCAGCCACGCCGCCACCGACAAACCCGCAATCGGCATGGTCATGCCCAGATATGTAATCATCTCGCCGTAATAGCGGAAGCGCAGAGAAATCACTGCATAAAGCAAACTGAAAACCACTGTCAGAATCTGTCCGAAAACATCTCCCTTTGCCACAAAAATCAAGGCCGTAACTCCGATCAGAGAAGCAAGCACGGTAAGCAGATTCAATGTACCGCCGAACAAAAATGGTCCGGCAGCGGAAACCAAGGTCACCACTGCAGCGGACGTCAGCCATAAGATCCACTCAAATTTTGTTAAGGTGCGGAACGGATTGCGCAGTCTCATAAAAAACCTCCTAAAATAAAAAGCACCCGCCATACACATCTGCAAAGACCTAACGATGTGTATACGAGTGCAAAATGCACAACTACCCGGTGGCAGTGATTATGCTCAGGTTCGATTATAGCATAGAAAGAAAAAAAAAGCAATATATGTCCGGATCATCAAATTTTTTTGCAGTATTGACTTCATTCCGCGCTTATGATTATGATATATGCGTAAATATATATGGAAACAATGATATTGTACATATGGAGGTTTATCAAATGGATTATTTGGGAAAGGAAATTCCAAAACTCGGCTTCGGGTTCATGCGGCTTCCCGTTAAAGACGGCGCAGTCGATATCGAACAAACTTCAAAAATGGTGGACCTGTTTTTGTCTTCCGGATTTCGTTATTTTGATACAGCCTACGGCTATGGAGACGGAGAATCAGAGAAGGCCATCAAAAAGACCCTGGTGGACCGCTATCCGCGGGATCGTTTTCTGCTTGCCACCAAGCTGCCTGCATGGGCCGCTAAGACAAAGGCGGATGCGGAGCAGATGCTGTACACCTCGTTAGAGCGAACCGGCGCGGGATATTTTGATTTTTATCTGCTGCATAACCTGGGAGAAGAACGCACCCGTTGTTTTGACGACTATGATATCTGGAACTATCTCGCGCAAAAAAAGGAAGCAGGGCTTATCAGGCACTTAGGCTTTTCTATTCACGATCGGGCAGCCGTATTAGATGAAATCCTGACGGCCCACCCGGAAATGGAATTTGTGCAGCTCCAGGTCAATTACGCGGATTGGGAAAACGAAAGCATTGAGTCGCGCAAATGCTGCGAGGTTGCCCGCAAGCACGGCAAGCCCATCATTATCATGGAGCCTGTCAAGGGCGGTATGCTGGCGGACCCGCCTAAGGCAATTACAGATCTCTTTTATGCCGCGGACCCTGCTGCCTCTCCATCCTCATGGGCAATCCGGTTTGCCGCTTCACAGGACCATGTCATAACAGTGCTCTCCGGCATGTCAAGCCTCGGGCAGATGGAGGATAATCTTTCCTATATGACGGACTTCAGACCGCTTACGGAAAAAGAATATCAAACCATAGACGCGGCGCGGGAGGTCCTGGCAAAGCTGCCCACAGTCCCCTGCACGGCCTGTGCTTACTGTATGAAGGAATGTCCGAAACAAATCGCAATCTACGGCACCTTTCAGGCAATTAATATTGTGAAGCTTTATAATAATTTACCTGCCGCAAAGGGAAGCTATCATTGGAATACCGAAGGGCAGGGCCGGCATAAGGCTTCAGCATGCATTAAATGCGGAAAATGCGAAAAGGTATGTCCGCAGCATATCCGCATCCGCCAGGAACTGGCCAAGGCCGCCGCAGTACTGGAAGCATAAAAGACAATACGGCACGGTATCCGCGCAGGCAGCGCATGGACAACGCACAGACAAACTGAATAATATTTTTCTAAAAATCATAAGATTATAATATCCCCGACCCTGAAAGTTGATTATACTAATCCATGTAAAATTACTTCAGGTAAGGGGAATTTATATGAATGCAAAAGCATGGTTGGAGGATCTGAAAAGCGCGTCCCGCAAGAAGGCAATGCCGATTCTTTCTTTTCCGTCTGTCAGCTTGCTGGGAATCAGCGTGCGGGAATTGATCAGTGACAGCACGCTCCAGGCAAAAGGGATGAAGCGCATTGCGGATCGGGTAGATTCCGCCGCCGCTGTCAGTATGATGGATCTTTCCGTGGAAGCGGAGGCATTCGGGTCCTCTATCCGGGTTTCAGATGATGAAGTCCCTACGGTCGTCGGAGCCGTCATTTCCGATCAAGAGGAAGCAGCAGCGTTGGCAATACCGCCTGTAGGCGCCGGCCGTACCGGTATCTATATCGAGGCCATTGAAAAAGCATGCGGATTGATTAGAGAAAAACCGGTGTTTGCCGGTGTGATCGGTCCGTTCTCACTGGCAGGCAGATTGATGGATGTCACGGAAGCGCTGGTAAACTGTTACGCGGAACCGGATATGGTGCATATCACCATGCAGAAAACCACTGCCTTTTTAATTGATTATATCAATGCCTATAAAAAAACAGGGGCCGCCGGAATCGTAATGGCGGAACCGCTGACAGGATTGCTGTCTCCGGATTTAGCCGCAGAATTTTCTGCACCGTATGTTGCGGAAATTGTAAGAAAGGTGCAAAATGATGATTTTCTTGTAATTTATCATAACTGCGGCAATCATACGATTCAAATGATCGATTCCATTTTACAGACCCGGGCGGCAGCTTATCATTTCGGAAATTCCATTGTCATGAAGGATATGCTGGCCCATATTCCCAAGGATATCGTCGTCATGGGAAATGTAGATCCTGCCGGGCAGTTCCGCAACGGTACGCCTGCCTCCATCGCAGCGGAAACAAAACAAATTATGTCCGCATGCTGTCCGGATTACCCGAATTTTGTAATTTCCTCAGGCTGTGATATTCCGCCTATGAGCAGCTGGGAAAATATTGATGCCTTTTTTGCCGCGGTTAAAGAGTATTACGATATGCGGGAAAAATAGTGTGCCCCTCATCCGCAGCCTTTGAACATGAAACAGACTGCTATCATGTGTCGGGAGGATACGTGCCATTCTCCCGAAATGCGTGTTACAGCTGCAGATGCGTCTGCAGCCCCTCGGCATCCAGAACATCTGCAAGAAATGCCTTTTGCTGCAGTTCTTTTGGAATATACGGACTGAATTTTCCCGCTGTCTCCGGATCTTCCGGCAGCATCTGCGCCGAGAGGGAAAACGGTTCATATTGAATCGCATTCAGGATACGGCGCACCTCCGCCGCCCCGCAGTCCCGCACGAAAATACACACAGGAACGCTGCCGTCCAGATGGAGCCGGGCAGATATCCCTTGATTGTTCAGCGCGAGGCAGAGCGTCAGCATTTCCCGGGCGCCGAGAAAAGGAAAAATGCCCGCTGCATGTCCTGTGATAGGGATCACGGTTTCTGTTCCGAGCAAACGTTCTTTGGCCAGCTCCCGCATTTCAAACAGCCGCTCTGCCGCGGAATCGCTCAAGAAAGCATATTGCGTCTCCTCAAGTAAAATATCACGCATTTTCCGCATGACCTTCGTATGTACGGGCATCTCCCGAATTCCATTCCATTGTTTGGATGAAATGCCCTGGATTTCATCTCTTCCCCACCAGGTCTCTGTTTCCGGAATCCGCTCCTCGGCTACATATAGCTTGCGGGCCTTTTTTTCTCTGCGCAGCACCTTCCAATACCGGCCGGCCAAAGCAAATGTCTCTCCGGCCGGAAATCCCTCCCGTACCGTACCGATCGCTTCCGCATTACACAAGACGTCATATTCCTCAGGCGTTTCAAATACACTGTAGAACGTATAATTGTAAATCAGCCGTTCTCCCGCAGGTCCGATCATCAGCTGATGATCCTCTGTCAGCTCCAGCAGCTGCTGCCTGCACATTTCACGCAGCAGGATCCGGTAATCCTCCGGTAGAATATGGCGGAAGCTCTGAAGCGTCAGCATCTCCTCCGCCAGCTGCCGCGGTGGCAGGGCCGGCAGCCGCCAGGTAACTCATGGTTTGGTGAAATAAAATCCCGTAGGGCAGCTTCGGAGGCAATGCGGGTTCGATCCATTGCTCCTCTGTATACAGACGCAGAATGGCAATGCATTTCAAAAGCTCCCAGTGTATATGGCGGAAAAACTCCTGTTTTTCCATTTCAGGCTCCTCTCGAAATAAAAACTGCATTTCCGCCGG
>ERZ779746.1192-NODE-1192-length-10522-cov-3.798892_pt1 | contig 10522 bp, 9 predicted proteins | sample MGYA00511888_ERZ779746 | MGnify/ENA primary metagenome ERZ779746 (study PRJEB29588, sample SAMEA1964695) | human gut metagenome | biome: human gut; feature: human-associated habitat; material: faeces | place: Denmark | collected 2008/2010 ... | reverse complement strand
CGGCAGTTAACACCATCACAGATATCCGAAGGCGGGGGCAATTTTTCTAAGCTGCCTATGCGGCAGTTAACCTCTGATTGTTAATGAAAACATGGAAGTTATTTTTCTAAGCTGCCTATGCGGCAGTTAACGCTCTCTCCAGATTTTTCACCTTCCCCGAAGATTTCTAAGCTGCCTATGCGGCAGTTAACTAATAGTTGTCGAGCATAACACAGTTCACAATTTTCTAAGCTGCCTATGCGGCAGTTAACAGAAACTCTGCGGACTGCATTCCTTTAACTGCGTTTCTAAGCTGCCTATGCGGCAGTTAACATAGATACAGTTTCCCGCTTCGTTCAGTCAGCTTTCTAAGCTGCCTATGCGGCAGTTAACTCTAAGATACCGTCGTTGTTTTTCGTGCAAAATTTTCTAAGCTGCCTATGCGGCAGTTAACAGTGAGGTACATAATCCCATGTCTTCATTCCTTTTCTAAGCTGCCTATGCGGCAGTTAACCTTGAAAGTAAAGGGCGGCAAACATTATTTGATTTCTAAGCTGCCTATGCGGCAGTTAACGAAAAAACATTGTTTTCCCCATTGCACAATTGTTTCTAAGCTGCCTATGCGGCAGTTAACAGAAGCCATCCGGCAAATATAAATTGTACGTTTTTCTAAGCTGCCTATGCGGCAGTTAACGATAACGGGACTCACTAATGCGCATATTTTTTTTCTAAGCTGCCTATGCGGCAGTTAACAAACATCTCGCTGTTTGCCCTTCCATCCGGAATTTCTAAACTACCTATGCGGCAGTTAACCCATCCACCTTTTGATTGATTTCTCCAGTTCATTTCTAAACTACCTATGCGGCAGTTAACCACCCGGACAAGGCGCTTCCGTATCCCAGATTTTTCTAAACTACCTATGCGGCAGTTAACGTGGTAGTTGATACAATGACCGTTACTGTACATTTCTAAACTACCTATGCGGCAGTTAACGCCGCCGGCGTACAAAGTGCATTTTTGGAAAATTTCTAAACTACCTATGCGGCAGTTAACATCTTGAATTTTCGTCCGCCGGATGATGTATATTTCTAAACTACCTATGCGGCAGTTAACGATGCTGGAGCGGAAAAAGAAGCCGACAGCACGTGCGCTTATACATCTTTTTCCCACTTTGACCCAAATTTATTCCTGCTTTGAAATAGATTGATTTAATCGCATTTTTCAAACGCCGTAAAAATTTGGGTTAAAATTCCGGAACGGTTCTGTTATTACTTAAACCATAGGTTCCGCATTCTGTCAAGGCAGATTCTTCTTCTACCCGCTTTTTTATAAAAAGGCTAAATGTTCCTCCGCGGGAAAGGCTTTTCATCTGTATGTACGGCAGTCTGACAGATTTTCTCTTTCCTTGCAGAAGCCGGGCAGCCTCTTCGATCGTTACTCCCGGATGTCTTTTTGCATAGCGTCTCGCTTTCACCCAGATTGAACCTTCCGGTTGGTACCTGCTATACACGGCATACCCCCGCAGCTTGCGCTCCGGCACTTTCCTTATGCTTGTACAGTGCACATAATCAAAGAGGCGTCCCAGTACTTTGGATAGGTTGAGTCTTTCCAATTCTTGTGCTTCCGCAAAGACACGGATTTTTTCTCCCAGACCTGTTTCCCTGTATTCGGGAAATGAAACGGCATAGGGGTTATGTCCGCTTTTATTTTTTTCATCTGCAAAAGCAATATGGAGCTGGGTAAACACTTTGGTCCAAAGGAAGGCAAGCGATACTTCCGCACACGGGAGCAAGGTGATTTCCTGATAGTATTCCATGGCTTATTCCTTTTCGCTCTGACCAAAAACACCGCCGCGGACGAGAACAGCCATGACATAGTTTTTGTCATTTTCATCGTCCGGTTCACTGCCGGTTGACCACTGATCAAACAGGGTATAAAAATCTTTTTTCTCTTTTGGTGTGCGGTAGGCTTTCCCAAGAGTGGTGACCGCACCATAGGGTTCAATGGCAATCGGTATCCGTCTGCCTTCTTCCTGAGGATACCAAGTGTCGACGGTTCTGATGGCATTGCTGAGTTTCTGCGAGTGCATAGCGGCCGTACCGTCCACATGGTAAAGAACCTTGCTCTTCTTGCCTTTTCCTTTATCAAGAATCAGTTCTTCGCTGGGATAAATTTCCTGTCCTTTTCCCATAAGTGCGAAGGCTTCCACTTCGATCAGAAGGGATGACCTCTTTCCACAGAGAGTTTCGGCAATAAAAGATGCCAATTCTTCCACTTTTTCACGATTCTTATCAAAATCCTTCAAGCTGAAATCATAAATATTAAATATCCATTTTTTATTTTCTTCTTTTATGGATACAATGACCTCCGCTTTTTTCGCCCCTACACGATTTCTCCAAAGGAAGCGTCCATTGGCTATATTCATCGCATAACGGGCTGACAGCTCTTTAAATCCGTTCTGCTCAATAAATTTCTTTCCTATTTCTTCTATCTTTTTATGATGAGTTTCGTTATTGCATGCAGAAGGATGCTCTACACCGGAAAGGACTTTGATTGTAAAGGATAATTTCAATGTGTCATCGTTTAAAGAAATAGAAGCACTGTCTACGGTCTGCAGATTTGCTTTTTCCACTTCCGCATTCAATTTCATGGGATCATTTTTTACACTATCCTTCAATCGGTTGGAAATGGTTCCTCTTACAGATTTTTCTACCAGCATAACGGGACGGGCTGTTTCATTTCTTTTTTCCCAGGTTGTTCCATACATATAGCCATCCGATAAAACAAGTTTCTTTTCAAAAGAAAGTACAGATGCCAGATTTGATTCTTTTTTCGCCATTTTCATTTCCTCCTGATCATTCCTTATTTTTACAAAGATATAATTGATTGGTTTCTTCATAGGCATAGTGCCACATCATTTCATCTATGTCACGGAACCGATGAGCCATCTTAAATTCACCAAGGGTGACTATGCTTTCTGCAAATCGATGGGGCGTATCCGGATCCCGCTGATTTTTCACTTTCCCCAGCGGAGACAATCCCTTAAATCCTACAGCAAGCGGCGCAATCCATCCGGCCGCCGCCTTTTCATATTTCCAGTCTGTTACCTTACCGGATTCATCTTTTTCTGCCATCTGATGTACTTTCAGATAGTGAAGCAGCCTGTCCAGACTGTCTTTTCCTTCCAGCTCTTTCGCTTCCATGAGATCCCTGCGCTCAATAGGTATATAACCGGGCATAAGTGTGGAAATCACTTTCCTAACTGATATAGGATTGTCTTCATTTATACGCATGACTTGGATTTTTCTAATATCCAGTATGTCTCCCCCCGCCATTTTCATCCGGGGCAATATTTCCTTTACTGCCTGTTCCAATAATTCCATGTTATTCCCATCTACCCTTTCGGCCTCTATCAGAAGGGATACGGAAAGATGGATTCTCGCATCTTCAATAAATGACGGTCTTTCTCCTTTTTCATTAAGTGGATTTGCCGTTCCTACAAGGGAATTCACATAGTCTCCGAGTCCCTTATAAATCTGCAGATTCGTCTTGTGATATGATACCGCTGTTTTTACAAGTCGTATCCCCTCCAGAGCCGGCTCCCTCCTTTCTCCCAACTTTCGTTCCAGTGCATGGACTGCACCGAGCCATGCTGTCATAGCAGGTACTCCGATGGTTAAGGTACTGCTCATGGCATTGGCATTATGAATACGCAGATGGGATATAAGCAGATATGCTTTCATGACAAACTTCTCACCTCCTCCATAAGAACCTCTATCATTGCGTGCCGAATATATTTCATTTCCTCCTCGCCTAATGATACACGCTGTTCTTTTTTAATCCTTCTATATTTGTAAATAAACCATTTTGCAAAATACTTCCCTGTTTCCTTTGCCCATTCATCTGTCCGTTCCTCTCGATATTGTTCATCAAGCCATATTTTCTGGATCTGCGGCAGATTAAGGAACTCCTCGCCATTGCTCCAGCCGGCAGGCTCTTCCCGTAAACGATAACAGGACTGCAGTATGACATCAATCAGATCACAGACCAGTGCTTCCCTCTTATTCCGAATTTCCGCATTTTTCCGTTCCATGAGAAACAACTCATGCAGATTTCGGAACAGGAAGAAATAGGCCCGGTATGGCACTGTTTCCTCAAGGAAATTACGGTGGGGACGACGTATTTTTTCCCCTTCCAGCAGAGCCGGCATAGACATGAGCAGATCCGCTTTTCCCGCTACCCGTGCATTAAAGGCGCTGATATTCTGCGCTTTCGTTCCCCCAAAGCCGATGACTGTCCTCTCCATGATTTCATCACATGCATTCCCATAAAACTCGCTTTTCTCATTACGGCAGTCAAACCTGTGCTGCCTCATATTCCTGCTTCTGCCGTTCAGCACTTGCAGAAGGCTTGAGGACGGCAATACGGTCAACAGATGATACGTCCCTTCTCCGGCAGGAAAGTAAATCTGCCGCAGCCTTCCGTCCGTCGCTGCCGGATCGGCAGTCGCCATCATGCGTTCCACTTCCTGTCTCATTGTATCGAAGGATACGCCCAAAGATTCTACTTCTCTCCTGACGTTTTCATCATTTTCATAGATATGCTTCCATAATGGTCTTCCGTCATCCAATGCATAAAGCAGTAATTTTGCCGTGCCCATGTAAGCGGCAGAAGAATATACGATATCCGTTTCACAGTCCACATTTTCCGTCAGTACATAGGCATTTTGTCCCGCTTTATTTTTTCTCTGCAAATACACTTTCACATCGGGATGGGTGAATTTCCCGACATGTGTCGCCATATCGCATTTGGAAAGCAAAGAAACCGTATCCGCCAGCCACTTCTGCGGCGTTTTCTTTTTCCCTGCAGCCGCTTCCGATATGTACGCTGTCAACCCGCTCAAAATCATCCCTCCTGTCTATTTTCTTCCGTTAACTTGAACATACCTAACTGATCTGAATATTTCCATTCATCCACTGTACTGGATCTCCCGTAGGGTATAGTGATTTCTCCATATCTGCAGGAAACCTCATTCATCTGCACATCCTGCGGCACATCACTTGTATCTGATACGTACCGCCTCAAGGCAGCTTCATAATCACGAATAATCCATAACCGTCCCTCCATTTCCTCTGTCATACCACTGTAGTCGGTAATTCCTACACTATCTGAAAGCAAAGTCTTCTCCTTTCCCTCATACACAAGAAATTTTCGTTTCCCCTCCTCATACACCGCGCAGGCCTTGATTTCTTCCCCATAGCTTTCACGAAAGCGGCTGCAGCCTTGCGGAAGTGCCGTCATCCACCAGTATTCTTCCATCCATCCGTGCATACACTGCGGCCCGCAATCTTCCTTGCAGTTAAAATCCATCATGCTCGCATGTTCCAGATCAGAGAGTTTTGAGAAATATCTTTTATCATCCGGACAGAATTGCTCCTTATCCAGCATTTCCGGTTTTAAAATTCTCGGTACCGCATCAATCCTTCTGCCCAGCTCTTCTTCATTCACAAGATCATGCATGTCATAACTGTTCAATTTCCGCTTTTCGGTTTCATACCCAGGTTTGCTGTAAGCCGGCTCTTTTCCCTGCCAGGCTTTCAGATTATATGCCATGATTGCCATATTCTTTTTTTCAAGCGTCCCTGAAACCGGCTGACGATGACGAAGGACACGGCCGGCAAGCTGTATGATGGATCGGTACGACGACGGCTCCACCACTGCCCAATCGAAGTCATGATCACGGCCGACTTCCTCCACCGGTGTTGCTACAAGAATAAATATGATATTCTCCTCCGGTGTGCTGTCCAGATGCTTCCGCACGGTTTCATCCTGAAAATCCACTGTGGCAGACTGCGTCTTTCTTGTGAACACCTTGTCCAGATACCGCTCCTGCTCATGACGGAGAAGAAGGATCTGCCTGCTGTGGTAAGTCATCACTCGGACAGCTGTCCCCTCGCTCCATCCGCATTTCATGAGGTACAGGCTGACTTTCACACAGGGAGTGATATTTGCCACACGAACCACGCCGAAAGAAACCCTCTTCTTTGTTTTCTTATCAATAACATGGTGATTTTCATGCAGTTTTTCTATGGCTTCTCTTATATTTTCAAAATAGGAAGTCTTTTTCGCAGCGTCAGTGTCATTATCATCCGCTCCGCAGGGCTGTATATATCCCTTACGCTTTACCGGCTCTTTCCCCAGATTTTCCACTCGTTTACGGATAAATCGATCGTGAATCTTTCGATAAGCCGAATCATCCCCGCTGTCCATCGGTTCCACATCTGTCCTGAACTCATCACAAAGCACAAGAGCACACTGTTTTTTCCCCGTAAAGAAGGAATTGTAACTTTTCAGTCCCGCCTGATATGCCCTGTACAGTCCTTCCGCCAGATCAGGCGGTATCGTCGCTGAAGAGATCGCCACATTTCTTCCGCACAATCCTGCCAAATGGACAAGCCTTGCTATGGCGATGAGATCCTTGGAATTGAAATCATCAATTTCATCAATCACCAGATCCGATGACATCAGCCGCAATGAAGGCAAAATATACCTTCCTCCCCGTGTCGTCTCCACAGCCCCCATCATATGATCGATAGTCGCCGCAAGAACAGGCTTGTATAGAAAGGCTTTATTCTTTTTTGACGTCTTTTCATTTACCGCCACTCCTTTTTTATCTGTCTTATTGAAAAAGATATCCAGAAACCGGGACTGCTCCTCGCTTTCCGTATCCACATACTCCAATTCTTCCGGCAGCAGCGGCTCTTCCGATAAATACTCTTTTCTGTTTCCCTCTTTCTTTTTATCTTCCTCCTTATTTTCCTCATGCAATTTGGCTACGGCACTGGAACCGATAAGGACGGCCAGATCATTTCTGTCCAAATGTATCCGTTCCCTGTATTCATCACCGGTCTGCAGCGTCAGCGTACGGAGGCCGAGAGCAAGGATATACCGGAGCGATTTCCCGTCCGCCGATACAGCCTGCATGATCTTTGCATTGGCAAACGTTTTGCCGCAGCCCGTGCTTGCCATATTGACTATAAAATACCTGCCATCATCCCCATTCTTCTCCCGGAATGCTCTGATCTTCTCGACCGCCATATCCTGCCATCTGAAGACGGCCGGACTTTTCTTCGTCAACGCCTTTACATCATAGACTCTCTCCATCTGATCACTGAAATAAGGAAGTCTGTGGGCAATATGGGTTGCCTGTTCGCAGACCCTGACAAGATGCTCCTCCAAAAACTGCTTTTTTTTATTTGTACGGCCGTCCGTATTAGCCCATAACCCACATTTTGCCCAACGATCCTTTTTAATTTCCTCAGGAAGCGAAGAAACATAATGATCCGCCAGCATAAGAGACAATCTCGTATAGTGGGCAATAGCCCAGAAAGACGGTTTGTATGTCTCCTCTCCCATAATATCCATCAGTCTGTCATAATCATTTAATAACCGGCCGCACCATTTTTTTATGGCCTTCCGCCAGGCTGCCGCATTCTCCACCAGGAGTCCCTCCGGAAATATAAAGCAGCTCCTGCGGCACATAATAGTCTCCTCCGCTTCACTCTCATATCCCCAGGACGCATTCAGACTGGAGAACATACTGTGGAAACTTTTTTTCTCCACATTCACCCAGCCATCCTTATCCATAGACGGCATCCTGTGATGAGACAGGATCAACCACATCAGAAATTTTGCAATCGGCGGCAAATGTGCTGCATCCAGCTTTTTCATATCTGCCTGCCCGTTTCCTTTCTCGTCAATTTGCAGATTCTTTTCTATATCCTCTGTCTTTATCTTTCCTTCCGCCAGTACTTTCAGCCATTTTCTGTCATCTTTCTCCGCACCTGCGGCAAAAATAAGCGCTTCAAGAAGCTTGCAAGATACCCATTCATGACGGAAGGGATCCATTTTCAATGTCCCTTTATCCAGTTTTTCCTGAAATAACGCTGATGCCTTTCCCCAGTCATGGAAGAGTGCCGCCACCGCTACCAGCGCTTTTATCAACGGCAGATACTGCCAATCGTTTTCCCACTCATGGTGAAGGATTTCCTTTTGTGTGGAGTGGACAGGCACGATGCCTTCCTCATTAAACATGTCCCGCTTCCCTACAATCCAGACCAGCTCGCTATGGCTCCGTGACCGGATCCAATGACACGCCACTGCTGTACTTTTGGTAGCAGTCCGTCGCAAAAGCGCCTGCACGTCAGCAATCCCTCTTGCGTAATGACCGTTTTCCACGTATCATTCCCAATTCTGTCTGCAAAACTATCCAGAATCCTCCGCACCGTATAAATAGCCTTCTTCTCGCTCCTGCTCGTAAATATGACCATCATGACCGTTCACCGCCTGCATATAGTCTGCTGCACCGTTTTACTTCATCAAACATAAAATCCAGCGCCTTATGCTCGGTAAACTTCTGTAAGCAGATCTGCCTGAATTCTCTGTCTCTCTGCCCTCTCATGGCACAGATAAAACTCCATGGCAGGACGATGGCATCCTTGATCAAATCCGCCACATCAAAAACAAGAGCGCCTCTTCTTGTCTTACCATGCATCACCGCGAAACCGTGGGGAATACCAAGTACCCAGAGAGTCATTGCCGCCAGTCCGTACGCCAGATAATTCCCATGGTCAAGCAGCCTGTTTGCAGGCTGGTCAGAATTACGCTCCCTCCTGAAATCGACTGTCTTTGTATTCTGCGCCGCGTACCTGTAGAGCTTTTTTGTGAATTCCGCCTCCGCCGCCAATACATGGGTCACACCCCCCGCTATTTCCATGCGGCTCTTAAAAACAGAAATCGCTTCTTCTGTCAAAGCATCATCGGTAAAAAAACCTTCATCGGCCAATTCATTGTCTTTATCCCAAACTGTCTGCAGAAAACGGATACGCTTTTTCTGGAACTCCTTTGCCACAGCAAGACGTTTCTTTTCATCAAACCAAAAAGACAGCCACCCCTGCACATATTCTGTCGGCCTGTACTCACTTTGCGGATTCAGCCACTCCACCTCCGTACCGGCAAATAATGGTGTAGCCCCACCACCGCAGAAACCGACAAGTACACCGGCGCCGCTGAGCAGCCGCATTGCCGCCTGTGTCACAGAAGTACCGCTGCCCAAAAGAATCACTGTTGTGTTGGCAATCGGAATATTCCAAAACAAGTTCTCTTTTTTCGTCTCCGTCAAATAAACAATACGTCCATCCTTCTGCATGATCCTGCACTTTTCAAGAAAATATAGTAGCTGTATTTCAGAGTAATTCAAAGTGTTTCAATCGCTGATAATTGCTATATTTTTGATATTTATAGTCTCATGTTTTATTTCAAAATGTTTCAGTATATTTCTCCGATTTTTGACGAATTTTTGACGTAAAAGAGATGTAACGTAACAAGAGCGAGAGTGTTATCGTTCTTGTTGCGTTACATCTCTTTTTATTCCGTCTACTATTTCTTGACGGTTTGAAATATACTGTTCTTCTGCCTCCTTGCTTCTATGGCTGCTTCAAAGTCTTGTTTTTACTAAATAATCTTTCAACGGCCTCCCTCGATAAAAGCCATACCTTCCCTGATTTTCGACATTCCTTTGGTGTCAGCCGGGGGGGATATGTTTTCCCCCCAGCCGCCCGCCCGGCGCAGGCGAATTTCAGTGTCGCTTCGCTCACGCTGTATTTTTCTGCAGCTTCCGGAATGGTGAGCACTTCCTTGAGGTCTATCATCAGATTGTTTTCCTCGTTATATTTTAAATATTATGCCACTTTCCACTTTCTTTATATACCATCGGATCCGTTATGAAACCATCCTCATTTATCTCAGTCCCGATAACAAGTACCGTTCCGCAGAAAGCCTGACCGCGGCTTGCCTTTCTTTTAGCTTCCGTCAAATCCTTTGCGGAAATTTCTTCCGCTTCTCTTACGCTGTTTACATTTTGTACTTCTGCTACATAAAATTTCATTTTGATTTCCTCCTTGTAGATTGAACTAATCTGTTTTCGGGGCTCTCGCCTCTTTCTGATTATATTGTAGCGTAACCGCTACACGATGTCAAGTTGTTTTATTATAAATTATCTTTATATCATGCAATAAAAAAAGAGGCGGTTTCCCGCCCCGTTAATTACTTAATCTATCCACCAACCAACCTGTCGCCACAGCTCCCGCGATGTATGACCAGAGATTTCTTTGCCGCTTCGCAAGCTTCAAATCATGTGTTAATTCATCAATTTTCTTCGTCAATCTGTCTAAAGAGTTCTGCAGCTTCATTAAGTTCTCTTCGGCACTCTGCAATGATATCTCTGCACTCTGCAATTGTTCTTGAGTTCTCATCAATTCTTTTCTGCACTCTGTCAGCTGATTCCGTAGCTCGGTCAACTCTTGAGATGCTTCTGTCGAGTTGCTCTCCAGCAGATTTAATTTGCTCTCCAGCAGATCTAACCGCATCTGCTGATTGCTTGCTGTAGTCTTGAGCCTCTCGTACTGTGTTCTTTGCATCACCACCGTTTCCGTTGCCGCTGGTGCCGCTGAATATGAGATATACGAGCAGGGCGACATCAGCA
>ERZ779746.1190-NODE-1190-length-10548-cov-2.008291_pt1 | contig 10548 bp, 8 predicted proteins | sample MGYA00511888_ERZ779746 | MGnify/ENA primary metagenome ERZ779746 (study PRJEB29588, sample SAMEA1964695) | human gut metagenome | biome: human gut; feature: human-associated habitat; material: faeces | place: Denmark | collected 2008/2010 ... | reverse complement strand
CAGCAGCTCCCTCGGCGGAAACTCTGTGCGCAGACGTGCAATCGCCTCAAGATCCGGCCGGGACGCGCCGCCGCCGTGATCTCCCATCCCCCACAGCAGCAGGGTAAAATCATCTTCCGGAAACTGCTCAAGCAAACGGCGGATCCGCCCCTCCAGCTGCCCGTATCCATTGCCGTAGCAGTCCGCACGGAAGGCAGTCACGGAAGAACCGTCATAACCCACCCATTCATAAACCACGCCCGGCAGCGTCAGGAAGTTCGGATCCGGTCTCGTATGAATGTAGCTGTCAAAGCCGTTTTTTGTTAAAATCTGTACCAGCCCGCGGCTATGTCCAAAGGAGTCAAAGTTGACTGCCGTGGTAGGGGTAACGCCGAATTTTTCCTGGAAATAAGCTCTTCCCACAGAGATCTGCCGTATAAAGCCTTCTCCGGAGGGCATATTGCAGTCCGGCTGCAGATACCAGCCCCCCATGATATGCCATTTTCCTGCCTGAACCAGCTTTTGGATCCGAGCAAACAGCACCGGCTCATATTCTTCTACCCAACGGTACAGCAGAACCTCATTGTGATTAAATACATAATCCCCATATTCCTCACAGAAATCCGCAGCTGTCCGAAAGGTGGAAACCGCTGCAGCCGCACCCTCCTCCCATTCCCACTGCCAGGTCGGGTCGATATGCGCGTTGCTGATCAAATGAATCCGTCTTTTCATTCTAAAATGCGCCTGCCTTTCAACAAATTTTAAATTATCCCGCTTATTAAGTAAAAGCATTTTACCATTTTGCGCAGTATACCATACGGCACAGATTTTGTAAATAGAAAAAACGATTTTTTACACACATGTATTTACAACCCCTGGTCTTTCTGATACAATTTCAAAGGTTTGGACAACTGTCATTTTCGGTTTACAGCAATCATATGAGGAGGAAGTCACATGAACATTTTCAGCAAGATCTGGCAGCGCATCTTTCCCGGCGTGAAAGATTATCCAAAGATCGGCGCGGGAAAAACCATTGCACTGGGATTCCAGCATGCATTCGCAATGGCCTGCGCGACTATTTTAGTGCCACTTTTAACGGGTTTGGACGTTGGGGTGGCACTTTTTGCAGCCGGCCTGGGCACGATTATTTTTCACATCTGCACCGGCGGTCGGATGCCGACCTTTTTAGGCATCTCCTTCGCTTTTACCACGGCAATCGCTGCCATTACCGGCGGAGGTCCCGGCGTCAAAGCGGAGAATGCAAAAATTTCGGAGGCCATGGGCGGTATTATTGTGGCAGGCATGATCTATTTGTTGTTTGCGCTGCTGATCAAACTTTTAGGCAAGGGCTTTATTGATAAATTATTTCCTCCTGTGGTAAGAGGCGTCGGAATCGCGATTATCGGTCTGAACCTCTCCTCTGCGGCAATTAATAATATCCAAGGGTTCGCCAATTTTACAACAGAATATTACTGGAGCTGGGGAATCGCCTTGTTTGTATGTCTGCTGGCCATCATCCTTTCCTGCTACGGGAAGGGAATGCTCAAGCTCTCCTCTATCGTCATCGCCCTTGCGGCAGGGTATCTGGTTACATATCTTTGCGTAAAAGTCTTCGGGATCGCCCCTGACGGTCTGATGGATATGAGTAAAATGGCACAGCACAGCTGGTTTGAGGTGCCTGATTTCGTACTTCCCACCTTTACATGGAAAGCCATCGGCACCATTGCCCCCATCGCTATTGTCACCTGTGTAGAGCATGTCGGAGACGTATATGCCAACAGTGAAGTGGTTGGCCGTGATTTTGCAAAAAATCCGGGCCTGCACCGGACCATGCTCGGGGACGGTCTGGCAACAATTGCGGCAGGCTGCGTAGGCGGTCCTGCGAATACAACGTATTCCGAAAATACTGCGGTCCTTGCCGTCACCGGGAACTATAATCCCGGGGCTCTGCGGTTTGCGGCATTTGTCGCAATTGCCGTCAGCTTTTTCGGGAAAGCCATCGGCGCCATTGAAACGGTTCCCAACTTTGTATTAGGCGGCGCATGTATCGTGCTCTACGGCATGATCGCCTCCGTGGGACTGCGGACGCTGGTAGAAAACAAAGTTGACTTTAAGAGCAATCGGAATCTCTCCATTGCAGCCGTTATGCTGGTGCTTGCAATCGGCGGCGCGGTATGGGGCGTTGAGGTCTTCAGCATATCAGGCATCGGATTGGGCATCATTGCAGGAATTCTCTTAAACCTGATACTGCCCAAGGAAAAAGATGCAGAGAAGTCCTCGGCTTCAGCAGAGGATAAAAACGAATAACTGTCGAGACGGAATAAAGAAAGGGCATCTTTGTCCGGCATTCCGGCTGAGATGTCCTTTTTATTTCGTTAAATCGGTTCAGAGAAAAGAAGAAAGCGGGTTTAGAATGACAACAGTAATATTGGTCCGGCACGGAGAAAGTGAAGCAAATATCCAGGGGGTATTTGCGGGTCATTACAATATTCCTCTAACAGAAAAGGGGCATGCGCAGGCAGAGGCTACCGCGCGCTTTCTGTCACAGTATCCCATTGACAAAATCTACGCCAGCGACCTGCGGCGCGCTTATTGCACCGCAGAGCATATCGCGGCCAAAAAGGATCTCCCCGTGATTTCCGAGCCGGGTCTGCGGGAAATCAACGGCGGAAAATGGGAAGCAGTTCCCTTCCGGGCGCTGGCGGAACGATTTCCGGAAGACTATGCTCACTGGTGTAGCAATCTCGCCGCCTGCAGATGTCCCGGAGGAGAAAGTATTGCGGAGCTCCTGTCACGGATTCGTCATACAATTGAAATGCTCGTAGCCCAGAACCCCGGTAAAATGATTTGTCTCGCCACACACGCTACGCCGATCCGGGTCATGAAATGCATATGGGAAGGCTGGAGCTTATCTGAAATCGCAAACATTCCGTGGGTCAGCAACGCTTCCGTCAGCATAGTAGAATACCGGGAGCGCGGCGCGTTCCGAATCCTCTGCTACGGAGCAGACAGCCATTTAGAGGGCAGCAGAACCGCGCTGCCGGACGAAATCTGAACGCCTGATCTATATATATCTTATATCTCAACTTCCATTCCGTCATAGGACACAAGGAAGCCCATTTCGGCGGCAGGGCCTACAAGCTCGTCATAAATGGCTTTTCCGTTATGAGAGAAATGATGCAGGCAGAAAACCGTATCGCGGTCTGCACAGCCTGCGGTCAGCAGTCTTTCACGAACAGAGGCAGCTGCTTCTGTTCCCATATGGCCCCTTTGGTATTGTGCGCCCAAGCCCCCGGTACAATCAATTGATACATAATCAAACCGCAGGCGGCCTTCTTTTGTGCGATCAATCAGATACGTCCAGGTCTCCTCTGGAAAGTAGCCCGTATCATTTGCGTACAGCATAGTTTTGTTCCCATCGCCGATCATGTAAATCACGCATCCGCTGTTCGGATCATGATCTGCCGCCAGCGCGGTGACCTCATAGCCGTCGATCACAGCTGTTTCAAATTTTTGCATCGGCGCAAAATTCACGCGCGCCGTGCCCACGGTCTCGATGACGGATTTCATTTCATGTCCCACGGTCTCCGATCCGTATACGGTAAAAAACGGTTTATCCGGCCGCAGATAGGCAAATCCCTCTCTGCGGTTTCCGAAATCCAGCGGATAAAAATGATCCTCATGGGTATGCGTAATAAGACAAGACGAAACCTTTGTCAAATCCAAGCCGCCGTAAAGCACATGCATATATGTATCGGCAGGAAAATCAATCAGCAGGCAGTCGTCTATGATCGCCTGCGACCGGGTGCGGATATTGCGGCCTCCGGCAGCACGCGCCCGCCGGCAGGCATCGCAGTCACAAAACAGGCCGGGCCAGCCCTCCGCGGCCGCTGTACCGAAATATTTCAGCTTCATATTGTTTTCTCCTTTCCCTCTTGAAAAAAAGTACCTTTGCATTCAAAAAATACAATTTGATCCCAGCCCGTTCCCCGGACGGAAAACTCGTTTTTATCATAAGCGGAATCAATCCGAAGCGCGCGTGCCGCCTCAGGCTGTTCCAGAAAAGCCTCTAATCCGATTTCATGATCATACTTGATATCAATTTCCCGGATTGGCTGCCTCTTCAGCAATTCCAGCGGCAGTACATCGCAGATCCACTCCACATACCGGGCATTATTTACATGGCGGTTATAATCAAAATCGCTGTATACCGGCTGCCGCAAAGCGGTATGCGCCGGTACAAAGTCAAACTTCGTTCCCTTAGGCATAACTTGCGGCGGCGTAACGCCGGAGGTATCCACCGGAATATATACGCCGTAATCCTGAGGCTTTGCCAAGGCGCGTCTGCGGGTATCGAACAGAACCCAATTTGAGACAGCGCTGCCGATCAGGCGGTCATCTGCTCCATGCAAGGTAAAATACCGTGTGAATACCACCCGCAATTTATTGTCCGGCCACGTGCAAACCCACACCTTTTCTCCCACCGTCGGATACGACTCCATAACAAAACGCATCCGGGTCAGCACGTAGCACAGTCCAAATCGTTCCATTAATTCCTCATGCCCCACATGAAAATGTACGCACTGCGCGTTTGCAACCTCCTGTACATGGGAAAATACGGATGATACCTTCAGCCGGTTATTCAAGTCCACGTCATGTGCGACCAATTCAATCTGTTCACAGTACCGCCCGTCGGGCAGCTGTCCTGTTCTTTCCATTGCCGCAATCATCCTTTCAAAACAATTTACGCAGTTTCAATGCCTGCCGCCTCATGAAGATTCAGATGTACGACAGCCTGTTCCCGCATTTTATACTTCTGGATTTTGCCGCTGGCCGTCATGGGAAACGCATCCATAAACCAAATGTACTTGGGCATTTTATGTCTGGAGAGATGACTGCGGATGTACTCTTTAAGCGCGTCTTCGGATACGGTCTCGCCTTCTTTCAGAATGACACAGGCACAGACCTCCTCTCCGTAATTTTTGTCCGGCACGCCGATAACCTGAACATCCCGAACCTGCGGATGCGTGTATAGGAATTCCTCCAGCTCCTTCGGATAGATATTCTCGCCGCCCCGGATGATCATATCCTTAATCCGGCCGGTAATATGGAAATATCCCTCTTCATCTATTACCGCCAGATCCCCCGAATGGAGCCAGCCATCTCCGTCAATGGCCTGTGCCGTAGCCTCCGGCATTTTATAATATCCCTTCATCACGGAATATCCGCGCACCACAACCTCGCCCGGCGTGTTCGGCGGAAGATCCTCATAGGTTTCCGGGTCCACCACCTTTACTTCAACGAACGGCATTTTACGCCCAACCGTAGCCACGCGCTTTTCAATGCTGTCGCTGATATTTGTCATGGTGCATACCGGAGATACCTCTGTCAAGCCGTAGGGAATTGTAATCTCCCGCATATTCATGGCATTAACCACCTTTTCCATGACCTTTACAGGGCATGGAGAGCCGGACATAATGCCGGTGCGCAGAGAGGAAAAATCATATTTTTCAAAGTCCGGATGCTCCAGCATCGCAATATACATCGTGGGCACGCCGTAAACAGCCGTACAGTGCTCCTCCTGCACGGTTGTCATTACCCGCACCGGATGGTAGCGCTCTACAGGTACGATGGTAGAGCCATGCGTAATACAAGCCATAATCCCCAGCACACAGCCGAAGCAGTGAAAAAACGGCACCGGAAGGCAGACCCGGTCCACATAGGATAGATTCTGATTGTCGCCGATGCATTTTCCGTTATTTAAAATATTATAATGGGTAAGCATAACGCCCTTGGGAAAGCCCGTGGTACCTGACGTATACTGCATATTTACCACATCAAAGCAGCTGACCGCGCGCTTTGCCTCCTCGAAGGCATCCTCTGAAACGGATTCTCCTAAAGCGCTTAACGCCGACCAGTGCAGCATGCCCGCCGGGGTATCCTCTTCTTTATCAATATAAATGACACGCTTCAGGTATGGCAGATTTGACGACTGCAGTGCGCCCGGCTTGCTGTCCTTCAGCTCAGGACATAATTCATTGATAATATCTACATAACAGGTATCCTTCAGGCCGTGCATCATCACCAGCGTATCCGTATCCGACTGTTTCAGCAGATATTCCGCTTCAAACACTTTATAATTGGTATTAACCGTTACCAGCGTTGCGCCGATTTTAGCCGAGGCAAACATGGTAAGTATCCATTCCGGATAATTTGTCGCCCAGATCGCCACATGAGAGCCTTTTTTTACGCCCAGCGCCATCATCCCCTTTGCGATTCTGTCGCACTCCCGGTTGAAAGCGGCATAGCTCATACGAAACGGACGATCGTTGTAAACGACGCAATCAACGTCAGGATAGACAGAAGCCACTTTTTCCAGCAAATCTCCCAAGGTCATTTCGATCAATGAATGCTCCGCTTCGCCAAAAATCTTGTACGTTTCCATTTCCTTACCTCTCTTAATTATAATAAAATATAATAAAAAAATCCTCGTCTCTGTATAAATAGAGACGAAGATCCAATTTACTCCGCGGTACCACTCTAATTAGCCGACTCCGGTCAAACACCCCTTTTATCCGCTCTCTCAAAGCGCGGTTAACGCCCGCCCAACGCCTGAAACTAATTGGAGGGCTTCCCCCCTGTTCATCCTCAGGTGCTCCGAAACGAGTTCGCCTGTCAGTCCGCTGTTCTGTCCCACCATCCCAGAACTCTCTGAAAGCCTCCGATAGGTTACTACTTTTCATCTGCGCATTTCACAATGATTCCCTTGTTCTCCGCGCTCCGCGTCCCCGCTGTGGGATGCCGAAGGCGAATGTTAAGATTATAGATGGAAAGCCTGCGCTTGTCAAGACGAAATTTTCCGGCGCGGCGCAGCATTCCGTACAGAGCACTTATACACGCTCGTATTCGGTAAAATAATATTTCAGCGGTGCATCCGCGCAGCCGATCCGATCCTCCGGCATGCTGTACTGCGGTGCGCTTACAAACGTCAGCTTCCACGCCGGATCCGCGTCCAAATCCGGAATCGAAACATCCTTCTCATAGGTCCAGTCAAATTTTGTGACATAGGCCTTCTGACAGTGGGGCAGAAGCTGCCGGTAGACGCTGGCCCCACCCAGCACATAGATCTCTTCGCTGCGGAACTGTTTCAGGATTTCAAACAGTTCCGCTAAAGAATGCGCCACTGTCGCCCCCTCCGGCCCGTACGCGGGATCCGGACAGAGTACAATATTGGTACGGTTCTTCAGCACGCGGCCCCCTGGAAAGGTCGCCAGCGTATTAGAACCGAGCACCACCACCTTTCCGGTGGTTAAGCCTGCCAGGTTCTGCAGATCTCCTCGGATCCGCGCCAGCAGATCCCCCCGGTATCCGATTCCCCATTCCTGATCTACTGCTACAATTAGATTCATGCCTGCCTCCGCTCCTGTCCGCCCATTTTCAGATTCCCGTCAGATCGCAACCGGAAACTTTCCGATTTTTTCGCCATGCACATAATTTTCAACCGTAAAGCTCTCCGGCGTAAAGTCATAAAAATCCGTAATACTCGGATCCAACGTAACCCGGGGCGCCGGATGGACTTCACGCGCAAGCAGGGATTCCACAATGGGAATATGCCGATCGTAGATATGCGCATCTGCAATTACATGCACCAGCTCCCCGGGCTTTAGGCCCGAAACCTGGGCAAACATCATCAGCAGCGCCGCATATTGCGCGACATTGAAGGCATTGGCCGTCAGCATGTCCTGGGAACGTTGGTTCAGAATCCCGCAAAGGCGTCCGTCCGTAACATTAAACGTCATGCTGTAGGCACACGGATAAAGCGCCATCTCATGCAGGTCCTGAAAATTATAAAGATTGGTCATGATCCGCCTGCTGTACGGATTGTGCTTGAGATCGTAAAGCACACGGTCTACCATATCGAATGCGCCTTCTTTATACTGATGCTTGATGCCGAGCTGGTATCCATAGGCCTTTCCGATGGAACCGTTTTCATCTGCCCAGCTGTCCCAGATATGGCTGTTTAAATCATGAACATTATTTGATTTTTTCTGCCAGATCCACAAGATTTCATCCACTGCCACAGACAGCTTGATGGGACGGAGCGTAATCAGCGGAAATTCCTCATCCAGCTGATAGCGGTTCACCACGCCGAATTTTTTGATGGTATACGCAGGCGTACCGTCTTCCCACTTGGCCCGGACGCCCTCGTCCTTCACATAGGTACCGTTCTGTAAAATATCCCTGCAGGTATGAATAAACGCAATATCTGCCGAACTCATGCATTTCCCGTCCTTTCCGCAGCCGTTCCCTGCTCCGCGGTTTTATCTGATTTTATTTTCCACTTCCGCCTTCAGCTTTGCAGCAAAGTCATCAAAAGGCATGCTTTCCGACGTGCCTTCCTTTCTGGAGCGCACATTGACCATGCCCTCCTCCATTTCACGGTCCCCGGCCACCAGCATATAAGGCACCTTCTCCATCTGTGCCTCGCGGATGCGGTAGCCGATTTTTTCATTGCGGTCGTCCAGCACGGCCCGGAAGCCCATAGCCTTTAATTTTCTGCAAAGCTCCGCACAATAGTCCGCCTGTTTCTCAATAATCGGCATGACCTTTACCTGCACCGGCGCAAGCCAAGCCGGAAAAGCGCCGGCGTATTTCTCAATCAGCAGCGCCAAGGTCCGCTCATAGCAGCCGATTGAAGTTCTGTGGATGATATAGGGATTCTTTTTGCTTCCATCGCGATCCACATAAGTCATATCGAATTTAGAAGCCAGCTGAAAGTCGATCTGAATCGTAATCAGCGTATCCTCTTTGCCGTGTACATTCCGGATCTGGATGTCAAGCTTCGGCCCGTAAAATGCCGCTTCCCCCTCAGCCTCCGTATACACAAGCCCCATATGATCCAGAATCTGCTTCATAGTGGACTGCGCTGCGTTCCATTCTTCATCGCTGCCGATATATTTCTCACGGTCATTCGGATCCCATTTGGAAAAGCGGTAAGAAACATCCTCATCCAGTCCCAATGTGGAAAGCATATAGTTTGCCAGATCCAGGCAGCCGCGGAATTCCTCCTCCAGCTGCTCAGGCGTACACATCAGGTGCCCTTCGGAGATGGTAAACTGCCGCACACGGATCAAGCCGTGCATTTCACCGGAGGACTCATTGCGGAACAAGGTGGAGGTCTCGCCGTAGCGCAGCGGCAGATCGCGGTAGCTTCTCGTTCTGGTTAAATACGCCTGAAACTGAAAGGGACATGTCATCGGACGCAGCGCCATGACCTCCTCTTCCTCTGCCTTTTCAGGATCGCCTAAAATGAACATGCCTTCCCGGTAATGATACCAATGCCCGGATATCTTATAGAGGTCTGATTTGGCCATATACGGCGTTTTGGTGAGCAGATACCCTCTGCGTTCCTCTTCATCCTCCACAAAGCGCTGAAGAATCTGCATCATTTTTGCCCCCTTGGGCAGCATGATGGGCAGCCCTTGGCCGATATAGTCCGTTGTCGTAAAGATCTCCAGCTCTCTGCCTAACTTATTATGATCCCGCCGCTTTGCCTCTTCAAGACGCTCTAAATGCTCTGCCAAAAGCTTCTTGTCCGGATAGCTTGTACCGTAAATCCGCTGCAGCATTTTATTTTTTTCATTTCCGCGCCAGTATGCGCCCGCTGTCTGAATCAGCTTAAACGCCTTCACTCTGCCGGTGTTATCCAGGTGCGGTCCTGCGCATAGATCCACGAATTCACCCTGTCGGTAAAATGTAATCCGTGCATCTTCGGGCAAATCTCTGATCAGCTCCATTTTATACGGTTCTTTCCGTTCCTCCATCAGCTTCAGTGCCTCCGGCCGGCTCAGCTCGAATTTTTCAATCGGCAGCTTCTCTTTGATAATCTTTTTCATTTCCTCTTCGATCTGCGCAATCACTTCTGCCGTAAAGGTTCCCTCTATATCAAAGTCATAATAAAACCCGCTGTCAATTGCCGGCCCGATGGCCAGCTTTGCCTCCGGCATCAAGCGCTTCACTGCCTGCGCCATAATATGAGAGGTGGTATGACGGTAAACGTGCTGCCCCGCCTCACTGTCAAAGGTCAGGATATTCAGCCGTGCGCTTTGTGTGACAGGCGTTGTCAGTTCAACCACCTCCCCGTCAAGTTCACCGGCAGCGGCAGCCCGTGCTAAACCCTGGCTGATCTGCTCCGCGATTTCCAAAACGGTGGCGCCTTCCGCAGCCTCAATCACCGATCCGTCCTTCAAAGTAATCTTCACCATACAAACCTACCTCTCTTTTTATAATGCTGTCGTGCGTTCTCCGTACAGACGCTTCACGCCTCTGCTGCCGCCTGTACGGATCCGATTAATCATACGCTGATTAAGATGAAAAATCAAGCCGGAACCACGTCGAATATGCGCACCGTGCCGAATGCGCCGACATCCGTTACATACTGCTTTCTGCCTCTATTTTTCAGCAGCGGACATACGCCGTAAGTCAGATAATCCTCATGATTAAAATGTACATGTCCCGCGGCCGCTCCGATCAGAGGCGTATCCGCTTTTCTCAGAAGCCGGCACATCC
>ERZ779746.1183-NODE-1183-length-10576-cov-2.750594_pt1 | contig 10576 bp, 10 predicted proteins | sample MGYA00511888_ERZ779746 | MGnify/ENA primary metagenome ERZ779746 (study PRJEB29588, sample SAMEA1964695) | human gut metagenome | biome: human gut; feature: human-associated habitat; material: faeces | place: Denmark | collected 2008/2010 ... | reverse complement strand
GTCCGTCACGCTTATAAGGCCGCCGCTGCATACGATATGCACATGCTTCGCGTGCGCTTTGCGGGCGTTGTCAAAAAGGTTTATCAGCACGCTTGCCATAAGGTCGGCGTCCATGCTCAGCGTTTCGCTTCCGCAGGCCATATCAAGCGCCACGCCGTCCCGCTTGGCAATAGGCAGCAGCGTCTTTTCCACGCTTTCAAATAGCTCCGTTACCGGCGTTGGCGCAATAGTTATGCCGCTGCCGCCGTCCAATGCTATAAGCTGCATAAGCTTTTGCGAAAGCCGCTCAATGCGGGAACACTCGGCGTTTATGTATGCCGCCGCTTCCTCGCGCTGCTCTTGGGTCAGGCGTGTTTTCATCAGCGCTTCGGAATAGCCTATTATGGCCGTCATGGGCGTTTTAAGCTCGTGCGTAAGCGCCGCAAGCAGTAGCTTACGCGCCTCGGCAACGTCTTTTATTTCCGCAACGTGCTTTTCAACCGCCTCCGCCATTGCGTTAAAGCTTACGGAAAGCGCAGCTATTTCATCCTTGCCCTTAACGGGAATGCGGCTTTGATAATCGCCGTGTGCAATCGCGGCGGCGCTGCCCTGAAGCGCTTTAAGCGGCCTGAGCACACGGAACACGGAATACGCAAGCACCGCCGCCGTAAGCAGCACCAAGCCAAGGCTTACTGCGGCAAGCTTTGCGGTAAGGCTTGCATTGCTGCTGTAAACCTGCTCTATGTTTTTCACTAAATATATATCGTATACGCCGCCGTTAATGCTGTTTGCGGAACCCACAACTATATGCCGCTCATTATCATGCAAAACTATCGTATACTTAACCTCCGTGCCGTTGCCCGAACGGGTCTTTGCATCGGTCAGTATGTCGGCAGGGTCAAGCTCGCTGCCGTTATGCAGATATTCGCCGTCTTTGCGCATGGCGTATTGCGAACGGCTCAATGACCCGGAGGAATACTGGCGGAACAGATATTTGCCAAGGCTTTGCTGCGTGGTATCCGATAGGCCGTCCTCATATGTGTTGCGGAGGGCGCTTTGAAAGGACTGCACAAGCAAATGCTGTTCGGACAGCGCGCCGTCAATGGCGGTATTTACGCTGTTGCCGTTGGCCGATATTATAAGCACGGTGCAGCACGCGGCTATGGCAAGGGCGCATAGGGAAACGGCAAGAAGCGCAAGCTTTACCCGTATCTTCATCCGCTCAATCCTCCAGCCGATAGCCTATCTTGGGCAGGGATGCTATTGTAAGGCCCGTCTTTTTTCTTAGCTGAGCAACATGCACGTCCACCGTGCGGCTTTCGCCGAAATAATCGCCGCCCCACACCGCCGCCATTATGCGCTCGCGGGAGAGGGCAATGTTCTTATTCTTTATAAATAATGTCAAAAGCTCGAATTCAAGCGGCTTTAGTGGCAAAGCTTCACCGTTGCGGTATACCGCGCGCTCGTCCGTGCGAAGCTCAATGTCGCCTGCGCGCAAAAGCTTGCTTGCGCCGCCCGTGCGTTCAAGCACCTTGTCCATGCGGACTATGAGTTCAAGTATTTCAAACGGCTTTACTATGTAATCCTCAGCGCCGGATTTTAAGCCCTGTACCTTGGATTCGATGTCGTTTTTTGCGGTCAGGTATATAACCGGAATGCCGCGCTCCCTAAGATGCGGCAGCAGGGCGAAGCCGTCCACCTCCGGCAGCATAATATCCACAAGCGCAAGATCGAACCGTTCAAAATCGCGCAGCTTTGCAAGCGCCTCGTTTCCGTCATAGGCGGGAACGGTTTCGTAGCCCGCCACGGTAAGGCTTGTGCAAATAAGCTTGTTTATGGCTTCCTCGTCCTCTATAACAAAAATGCGGCTCATGCGCTTACCCCCTTGCGATAGTTGATTTATTATATCGCATTTGGCGTTAGCAAAGCCGCATCAAAGTGTAAACAAATTGTAATTCCGCTCAGGGTGTTGGGAAATCAATACCCTTTCTGCGGGTCTATGACGCTGCCGTCCACGGCGTTTATTGTAAGGAGCGCGCCCGGCAAATCGTATGGGGGTTTTGAAGAAAATGTTGCCCACTCATATTCGCTGACGTATTCGCCGTAAAAGTTCCACACAGGTATAACAAGGCCGTATTCTATTGCGTTTTCCTCGGTCACACGCTGCAATTCAAGCTGTATTCGGTCTATATTTAGCGTTGCGCGCAGCAGGTCGTCATCGCCATGCACATATCCGCCGTATATAACGGGCAGCATACGCATAGCAATGGACGCTATTTCCGAAAACGGCAGAAGGTTCGCGTTTTCCGTGATTATTTCCGTTATTTCCATCGGCGCGCGCCAGCTAAAGCTTTCTATGCCTTCATCGGACACAACGCATTTTATGCGTTCATAAAACCAGCTTGGCGTAAGGCTTGTTTCGGTTTTGAAATTGTTGGCGTTGGCTTCCAGCACATTACGGCACGGTATGCCGCCTACGGACTGGCCAAGCGTTACAATATAGATACAGCGTGGCGGCTCGTCGGAAAGCACATCGTAGATTGTCTGAGTTTCTCCGTTTACCGTCTCCGTAAGGTAATAGTGCCGCTCAAGCAGAAATACGCCGTCCGTCTTTAGCGATACGGGCAAGGCGGAAATTGTGCTTTCGACCAGTGCGCGCGCTTCTGACGGCATTATGGTAAGGCTGTCCTTAGCCTGCTCCGGCACAACGGATTCGTCAAGCAAAAGCGTATAGATTTCCATGGCGCCGCCATCGTTGACGCGGGAGCCGCGGTTGTATGATAGTGATGCGCCTATCTCTTCGCCCCAGTCCACGCTTTCGTCGTCGTAAGCCATGCGGAGCGGGTCGTTTCGCACCGAAAAACTCCGCCCATAGCTTTCATCGGATGCGGCGAAAGGCTTTTCCACGGCACTTACGCCCATATAGCGCCCAATATCCGGCTTGTTGGTGCTTATAATCATTTCGCGCAGCGTCCCATCGGATATCATCTTAGCCGGGTCATCGGGTATGGCGGCAAGCTCCGCTTCAAGGAAGTCAAGCATCTTCTGTGCCTTTTCCCGTTCCTTGCCGGTACTCTCCTTTACGCGGCTCATACACCTAAGGATGTTTTTTTCAAGCCACGCCTTGTTAAAGCCGCTGGGCGTGGTGTCGTAAAGCGTTACGCCGCCGCGGAAGCGGTCAAAGAACGCGCTTACAACCTCCTGCGTGAACTGTATCGGGCGCACCTGTGCAATGGGCATGGCTTCGGCTTCGGGCACGCGCACCATGGCGTCAATATCCATTGTAAGCCTTTCGCCTACGGGCGTTATATCCGCCGTATACCTCTCCGGCGCCCCAAGCCTACTTAGCAGGGGATACCGCTCGCCGTCATCAGGCATTGTTTCGGTGTTTATAGGCGTTTTCTGCGCCTTTTCTATCATCTGCTCCATATCCTTCTGCACCACAATCGGCGCATCGGGGGTTGCTTGGCAGGCGGTGAGGAGAAATAGTATAGCAAGTGCAATAACAAATGTCCTTTTCATAATCAATATCCCCTTCCCAAGTCAATCGTACTTCCGTCTACCGCATTGATGATTAGTATGGGAAACGGCTCTTTGTTCCATGAGCTTGCGTTGCCGTGGGCAAAGTCATACAATGTGCTGCCATCATTGCTCACAACCGTATTATTGCCGTAAAAAACCCATGCAGGCACAAGCAGTCCTGTTGCTTCACTGTCCCGCTCACGCACCCGCACAAGGCAAAGCTCTACCGTGTCTATATTTATATCCATCTCTCCGCTGCCATCTGTCCATTTGTTCAGGAATGCTTCATATTCTATCCTTATCATGGCTTCAAAAACGTCAATGATATCGTTGAACGGAAGAAGAGCTGCATTTTCTGTTACCGTGTCCATGATTTCTATTGGGTTATGCCACGAAAGATATGTAAGGCCGCTGTTATCCACCGTGAAGGATATGTACTCATAGTACCATGGCAGAGAGGTCGTGCCGTTATTTGAATCGTCAAGCCCGATATCGGTATTGACAAAGCAGGGTATGCTGTTAATCATCCTTGTGTAATAAAGTCGGTAAGCGTAGTTTTCGGCCGGAGTGCCAAGCTCCTTACCGTCGCCGCTGTATACCCCCGTGCCGGTATCGCCTACCAGGAATGCGTGGCCAAGCTTATAGTCGTCCGAAAGTTCGGCAGCCGCAAACATATCATCGCAAAGCGCTTTTGCCTCGTTAAAGCTTATGGTGAGCTTTTTACGCGCCGCCTCCGGCAGATTTTTGCCGTCCGTGCGGAGTATGCCCTGAGAATTGTATTCGACAGTTTTCTTCGTCCTTGAATGCACGCGATAATATAGATGGGTTCCGAATCCGCTATTTGCGGAATACCGTGAATTGGGCGTTAGTACGTTCATGGTTCGTGCCGTATCGCTCACTGTATCGTTATCAACATTAAGCAGAAGATAATCGCCAATGTTCTCCAACTCCTGTATATGCATTGTGCCGTTTGAAATCGGCAGTGCCGGGGCAGTCTCAGGCGCAGCGGAGTATCTTTCTTCTATGCGCTTTAATCGGGCGGTATACTCCTCCTCAGTATAACCGTACTCCGCATAGCTGCCGTCGGCAAGGCGGCGTTTGGCATCGATGATAAGCGGTTCAATCTCGGCCTTTGTTTCTACATGTTCGGAACTCGCGTCATACGCGGTTTCTCCTGCATAAAAGTGGTTAAACAGCTTTGTCACAAGCTCCTGAGGAAAGCCACCCCGCTTAACGCGAACAATAGGCATAGCCGTCGTTTCGGGTACGGTAATCTCAGCGTTGACCGCTATGCGGAGTCGCCCGTCAAGCCCCGTTGCAGAGAACGTATATCGTCCCTGCGGAATGTCCGGTAAAGCGGCCTCCCGCACGCCGTTTTCGGGTCGGTCTGCTTTTTCAAGCATCTGCTCCATATCCTTCTGCACCACTATCGGCGCATCAGGCGTAGGCTGGCAGGCGGTGAGCGCCGCCGTGAGCATACATATGCATAGTAATAAGGTATTGCGTATTACGCGCTTCATTCCGATTCTCTCCGTTCTTATAGGATATTGCAAGCATACCAGCCGAATATGCATCAAGTATTCAACGGATGGTAAACGGATTGTAATTTATTCGGCATTGCCCGATACCGTGATTATTTTCCCCTTGCTTGCGTTCATAACGCCTATAACTATGCGGGGCGAGGCGAACAGGGAGAACAGTACCGCCAACGCAAGCAGCACATATAGAATATTCCATTTACTGATTGGCTTTTTCATATTGCGCTCCTTCCGTATCGAATACCACGCTAACCGTTGTGCCTATGCCGGGCGTGCTGCTTATTATAAGCCGCGCCCCGTGCAGACGCGCTATCTCATCGCAAAGCGCAAGCCCCAGCCCCGCGCCGCCTGCCTTTCGCGTGCGGGATTTATCCACCATGTAAAACGGCTGCGTAAGCTTGTCAAGCTCGCTTTCGGCTATGCCTATGCCATGGTCCGTAACCGATATAATGCCGCCGTGTGCGTTAAGCTCTATTATGTCGCCGCGCCTTGATGCCTTGCCCGCGTTGTCTATTAGGTTTATAAACAAATCGGCAAGCAGATCGCGCTCCATCATCACTAATCCCATATCGTTAGCCGTTTTAAGCGTCAAACCGCGTATACGAAGCTGCTCTGCGCACGCGGCCTGTACATCCGCAATAAGCACGGCTGCGGGGACGGGGGAGAGGAGCATATTCCCGCTTTGGCGAAGCACTATAAGCTGCATCAGCTTTTGACTAAGCCGCTCCACCCGCGTACACGCCGCATCTATTGCATAAAGCGCATCCTCGCGTTCTTCCTCGGTAAGCTTGGTTGCAAGCAGCGTTTGCGCGTTGCCCTTTATGCCAGTCATGGGCGTTTTTAGCTCATGCGTAAGGGCGGACATGAACATGGTTCGGCGCTCGGCCTCGTCCCTAAGCTCCTGTATATGCGTTTCCACGGCCTCGGCCATACGGTTGAAATCCTCGCCAAGCTCGCCTATCTCATCCCGCTCTGCAATCGTTACACGGTTGCCGTATACGCCGTTTGCAATGAGGGCGGTGTTTTCTTTTAATGTTGCTATGGGCTTTAACAGCGCCCGCGTTATGAATACCGTCACTGCGCCCGCCGCAAGTATAACGCATAGGCTGATGGCGGCAAAGCTGTATGCAAGCTCCCGTATGCCGGTGAAAACATGGGTTATGTCTTTTATTACGTAAATTCGGTAGCGCGTTTCATTCACCGTGGCGGCGCTGCCCGCTATAAGCATTGTTTTGTCGTCTATATCCTCTATTATGTATTGCTGTGCTTCCGCCGTAACGGGCAGATATTCTTCGGGCGATACGGTGGTTGTGTTATATATAACGTCCGTTCCGCAAAGCAGCGCCGTACTGCTGTCCCCAAGCTGCCCCATAAGATATTTTGCAAGGCTCCTTGCGGCGGTTTCGCCGTAGCTTTCGTCAAGCCGTGTCTGCATGGCGCTCTGCCAGCTTGCGGCGCGTATCTGCTGATTTGCAAGCGCATTATCTATTGCAAGGTTAAGGTTGCTTTGGCCGGAGCGCAGCAGCAGAAGAAGCGAACAGGCCGTGGTGGATAGCGTAACCATCACAACGGCGCAAAGGGATACCTTCAGCCATAGCTTCATGCTCTAATCCTCCAGCCGGTAGCCCATCTTGGAGATGGTCTTAATATTATCGAATAGCCCCAATTTTTTGCGAAGCTGGCCTATGTGTACGTCAACCGTGCGGGTCTCGCCCGCGTAGTCCACGCCCCATACCCTGTGCAGAAGGCAATCCCGCGTAAGGGCTATGTTCTTGTTTTTTGCAAGCATCACAAGCAGGTCAAATTCCATCGGCTTTAGAATTATCTCACCGCCGCCGCGCCTGACGGAACGTTCAAGAAGGTTTATTTCAAGCCCTGCGGCGGTGAGCGTTTGCTGTAGCCGCCCCGTGCGCTCCAAAACTTTCTCCACCCGCACCAGCAGCTCCAGCACCTCAAACGGCTTAACTATGTAATCCTCCGCGCCGTTGCGAAGCCCCTGTATTTTGGAATCAACATCGGCCTTTGCAGTCAGGTAAATAACGGGTATATCGTAATGCTTCATGTATGCCATAAGCTCAAAGCCGTCAAGCCCGGGCAGCATAACATCAAGCAGCGCAAGGTCATAGTCCGCGTCAATCGAAAGCGATTCGGCCGCCTGCGCCCCGGCATAAAACGGCGTGGCGGCGTATCCGGTGGATATAAGGTTTTTAACTATCACCTTGGATATGGCCTCATCGTCCTCAACGACCAAAATGCGGTTTCTTGCCATGTGGAAAACACCTCCTGTTCGGCATTATTATTATAACAGATGACCGGTAAACGGATATTCAACGGATTGTAAACGATTTGTAAGTTAAGCCTAAATACTCCCGCTTCCGCGCGGCATTATAAAGCAGGGATACCAAAACGAGCGTTATTATAGCATTTTTAATATTTTTAGTAACGTTATAATCGGCAATTCTGCATTTTTCATTAAATAAAAATATTACTGCGTTTATTATTTTGATTTGCATACCGGTAACGCGGCTTACAGTTTTTAGTTAAAAAACATTGACTTTTTTGTTCAAAGAGATATTCTATAAATGACGAATATTACATCGCTTGACAAGGGCACACAGCCCTTTGTCGTGTGCGATGGATAAGTAAAAGTCAAATTTTCCACTCAATCGAAACGTGTTCATCGGTTGCGCGGATCTGTGAGATCAGGCCGTCGGCAACCTGCCGCCTGTCCTCGAAGTCAATTTCTTCCCATTGGTTGAGGTAGACCGACAGCCGTTCGATTTGTTCCGGGGACATGGTTTCCGCCGACAGCGCCGCGATCTCTTTTGTCAGGGCTTGGCGGCGTGTGTCCAGCTCCTCGATTTTGCTGTTGGCATAGGACAGCAGCACCGCATTGGCCCCGGTCAGAGTATTCAGCAGCTTTTCAATCTCGTCCTCCACGCGGGCAAGCTCCATGTTCAGCGCGGTCAATTTGGGATTGACCGTTTCCCGCTTTGCCGTCAGCGTCTGGAACTCGGACAGCTTCTTGACCATTTCACCGTACAGGAACCTTTCAAATTCCCGTGTACGGAGTGTCCCGCAGCCGTCACAGCTTTTACTGTCGGCCCGCTTGGAGCAGCGGAGATATTGAACGCCTGTCGGATTGCCGACGCTCATAAGCGCGTACCCGCAGCGGCCACACTTGACCTTTCCGGCAAGCCATGTGTTCTTTGCCTTGCGCCCGCCTTGGAACGTCTTGTTTGCCATGAGCTTTTTCCGGCAGCGCAGCCATGTATCAGACGATACCAGCCCCTCGCTGGGAGCCAGAACAAGTATCTGATCTTTCAGGTGCTTGTTTTTTCTTTCCTGCACGTCCCGGCCCTGATAGAGATAGCAGCCGTTTGTCCCGGCAAAATCTGTTGCTTCATTGACTACCACCGTACCCCGGCTTTTGAAGAACTCGTACATATCGAGGTCAGCCTGTGCGTAAATGGGGTTTCTTAAAAGCTGAGAGATAAAGCCCCGTTTCATTTCCTTGCCGTAGATCAGGATACCCTCGTCGGCAAAGTAGCGGGCGATGTCCCCGAAAGAGGTTGCGGGCTGGGAGTACATTTCAAACATCAGCTTTGCAATATCTGCCGTTTCCGGGTCAGGCTTCATCATTTTTGTGCGGATGCCCTCAATGGTGGTCGGCTCCAGTTGGAAGCCGTAGGGGGCCGCGCCGCTCATGTGAAAACCGTGCTGGCAGCGGGAATAGTAGGCATCGGTCACGCGCTTCTGGATGGTTTCACGTTCAAGCTGGGCGAATACAATGCAGATATTCAGCATGGCCCGCCCCATCGGGGTGGACGTGTCAAACTTCTCCGTGGAAGATACGAACTCAACATTGTATTCCTGAAAAGTTTCCATCATGGTTGCGAAGTCCAGAATGGAACGGCTGATACGATCCAGCTTGTAGACCACCACGCGCTTGATCAGGCCCCGGCGAATATCGGCCATCATTTCTTGGAACTTGGGCCTGTCGGTATTCTTGCCGGAATAGCCCTTGTCGGTGTACTTGCGGAAATTGCCTCCTCTCAATTCATACTTGCAGAACTCAATCTGGCTTTCAATGCTGATACTGTCCTTGCGGTCTACCGATTGTCTGCCGTAAATGGCATCTTCACGAATAATCATTTGGCGCTCCTTTCAGCGTAGGAGCTACCAAACCTTACAACTATATTATACCTCTGGTAGCCCCGTATCACAAGGATGTCCCGCATTAGTGCATCTGCGCCCGGCCCGGCGCGTACTTGACGAATACCTCATAAAGACAGCTCTCGATTTCCCGCTTGCGCTTGTCCCTCGCCTTGGGGGATAATACCGGGGTCAGGTTTTCCACGGTGATGGACTTCCCCTGAAAAGAGGCCGTTTTGACTTCCTTATGATATGCGGCTCTTGTTTCCGTCATCTGAAAACCTCCTATATGAAATGATGGGTGGATATGTTTTTCAGCTTCCCGTTGTCCTGTGGGGAAACGCTAAAAGGCGGCGCAGAGAAGCGCCGCCCTTCGACCTTGCCCCACCTCTGGCCACGATGGCCAGAAGCAGCGGGACGGTTGTTTTCCGTTTCAATCCACAAAAGAGGGAGCCGCCGCGCCGGAATGGTTTGGGCTGTCATAAGACAGAAAGGCCCGGTTTGACGGCTCCCTGTATAATCGTTGTGTGCCGTTTTTGCCACGCATCCCCGGCACGGGGAGTATTCCAGACCGCCGATGGCTTCGGCTGCATAGCCCCACAGCACCGCTGCCCGTGGAGGGCTGGCGCATACCGCAGGGACTCCCCCTCAAGTCTGTGGGAGGGCGTGAGCAAGTTTCATTATCCTCCGCGCTGTCCTCGCGCCCGGTTTGCCAGCACCGGGTCAAAGGCTGCGTTGATCGCTCGGCCAGCTTGTCCATCACCTCCTGAGCTGGCTGTCGTGGCGGCGCACCTTACGTCGCTATCACGCGGATTTCGTATCAGGAATACTGTCTATTCAGTTTTCAAGGCGAGGAAGAAAACTCCTCTCACCTATCAGGAGGTTTCGGGGGCAAATGTACTCCCTCTTACAGAGATTTTTTCAAAATATTTTTCATAGCGGCCAGCCCGCGCTCAACGGAGCAGCAGATGCGGCTCCGGCCAACGCCCTCGGTTGCCGCGATCTCGGTCTTGCTCATGCCGAGAAGATAATGCTGGTACACACGCCGGGCCTGCGTGGGCGGGAGTTGGGCCAGCGCGTCATAGAGGGCAAAGGTGGTTTCCCGCGCCTCAATGTACTCGTCCGGGGTCAAGGGCTGGCGGAGCACATTGGCCTCAAAGCCGGGATCGGTGTCCAGCGAGCACTCGCCATTTCTGCGCTTCTGTCGCTTGTAGCTGTCGCACAGGCGGCCTCCCATAGAGAGGGCGGCGGCGATCTCGTCCGAAACTTCCAGCATCACATTTTCGGTCATATAGGGGTAATACCGTTTCAGGTTGATAGTCGTCATAATTGTCCTCCATTTCAAAAGGTGGTTGGTGAGTGCGGATTGAAATGGAGAACAG
>ERZ779746.1182-NODE-1182-length-10587-cov-2.135207_pt1 | contig 10587 bp, 10 predicted proteins | sample MGYA00511888_ERZ779746 | MGnify/ENA primary metagenome ERZ779746 (study PRJEB29588, sample SAMEA1964695) | human gut metagenome | biome: human gut; feature: human-associated habitat; material: faeces | place: Denmark | collected 2008/2010 ... | reverse complement strand
GAAGCGGCCTTTGCCGGCGGCGCGTTCTACCTTCATTGGAATTCGCCCGTGAATTATCTGCTGATCACGGCAGGAAGCGGATATATTATTGTAAATAGCTTTGTCCGATATATCAAGGATCGGCGTATGCTGGAAAAATGCGCGGTGAGCCTGTACGTCGAGTTCAATGGAGAAGGGGTCTGGATTCCCGCGCTCGTGGACACGGGTAACGAATTGAAGGATCCCTTTACGGGAGAGCCGGTGGTGATTGTAGAGCTGTCCGCGGTGCAGTCTCTTTTGCCGGAACGTTTACGTCAATATTTTCAGGATCATTCTGCGGCAGATTTGGATGCAGTGGAAACGGTTCTGGAGGAGACGGAGTGGGTGCGGCGCTTCCGATTGATCCCGTATAGCTCACTGGGCTGTGAGAGCGGCGTGCTTCCAGGATTCCGGGCAGACCTTGTAAAAATACTGCAGGGCGGTATTCCGGAGCAGGAGACCGCGGAGGCGGCAGCGCAGAACCTCCGCACGGGAAGGGAGAATGCAATTATTTGCCTGTATACAAAAAAGTTATCGGACGGCAGCCGATATCGCGCACTGCTTGCACCGGAACTGCTGGCAGAGCCTTCGGCGTAAAATAAATTTGTTATGAGGAGTGGGAATATGAGTTTTGCTGTGACAAAGCTGCGTTTTACGATGGAGCTGTACAAATTTCTTCGCTTTATGGGGATCAAGAAGAACACCCCTGCTGAAAAGGTCTATTATATCGGCGGACCGGATACGCTTCCGCCGCCGCTTTCCGCAGAAGAGGAGACGTATCTGCTGGACCACTACTACGATGCGGATATGGATGTCAAAAACGTACTGATTGAGCGAAATCTCCGGCTCGTGGTGTATATTGCAAAAAAATTTGAAAATACAAAGGTATATGTGGAGGATTTGATTTCCATCGGGACAATCGGCTTGATTAAGGCAATCAATACATTTGCACCGAATAAAAACATCAAATTAGCAACGTATGCCTCCCGCTGCATTGAAAATGAAATATTAATGTACCTTCGCCGCAGCAGCCGGCAGAAGGCAGAGGTTTCCATTGACGAGCCGCTGCGTGTGGATTGGGACGGGAATGAACTGCTGCTTTCCGATGTGCTCAGCAGCGACCATGATGTGGTTTACAGAGATATCGATGAAGAGGTGGATAAGGAGCTTCTGAATTCCGCACTGAAAAAACTCAGTCTGCGGGAGAAAAAAATTATGGACCTTAGATTCGGCCTGACAGGCGGGGAGGAGAAAACACAAAAAGAGGTTGCAGATATGCTGGGCATCTCACAGTCATACATATCTCGTCTGGAAAAACGGATCATCAATCGTCTGCGAAAAGAAATGCTCAAAGGCGAAGTGTAAAATCGTGTGGCAGGTTTTTACAGTATAAATGTCCCTGCGGAGGCAATAATCATTACATTGATTATTCTGTTTCCGGAGGTTTGAGTTTATGATAATAAACAAGGTCGAAATTTGTGGGGTCAATACTGCAAAGCTGCCGGTGCTGTCCGCGGAAGAAAAGAAAGCGTTGTTTGATCGTATTCTAAAGGGGGATGAAAAAGCAAGAGAGGAATTTATCAACGGGAATCTGCGTTTAGTGCTGAGCGTAATACAGCGCTTTAACAATAGGGGGGAAATGGTGGATGATCTTTTTCAGGTCGGCTGCATCGGCTTGATCAAAGCCATCGATAATTTTGATATTACCCAGGACGTTCAGTTTTCTACGTATGCAGTTCCCATGATTATCGGTGAAATCCGCCGCTACCTGCGGGATAACAATGCGATCCGGGTCAGCCGTTCTTTGCGGGATATGGCGTATAAAGCGCTGCAGGTGAGAGAACGGCTGTTCGGCCAGAATAACAAGGAACCCTCCGTAAGCGAAATCGCAAAAGAATTGGGAGTTGAACGGGAGGAGCTGGTGATGGCGCTGGATTCCATTCAGGAAACGGTTTCTCTTTTTGATCCTGTATTTCAGGACGGCGGCGATACGCTGTGCGTCATGGATCAAATCCGTGACGACAAAAACCATGACAGCGCGTGGGAGCAGAGTATGACAATCAACGATGCAATGGATAAACTCAATGGCAGAGAAAAGCTGATTATCAACATGCGCTTTTTTGAAGGGCGGACCCAGATGGAGGTCGCGGAGGAGATCGGAATCAGCCAGGCGCAGGTATCCAGATTAGAAAAGACAGCACTCAAACATTTACGGAAATATGTATGAATATATTTGATCTGAAGGCATAAAACGCAGTGTGCGGAAGAGGCGTTGCATTTTTCCGCACGGATACATAAAATATCAAAGAAGGGCGCAGCGCCCATGATATGTGTGAATGGAGGAAATATGGGAAGAGTCAGTTCCTTTCATAAAAAAGAGGTGGTAAATCTTACAGACGGCAGAAGACTCGGCTATGTGTCGGATGCAGATGTGAACTTTGAAGACGGCAGGCTGGAAGCCATTATGGTTGCCGGCACCGCAAAGCTGTTCGGAGGAAGCAGCAAAGAACAGGAATTGATTATCCCCTATGAGAAAATCAAACGGATCGGAGAAGATCTGATTATTGTCGACATTGAGGAGCGTTTCCTGAAACGCTTTCTATAAACCTGCATGCCGGGCGGCGCTTCCCGGCGCGAAAGTCCGGAGCGCTTGCTGGTTCCTGGTTCGGCGGCGGTGCCGGGCTTTTTTTTTTGCAGGAGACCATTTCATTTTCATTATGGTAACCTCGCCGTTTTGTATGGCATATATTTATAGTGAGCATGCCTGTGAAGCGGAATCTCGTGACATAGGCAAGTCTTATCAGTATCCAATGAACGGAAAGGAGAGGTTTCTTTGGCAACACAAATTACAAATCAAGCGCAAATCAGTTTTGCATACGGTTCCCAATATGGCACGGCAACTTCAAACATTGCAACTACCACGATTCAGGGACCCTTGACCGTTGGAAAAACCTCATTAGAGTCGACTTATAGATCAGGTGACATCGTAACGTATATTTTGACCACCAGCAATACCAGCACATCTGTACTGAATGATGTTACGATCGTTGACAACTTAGGCTCCTATCTGCCTGTCGGCTCTTCTGCGTATGTGACTCCCTTGACTTATACCGGTGCGGCACAATTGTATATCAATGGTATTTACATGTCTGGCATCAATCCGTCAGTGACTGCGAATTCCATTACCTTTGTGATCAATGCGCTGCCGGCAAACGCAAATGCCATTATTATTTATAATGCGCGGATTAATAACAGCGCGGCGCTGAACACCGGTTCCTATATCACCAACACGGCGACCTGGACCGCAACCAATATGTCAGATAATATGTATGATATCAATACCATTGCCGTAGCGGATTACGCAGATGTACGGATTTTCAAGTCCATGTCCCCGAATCCGGTAACAGACGGCAGTCAGCTGACATATACCTTTACGCTGTATAACTACGGCAATGTGGCGGCAACGGACGTTGTTCTTTCAGATACATTCCATCCGGCGCCGAATCCCATTACCGTAACGGTAAACGGCCTGACAATCGGCTCGGAAGATTTCAGCTACAGCAATAGCACGCTCCGGCTTCCTGCGGACGGCTCATCGCTCAGCGTGAATGTTCCGGAAGCAACTTTCACGCAGGATCCCGTGACCGGCGAAATTGCGGTGGTGCCGGGTATTACGGTGATTACAGTGATGGGAACTCTGTAAAAAGGCTGTAAAGGAAAAATACAAAATAATAAGCAAGTTGGGCGGTTCAAGCTGTATCCGGTGGCGACTGCCCTTTTTTTATTGGGATCTATTCGTTGACATTTTCTGTATGAATGATAGAATGTAATTGTAGCAGAAATTATCGTTTATAGGAGTAGAAACCGATGCATTATAAAATCAATGATGAAATCAATGAACTGCCGCTGGGAGAGGATGAGGGGACGGTTTTATTTGACAGCGTAAGCGGAAATACGCATATTTTGGACGAGATCGCACAAAAGATACTGGATGCCTTCAAAACAGAATCTGATCTGGAGAAAGTGATTGATCTAATGCTCCGCTCTTATGAGGGAGATCGGGAAGCCATTACGCGGGACGTCAGGAGCTTTACGGAAACCTTGGCTGAAAGACGCATTTTACTTCCGCTTGATACCTGAACCGGTGCCGAACTGCGTATGAAACGCTTTGCTTCAGATCAGACTGTAAAAATACGAAAACCATATTGCACACTGTCCTTTTCCGTTGCTTCGGATGATCCGCTGCTGTGCGCTACGCTGCGCGCATTTTACCGTAATTGCCTGGCTGATACGCGGACAGACGCAGAGGAATCTGCATTGTACCGGATGTGCTATAGCAGCAGGGACGGTGTTTTTCAATATCAGCCTCCGGAAGAAACGGTCAGAGAGAAAAAGACATCCCCTTCGGAGGCCTTGATCTGCATAGAAAATCTGATTTATTTGAATACCTGCATACTGCCCTCTGTATTTGCTTTGCACGGAGCAGTCCTTGCCAAAGCGGACAAGGCCTACCTGCTGATGGGAGAAACAGAGGCAGGAAAGTCGACGCTGACCGCCTACCTGGCGCATCGCGGATATGAATATATCAGTGACGACGAGATTTTTTACAGTATCGATCAAAAATGCATTTTACCCGCCCGCAAGCCGCTGCAGCTGCGCGACGGCGGCCGTGCGGTATTGGAGCAGGCAGGCATCTCACTGGGGCAGCGCTGTGAAACGGTGGCGTACGGCGGCACAAACCGGCATCTGCTGCATTTTGACAATATCACTGCACATCCGGCGTATCGGATCGGCGGGATTTATTTTCTCCGGCGCGGACCGCAGACTTATCTGCGGCAGGTGTCCAAATTCCAGGCTTTTGCCATGATTATGAAGGGGCAGCTTGTAGTGCAATGCTATGACCGCGCACTGCATGAAACAATTCGGAAGCTTGCGGCGGAGAAAATCTATGAATTGGGGTATGATACATTATGGACCGCAGAAAAGTTATTAGAAAATTGACGGAAATGAAGCTTTCGCAAAATCACAACATTCTGGCGGTGGGCGGCTATAGCATGGCGCCGCTTTTGATTCCGGGAGATACCGCTGAGATCCGGCCCGAACCGCGGTATAAAGTCGGAGATGTTGTCGTTGTGATAGATGATAAGGCACGGCTTCTGGTGCATCGGATCATCCGCTGTACGCCGGATGGATACCAGACAAAGGGAGACAATGCGGTGGCATGTGAGCAGATCGAAAAAGCGCTTTGCCTGGGCCGCGTGAGCCGTGTAGAAAACAGAAACGGAAAAAATCAAATTCTGAACAGACACTTCCTGCGGGACCGCTGTGTGGTGCTGCTCTCTCGCCGTGTCCATCGGATGTGGAAAGAGACAGGAAACTGCAGGATTGCGGTGAGCAGCTGGCCGCACAGAACGATTTACCGGCTGGCGCCGCCTGAGATCAGACGCTGTGCCCAAGGGGTTGAATATTATCTGGTATGTGTAGCGCGCAGGGTGATTGCGGATCAATGCGGGGCGCCGCGTTTTACCACGGGATATGAGATTGATCCGGAAAAAGTAAGTTTTACGCGGGAACACGTGAAGCTGATTTTACAGCACCAGCTGTTATCCCTATTTTACCCTTATGTGCTTTCTGTTTCCGGCCGGTACGGTAAAATGCTGAAGCTGCACAGAGCGCTGCATCTGGATCAGATGAGACGGCTGCTTCAAGCCTGTATCGATGTCTGTGCGCTTTTTGACCGGCACCAGATTCCGTATGCGGTAATCAAGGGCCTCTCGGTCAGTGTCTGCGCATATGGGGATCCCATGGCGCGTGAATCGTATCGATTATTTGATTTTGGAACGGGATGCGCAAAGAGCGCATCAGCTGCTGTATGAAGCGGGATTTGTAAACTATGACGAGGAGCGGAAACATTTCACGGTCCCCGCGCCGCAGGAGCATTATCCAACGCATTATGTCCCTTATAAAATTCCGGATGCGGATATCTGTGTGGAGCTCCATTCCGCACAGCATATAGAGCCCGCGTATACGGAAGCGCTTCTCGGCCGCGGAACCGTAATTTCCGTACAGGGACATGCCATTTCAGTCTTGAATGAGACGGACTCTTTTATGTGCCTGCTGAACTGTGTGGCAGCGGACGATTTTGGCTGTGCGAAAATGACGTTCGAAGATGATCCGACCATGTTTCTGCGCCTGAAAATGCGTAATTATATAGATATTATCTGCTTTTACCTCAAAAATCGGGAGCAGATCTGCGAAGATGAGATATTGAAGCGTTCCGTCGAATATCGCTGTGCCTTTTATCAATTCTTTTCACTGGCCTGCGCCGCCGCCTTCTTTGAGACGGACATTTTTGACTCGCTGATCGTGCGGCTGAATTTTGCGGAGCATGTCAATCGTATGCGGCTGCCGGTATCTGTTTATGAATGTATGTTCAGTCCGCTGCGGATGAAAATGAACAGCGACTATTTATACTGTCTGCAGAAGCGTTTTTTTGCGGAAAATCTCCGCAGAAGATTTTTCAGTGACAATACGTTTGATTATATAAATGCCATTCCGGCAGCGGCGGGCGGGAAGCCGGTGATTTTGGAAAGCGACGATGGATATACGGAAATCACGCTGCCCGGAAAGCGGATTTCCTGGATATCGGTATTGGAACGCAGCCGTTTGCCGGAGGATCATTTTGCCATAGCCTGTTCCCTGATAAACCCGGATTTTACACAGGAAAGACTGTACTGCAAGGTGATTTTTTTGTGTGAGAACGGCATATGGCGGCGGGCGGTATTTCATGAAACAGAGCTGCGTACATGGGATGCGCTGATCCTCGGCAATGAAAACAGGCGGCGGTTTCGAAAAATCAAAATTGAACAATCCCCGGAGCAGCTGTTCTTGAAATATGCCTGCCCGCGCCGGGTCATAGGGCTTTCACCCGCGTATCCGGCCACTGCGCTGGAGCTTGATTTATTCTGCGTAGCGTCCGATGCAGTCCGTTTTATTCGTTCTTTAAACGATAAAACTGTTAAAATGTTTAAAATAACAGTATGGTAGATTCGATTTTGTTCGCTGAAAATCGGTGTGATATTTGACACTTTTTAGATAATGTATTAAAATATGTGCACAAAATAGTGGAGGTGCAACAATGTTAGAAAGTGGATACACTTATAATGATAAAAGAGGAATTTTTTTTGATCTGTTCAAGATATTAGGCAGCGCGCAGCAATCCACGGATTTAAATGAATTGTATTCTTTATATAATTTAGAAGTGAATAGCCGGATTACGGCGGCATATTACAGATTGTGTTCGTTTATCAAGGAAAATGACCGCGATGTGCGTGCGTTTTTCTTTATCACCAAGCAGCCGGCCACGCTGTTTGAACATTTGTTCGGAAAGGACATTGAATCTATTAAAAGTTTGGATGACATTACACAGAAGATCATGGAATCCGATGCGGAAAACCTGATTATTGATGCGCTGGCTTATTACGATATCAACAACAGCTTTGACAGGGAATTCTATCAGAATATTATTAAGGATGAGGCGATGTTCATGAATTTCCTGAACGGAATTGAGGTGTCGGCGGATCATAAGTGGGAGCTGCTGACATTGCTCCGCTCACCGCAGTATGCTGTCAAGTGTCTGATTCAGTTTATTGAAAAGGTTTATAAAGAACTGGAGCTGGAGTATGATACGCTGAAAGACCTGCGCAAAGAGCTGGAGAAGCAGATCCGGACAGCTATTGACGATAACCGGATGAACGGAATTCTCAAAGAAAACTGTGAGCGTCTTCCGGGTTTCTGCGAAGCCACCACAGTAGATTCCGCCATTTCTTCTTCGCTGTTTATGCCGCTGCGGATCGGATTTATCTTTGCGGATAACAGAAAAAAGGTGATTGCCTTCGTCGGCTATGATTATTTCCGCTGCTTGGAGGCGGAGAACGCGCTGATGGACGAGTCGTTTTCCGTTGCATTTAAAGCATTCAATGATTCCACGCGGGCCCGCATCATCGACGTGCTGTATACGAAGGAATGCTATAACGGTGAATTGAGCAGAATGCTGAATGTCCCCATGTCCTCGCTGACGCATCATCTGGATATTCTTCTGTCTGCCGGCTATGTTACGAGACGGTTAGAGGGAAAACGGACCTATTACAAACTGAATCCGGTCCAGTTTATCAGTGCTTCAAAGCTGCTGCGAAGATACGGCGAGTGACGAAGCAAAGTACAGGCGGCGGAACATGATCATTGACAGTATCTATTTTGAAATTACGAACCGATGCAATCTAAATTGTGTCGATTGCTATAATGCTTCCGGCAGGAACACCGTTACGGTGGAACTCCCGCCGGAAGTGCTTTTGTCTGCCATGACGACACTCTACAACCGATTCGGCACCGTGAAGTTCGATTTTTCCGGAGGCGAGCCCACCCTGTACCGGCAGCTGCCTGAGCAGCTGTGCGCCAGAAAAGAGCCATTCAGTTATCTGTTTATTACCAATGGAATCATCAGAGACGAAACGCTGTACCGGCTGCTGGAGACAGACCGAAGGTTCAGCGTTCAATTCAGCATTGACGGCACAGACGAAGCGTCTTACTCGAAAATGCGCGGAGCCGGGCATTTTGAAACCGTGATGCAGCATGTATCATCCCTTCGCGCGATAAACCCGGTGGTATGTAAAATGGTGGTTACCCGACATAATATGGATTTAATCGAGTCGTATGCACATTTGATCCGCGGCTATGGCTGCCGGCCATTCTTTTCCTTTGTATGTCCCCAGGGCAATGCCAAAGGAAACTGGGAAGGGCTGATGCTGACTGGAAAAGAAAAAATGGCAGTGCTTCGCAGAATTCTGCAGGAGGCGGGAGAGAATGCCGGTCCGGCGGGAATTCCGTACCCCACAATGTTCTGTCCGCTGACCGCTGAGAACGAGAAGTGGAATTTGAGCGTAAAGCCCGGCGGCAGTATTATGCCGTGCCAGCTGTTTGATGAGAGCGAACGTTTTTCGCTGGGAAACGCATATGATGATGATTGGGACACGATTATGCAAAGAATGAAGGCGTTTCAGGTGCGTTTAGCGGAACGCCGCGAAAGAGATTACGGCTGCTCAAAATGCATCAACAGCGAGCTGTGCAGGAGAGGCTGTCCGGCAATGGCCGCCATTATACAGGACGGCGACCTGTTTGCTCCGGACGGGGAATGTACATACAGAAGACTGACAACCGCTTATTTTGTAGCAAAGGGAAGCAAAATGAACCAGGAACAGACGGAACGGGTTTATCCGCCCATGTGACGGTGCGCTGCAGGGAGCGCTTGCGGCACGGATAAGCGGTTGCAGAATAATATCATATTAAACTTTGGAGGGGTTTTTAATGGAAATTGTTGTTTGCAAGGATTACAATGATATGAGCCTGCGGGCGGCTGAAATGGCAGCCGGTATCATGAAGGGGAAAGCGCGGTTTGTTTTGGGCCTGGCGACAGGAAGCACGCCTGTCGGCATGTACCGCCGCTGGGCGGAGCTGAATCAGGCCGGCCAGTTGGATTTTTCCAATGTGACGACCTTCAACCTGGATGAATATATCGGCCTTCCGCCGGAGCACGATCAAAGCTTTGCTTATTTTATGTTCGACAATCTTTTTAATCATGTGAACATTGACAAGAATCGCGTACATATTCCCTGCGGCATGGCGGAGGATTATGACGCGTACTGCAGAAAGTATGAAGAGATGATCCGGGAAGCAGGCGGGATTGATCTTCAGATCTTGGGCATCGGGAGCAACGGCCACATCGGCTTTAACGAACCGGCCGATACCTTTTCGGAGAACACGCACACCGTAGACCTGACAGAATCCACAATCCGGGATAATTCCAGATTCTTTGCTTCGGCGGATTTGGTGCCGCGCAGAGCCGTTACCATGGGAATCGGAACGATCCTGCGCACCCGTCGGATCATTATGGTGGTGTCCGGTGCCAATAAGGCTGCGGCGCTGAAGGCGATGAAGGAAGGCCCTGAGACGCCGGCTATGCCCGCATCTGCGCTGATTCGGCATCCTGACGTAACGGTCTTTGCCGATGCCGATGCTGCGGCGCTGCTTTAAGTCTTCAAACAGGAGGTTTCTAATGGCGCGATTATTTGGTACGGATGGAGTCAGAGGGGTTGCCAATAAAGAATTGACGGCGGAGCTGGCCTATAAGCTGGGCCGTGCAGGCGCCTATGTGCTGGCTTCTGCGGCAAATCATAAACCTGTGATTTTGGTGGCTTCGGATACGCGGCTTTCCTGCGACATGCTGGAGAGCGCGTTGGCGGCAGGAATCTGTTCCGTCGGTGCCTCGGTAATCCGGGCGGGGGTGATCCCGACCCCGGCTGTGGCATATCTGACAAGGCATTATGAAGCGGATGCAGGCGTTATGATTTCCGCATCGCATAATTCCTTTGAATTTAACGGCATCAAATTTTTCAGTGACAAGGGATATAAGCTGCTGGATGAAACAGAGGATGAGATCGAGCGTTTGATTCATAATGACAGTGAAATCATCAACCCGGTAGGCGATGATATCGGCCGCATCATGGTATGCAG
>ERZ779746.1179-NODE-1179-length-10607-cov-5.255402_pt1 | contig 10607 bp, 8 predicted proteins | sample MGYA00511888_ERZ779746 | MGnify/ENA primary metagenome ERZ779746 (study PRJEB29588, sample SAMEA1964695) | human gut metagenome | biome: human gut; feature: human-associated habitat; material: faeces | place: Denmark | collected 2008/2010 ... | reverse complement strand
AGCCGCTGTCGAGCATCAGGCGGGCAATCTGCTCTCGCAATACCCGCTGACCGGCTAACAAGTCATAACCGAGCACGGTTTGCAGATTATGCTGCACCACCCGGCTTAGCTCCCGCCAGAGCGGTTTCAGGCTGGGCGTTTCGACATCCGGCGTGCTTTTGCTTAACGGAACAATGGAACTGTCGCTATGCGCCACCAGCATATCCAGCACCTGATCCCACTGGGTAATTTCCACCGGGCGCTGCACCGGACGCGTCATCGGCGGCACTGGCGGCTGGGCTTTACGTTGTGCGACAAAATAACCCGAACGCGGCTGTGGGGTTATGAGCTTCATCGTCTCCAGCGTCTGATACGCCTGCTGCACGGTGCTGATGCTGACGCCGTGCTCCCGACTTAAGCTACGCACCGACGGCAATTTCTCCCCGTGACGATACAGCCCCTGCTCAATCCGCTCGGCAAGTAGAGTCGCCAGATGTTGATAACGCGTCATGCTGTATTCCTTATTTGGACCATACAGAAAGAAAAACCGGTACAGATGAGGCTAAAAAACCGGATGCAGATGCTGTTTTAACCTGTCTGTATGTTAAATAAAACTAATATTTGCATCTGTATTGTGAACTGCCAGAAGGCGGATGATGAAGCCTCTGAAAGATGAGGAGGCAGCAGATGGAATTTCACGAAAACAAAGCCAAAACGCCGTTTATCAGACTTGTGCAACTCTGGCATGCGGTGAGGCGTTGGCGGCGGCAAATGCAGACCCGACGAGTGTTACAGCAGATGAGTGATGAGCGGTTGAGGGATATTGGGTTACGTAGGGAGGATGTGGAGTGATGGGGAAAATTCCCCTTCCCGTGTGGGGAAGGGGAGAGAAACTTAGCCCGTTGGAGACGGCTTCAATGGTTTTGTTGATTGCCTGAAGCTGGTAATAACGTAGCGATTTACCGCTGCCATCGTCGTAATAGTCCTGAGTAATCACCGGAAGCTGAGCTTGTGTGTATCCTTTCCAGAGGCAGAATTTTTGCCAGAGTTCAGCGGGGGAGGGGAAGTCATCCAGCGTTATTTGCTTTTCAAGGCATTCACCTTCAGCTGCGGTGGCATCGCGGAAGATAAAGCCATCACCATTGGTGGCAAAAACAAAAGGAACGTCCAGCAGGCGAGCATATTCAATGCCCTGTTGCATCCCTTTACCAATTTCATGTTTGTTGGCTTTTGCTTCAATCACGGCTAAGGGAATGCCTGGTTTGTGATACAGCACGATGTCAGCAGATTTTACCGTTCTGCGTGCCGCAACTTTGCCACGTACGATGACTTTACCGTCCCGGAGTTTGACCTCCTGTCTGATTTGCGTTGTGTTGTCCCAGCCTGCATTGAGAATGGCTGGCATAACGCATTTGGTAATGATGTCTGCTTCCGTCAGGTTACTTAGGTTCAGTTCCGCCATGGGGTGTTCTCGCATTTATCAGGACGATTCTGATTGTACATAAAATCAATAGCCTGGCTATGATTTAGGGCGGTGTTTCAACGTAAAGTACGTAGCAGAGATCACATTGATATCTCTGTTATATCTTGCTTGAATTAATCTGGGCATATCAGAGACAGATAAACAGAAGTTACAGGAACCATATCAACTCTAACAAAATATATAGAAATCTTATAGTTGCGTTTCTTTCGAGCAAGAAAGATAATGTTATTGTTGATTGTTTGATTAGGTATATGAAATGGAAGCTAAAGAATGTAAGGTGCAGGATATCCTTACTGAAAACAAAAAGTTTATTATTCCTTCTTATCAGCGTCCTTACAGTTGGACGGTAGATAATGCAGAGCAACTCATTGATGACATTTATAAAAGCTCTCAATCAGAAGAGAATGAATATTTTATTGGGAGTATGATTTGTATCAATAAAGGGCAAAATCAGTATGAAGTTGTAGATGGACAACAACGTCTTACAACGTTAAGCATTATTGTCTCCGAGCTAAAAAAAATCATCCCGATTCAGGGGATAAAAGATGATTTGCAAAAAAGAGTTCTGCCTATTGATGTTTATTCTGATGAAACAGATGAACCAAGACTAATTGTTAGAAAAAAAGAGTATGATCTTTATAAATATTATATACTGCAGGATTCTAAAGATTATAAACCTGAAAAGCCATCGGATACTGAGTTAGTATTCATTAGCAACGCTGAAACAATTAGAGATTATTTGTTGCGGTTATCTGTTGATGAGTTGAAGTTGCTTGCTAAATATATTTTGCAAAATGTATATATCGTATTTGTGCAAACTGATGATTTCGCATCATCATTTAGACTCTTTAATGTATTAAATAGTCGAGGTTTACCTTTAAGTAATGCAGATCTTTTAAAAAATGCACTGTTTGAATCAGCTTCTACGCATAATAAAAAATCAGAGCAAATAGAATCAGCATGGTCGCAAATTGAAGATATGGTTGGAGTGAGACGGCTTGATAAATTTCTTACTCTTCATAAGCTTTCCGAGAAAAAAGATCGTGACAGGGTGTTACAAAAAGGTTTTGAAGCTTTTATTGAAAATCTCCAGCAGCAATTTGATGGAGATGCTATTGCTATGTCACTGATGTTGGTTAATTCTGCAAAAAATTATACTAAGATTTTAGAGAATGATTTTGAACACCCTTCAATACGACGAAAAATAGCATCGCTAAGTAATTTAGGGGTAGATGAGTGGATTCCTCCGGTTATGGCATTCATGAATCGAATGGCTCGTACAGAAGATTTTAATTTAGATGATTTTTCTCAATTTATTACCGCCTTTGAGAAGGTATATATGCATGGGTGGTTAAAAAAACAAATTAAAAGCCAAAGAGAAATGGTTTGTTATTCAGCTCTGGTAGCAATAAATAATGATATGCCTTTTGATTCTGTGATAAATCAGATAAACCAACATGCAGATAATTCAGGTTTTATAGCTGCTCTGGATGAAGATTTATATGAGCCTCGTCCGAATCAAGTGAACTTAATAAAAGCAATTTTGCTTCGCTTAGATATGGAGCAACAAGATGAGAGCGTGATTAAAACCTATACGGGGAGAATCACAATTGAGCATATTCTTCCTCAAGCATTAGTTAATGAATACTGGATTAATAGATTCCAACCTCAAGAGCATGTCTACTGGCTGCATAAAATAGGTAATTTAACACTCATAAGTGGTTCCAAAAATTCTGAAGCACAACACTATGATTTTATCAAAAAGAAATCTATTTATGAGAAACTTAATAGTAAAAGCTCTTTTGATTTAACAAAAGATGTTTGTAATTCTTCAGAATGGGGATTGGCTGAACTGAAAATGAGACATGAAAAAATAAAAACGCAATTGAAGAAGCTTTGGTTGGTCTGACATATCTAAAGAGTTCCACTCGTAATAATGTTGCGGTGGAACTCTCAAAAAGTTGATCTTTCCCGAACTTACTTCCTCAACCCCGCAAACGCCGCCCGAATCTCATCCTCCGGCAGCTGAATCCCGATAAACACCATCGTGCTATGCGGTTTTTCATCGCCCCACGGGCGGTCCCAGTCGGCGCTGTAGAGGCGCTGGACGCCCTGGAACAGCAGGCGGTTAGGTTCGCCGTCAATCCACAGCATCCCTTTGTAACGCAGCAGTTTATCCGCCGATTCCAGCAGCAGGTTTTCCATCACCCGGGAAACTTCGCTGATATCTACCGGGTAATCCAGTTCCACCACAATCGACGAAATATCGTTTTGTTTGTCCGCGATAAAGTGGAAACGCGGTTTGGTGCTGACGACGTTTTCTTCCAGCATAAAACCGTTGGTGTTGAACAGCAGGCCCAGGTCGATGTCGCCGTGGGTAACGGTGTAGACCGGTGCACGGGCGTTGATGCGCGCCAGGCGTTCACGCAGTTTTTCTGCTTCGCCTGCGACGTCGGTTTTAGTCAGCAGAATACGGTCGGCGTAGCCCACCTGGGACTGGGCGATGGTGAACTGGTTCATCTGCTCATCGGCATGTACCGCATCCACCAGCGCAATCACGCCGTCCAGCAGGTAGCGCTGGCATAAAATCTCATGGGAGAAAAAGGTTTGAATAATCGGGCCAGGATCGGCCATGCCGGTGCATTCAATGACCAGACGATCGAACTGAATATTGCCCTTGTCGAGATTATCCAGCAGGTCGAGTAGTGCGTCTTCCAGCTCGTTGGAGCGCGAACAGCAGATGCAGCCGTTGGTCAGCGTTTTGATCTGCATGGCGCGGTCGCCAATCAGTTGATCATCAACGGAGACTTCGCCGAATTCGTTTTCAATCACGGCAATCTTGTAGCCGTGTTGTTCGTTAAGAATATGGCGCAGCAGGGTGGTTTTGCCCGCGCCTAAAAAACCGGTGAGTAGGGTCACTGCAATCGGGTTCATGCTCTCTCCATTAACAACAGCGCATACCGCCTTTACCATCGCCGCCGTAGCGCGCGTTCTGGCGTTCGCGGAAGAATTCTTCATAGCTCATGTACGGCTTGTCGGGATGGTTGGTCTTCATATGCTCGACGTAGTTGTCGTAGTCTGGAATGCCAATCAACATCTTCGCCGCCTGGCCGAGATATTTTTTTGCCTGTCCTAAGTTACCAAACATTTTGCCTTCCAGATATGCGTAAAGCCCGGAAGGTCCGGGCTGGGGATTTGCCGGATGCGGCGTAAACGCCTTATCCGGCCTACGATAGACACTTTGTAGGCCGGATACGCGCAGCGCATCCGGCAACCGGTTAGTGGTGCGAAGAGATCTTCACGCCGCCTTCCGGGATTGGAACGTATGGTGTTTCTTTGTCAGTACGTTTGTCGCTGTTACGCACCGCAAGCCAGGTTTTGAAACCGTAGAAGATGATGCTGTACACCACAATCAGGAACAGAATACTCAGACCTGCGTTGGTGTAGTTGTTCACAACGATGTGGTTCATGTTGGCAATCTGCTGCGCCGTCAGGTCAGTACCGTTAGCAATCTTCTCTTTGTACTGGCTTGCCATGTAGAAGAAGCCTTCCATCTGCGGGTTGGTGCTGAATAGTTTCAGGCCCAGCGCCCAGGTGGTGCAGATAAGCAGCCATACAGCCGGAACAACAGTTACCCAGATGTATTGGGTGCGCTTCATCTTAATTAGCACAACGGTGCCCAGTACCAGCGCTACGGCTGCCAGCATCTGGTTGGAGATACCGAACAGCGGCCACAGGCTCTTAACGCCGCCCAGCGGATCGACCACGCCCTGATACAGCAGGTAGCCCCACAGACCCACACAGCCCGCAGTACCGATGATACCGGCAACCAGAGAGTCGGTTTTTTTCAGGAACGGGATGAAGTTACCCAGCAGATCTTGCAGCATAAAGCGGCCAGAACGGGTACCCGCATCCAGCGCGGTCAGGATGAACAGTGCTTCGAACAGAATACCGAAGTGATACCAGAAGCCCATGTCAGCCATCGGCAGCACTTTGTGGAACACATGAGCGATACCTACCGCCAGCGTCGGCGCACCACCTGCACGGTTCAGGACAGAAGGCTCACCAATGTCTTTCGCGGTTTGCAGGATCTGCTCTGGCGAAATCACGAAGCCCCAGGAGCTGACGGTCGCCGCCGCGTGTGCGGTAACGTCTTTCAGCTGCGCCATGATGATCGGCGCGTTCTCGCCACCCATTTCATGCAGGTTAGGCATGGTGATGCCAAGGCCCGCAGGCGGGGTGTTCATCGCGAAGTAAAGACCCGGTTCGATGATGGACGCAGCAACCAGCGCCATAATCGCCACGAAGGATTCCATCAGCATTGCGCCGTAGCCAATGAAACGCGCGTCGGTTTCGTTAGCCAGCAGTTTCGGCGTCGTACCGGAAGAGATCAGCGCGTGGAAGCCAGATACCGCACCACAGGCGATGGTGATGAACAGGAACGGGAACAGAGCGCCTTTCCACAGCGGGCCAGTACCGTCAATGTACTGGGTCATCGCAGGCATTTTCAGTTCCGGGTTCAGCACCACGATACCCAGCGCCAGGCCGACGATAACGCCGATTTTCAGGAAGGTTGCCAGATAGTCGCGCGGTGCGAGGATCAGCCACACCGGCAGCAATGCGGAAACAAACGCATAGCCAATCAGCGCGAAGGTAATGGTGGTGTCTTTAAAGGTCAGTGCCGGACCCCAGTACGGATCGTGAGCAATCACGCCACCGAAGTAGATAGAGGCAACCAGCAGCACGATACCAATGACAGAGACTTCACCCACACGCCCCGGACGGATAAAGCGCATGTAGATACCCATAAACAGCGCAATCGGTACGGTTGAGCAAACGGTGAAGACACCCCACGGACTTTCGGCCAGGGCTTTAACCACAATCAGCGCCAGAACGGCGAGGATGATGATCATGATTAAGAAACAGCCAAACAGCGCGATAGTCCCCGGTACTGGTCCCATCTCTTCTTTGATCATCTCACCGAGAGATGCGCCGTTACGGCGAGAGGAGATAAACAGCACCATAAAGTCCTGAACCGCACCGGCCAGTACTACCCCCGCCAGCAGCCACAGCGTGCCAGGCAGGTAGCCCATCTGTGCGGCGAGAACCGGACCGACCAGCGGACCAGCACCGGCGATAGCGGCGAAGTGGTGACCAAACAACACGTAACGGTTGGTCGGAACGTAGTTCAGACCGTCGTTGTTAATAACCGCAGGCGTCGCGCGCGTGGGGTCGAGTTTCATCACCTTCTGGGCGATGTACAGACTGTAGTAGCGATACGCCACCAGATACACCGACACAGAGGCGACCACGATCCACAGGGCGCTGACGTGCTCCCCCCGACGTAATGCAACTACCGCGAGGCAGAATGCACCGATGATTCCGAGAATCACCCAGGGTATGTGCTTGAATAGTTTTTTCGTATCCATAGTAAAACCTGGCATTTTACTCGTCGTCTTTTGGCTTACAGGTGCGGCAGCTGCGTTCGTTCACCCCTGTCACTTACTGTTGTAAGCTCCCGGGGATTCACTCACTTGCTGCCTTCCTGCAAACCAAAATTCATAGAGTAATTTGTTAATCATAGGCCGAAGCCGTTCTAGGTTTGCGTTGCGTTTGAGGAGGTAAATTGACCGCTATCCTGCAGTGATGTTGCCAGAGTTACGCGCGCGTAAAGTAAGGTAAATAACTGAGTGGTTATTTTAGGGACGTAAGCGGTCAGGAATGGCGGTGAGCGGTTGGGCAAGAATTATTCATCGGGTGGATATGTGATTGAGATCACAATAAAAATGCCCCTTCGACGAATGCGTGAAGGGGCTGGAGCTTAAATCGCAGCTTCCATTTCCAGCATCACCGGATGGAAACGGCGTTTAAAGTAGATAAGTCCGTGACCTTCTGCACTGAGGATGATGTTTTTAATCTCCACCAGATACACCAGATGTGTGCCAATTGCCTGCACATCGCGGATCTCACCTTCAAGACTGGCCAGCGAACCTTTCAGCACCGGCTGCGCCAGCGGACCTTTTTGCCAGCATGAGAGGCTAAAACGCTCTTCCATCGCCATGCCTGTCATGCCCGCGAAGTGGCGTGCCATCAGTTCCTGCTCATGGTTGAGGACGTTGACGCACAACTTACCGTTGCCCTGAAAAACCGGGTTCATCGCACTGTTGGCGTTAATGCACACCATCAGCGATGGTGGTGTATCCGTGACCGAGCAGACGGCCGTTGCCGTAATCCCGCATTGTCCGGCGTCGCCCTCGGTGGTGATAATATTTACCGCTGCCGACAGGCTGGCCATCGCGTCACGAAAGCGCAGGCGCTGTTCATCTAATTGCATCTTAACCTCCTGCTGCGTTATTTCAGCAGCTTATCCAGCATGTTGATATCGTCGTTGTTGTGCAGGTGCGGCACAGTCCAGCCGTTCTGGTCGTATTCCGACAGGCAGCGATCAACCATCGCCATCATCTTGTCCATATTGCCGGAGCTTTGTGCCTGGCGCAGACACTGCAGGCGAATCTCATCCTGGCTACCGGAGTAGTTGATTTCATACAGTTCGTGACGACCACCAAATTCGCTGCCAATAGCATCCCACATCAGTTTGAGGATCTTGATGCGCTGGACGTGATCCATACCGTTCGAACCGCGCACATACTTCGCCAGATACTGGTCGATCTGCGGATTGTTCAGGTCACGGGCACTGGAAGGGAGATAGATCAGGCCACTGGTAACGTTGCGTTCGATAATGTTTTTGATCTTCGCGTAGGCCATTGGTGCCAGTACGCGATAGGTTTGCAGTGCGGCATGATCCGGTAAATAAGCACCGTTGACCCATGGTGTCGCTTCTGAACACATCGAGTCACTCAATGCCCAGAAGGTGTTGCGCCACGCCACCACTTCACCGAGATCGGCCTGTACACCACGGAACTCCAGGGTGCCGGTACATTCGAGTGATTTTTTCAGCAGTGCCGTAATGAAGTCTAGTTTCACTGCCAGGCGCACACAGGCTTGCAGCGGATACATACGGGCAAAACCGCCTTCCATCGTCCAGCGACGGCAGCGATCAAAATCGCGGTAGATCAGTACGTTTTCCCACGGGATCAGTACGTTATCCATCACCAGAATCGCATCGTTCTCATCGAAGCGGCTGGAGAGCGGGTAGTCGTATGGCGAGCCGGTAGCACCCGCGACCATCTCATAAGAGGCGCGGGAGATTAATTTCACGCCATCGGCATCCATTGGCGCAACGAACATCAGTGCGAAGTCCGGGTTTTCGCCCATCACCTGTGCTGAGCCGAAGCCAATCATGTTGTAGTGGGTCAGCGCGGAGTTGGTGGCAACCACTTTCGCACCGCTGACGATAATCCCGGCGTCAGTCTCTTTTTCCAGCTTGATGTAAACGTCTTTCACTTTATCGGTCGGCAAATGACGATCGATCGGTGGGTTAACAATCGCGTGGTTAAAGTAGAGGCCAGTTTCCTGAATACGGGTGTACCAGTTACGGGCGTTCTGCTCGAACTGACCGTAAAAGCCCGGATTCGCGCCCAGTGCGCAACCGAAAGCAGCTTTGTAGTCTGGGGTACGGCCCATCCAGCCATAGCTCAGGCGTGACCACTCAGCGATGGCGTCGCGTTGCTGGCGCAGGTCGTCGGCACTTTTCGCCACGCGGAAGAATTTATGGGTATAGCCGCCGCTGCCGGTGTCGGTGTTCCAACACAGAGAGTCCTGCATCTCCGGTTTGTGCAGCGCGTCGTACAGTTGGGCAACAGACGCTGCCGCATTACGAAATGCCGGATGAGTGGTGACGTCTTTCACTCGCTCGCCATAGATATAGATCTCGCGACCATCCTGCAGGCTTTTCAGATACTCTTCCCCGGTGAAAGGACGTTGGGTACTGGCGCGGAAATCTTCTGGTTTCATGTCGACCTCTACAGTATTAATCGGAATACGATTGTTAATTTTGTGTGTTGTTTTTGTTATTTAATTGAAGCTTGCAGGGGCGATTACGGGAAGAGACTTTTGGGACAATGGCTGGTACTTTTCAGGTCGGGTACGGTTTTGTGATCGAGGTCGCTTTTAGCGATTTTTAACGTTACTAAATCCCCTTGCTCCAGGCGGAGAAAGGGGAATAGCAGGTGGTGCCTGGTTTCCCGTTAAGGCTAGGGGATTTTCACGTCACAGGTACTTTTTTGGCACGATAAGCACTAGGCGAGCAACCGACTAATCGATTAAAAAAGCGCGCAAAATAAGCCGGATCCTTAAAACCGAGTTGCCAGGCAATATTGTTCACGGCGTTATCAGAAAACAGCAGCAGCCGCTTGGCTTCTCGCAGCTGCCTGTCGAAAATCAACCGTTTTGGCGGACGGTTGGCAAAGCGGCGGCAGATGTCCGTGAGGCGTGATTCGGTGATATGCAGTTCGTTAGCGTAATCCGGTACTGTCCAGTGCTGATGAAAATGGCTTTCAATCAGCATATGAAAACGCTGGAACAGTTTTAATTCTCCGCGCATTCCGCTGGCGGCATGGTCGTCGAGTTTTGCGTTACGCAGCAGTAGGGTGAACACTGCCTGTGCCAGGAGCGTCAGGGTGTGTTCCCGTCCAGGCAGTTGTTCCACCGATTCCCGCTCTATCAGTTGCCAATAGTGTTCCAGCGCCGCCAGTTCGTCGGGTTTATCTGCCAGAGACAGGCAAATCCCCGGCAGGCCGAAGGTTTCCCGAGTGCCCGGATAAAGAACTTCCAGCAGGGGCCAGATCAGATCTTCCCGTACCGTCAACACATGACCGTCGGCGTCAGACTCCGTAATAAACGCATGAGGTACTGACGGCGGCGTCAGGACAAACAGGGGCGCTTCCACCGAGTAGCGATGATCGTCAAGCTGTAGCTCAATCTGTCCGCTATTGAGGAAATGCATCTGAAAGTACTGTTCGTGGCGATGTGGAAGCATATGGCGGCCAAAAAATGCCGCCATGCGGGCGAAGGACTGATAATGCACATCGTCCGTGCCCAGGCTTTCATCTGAGAGATCCCCTCATAATTTCCCCAAAACGTAACCATGTGTGAATAGATTTTGAGTAAGCAGGGTTGCAGCCACGAGTGAGTCTTCCCTTGTTATTGTGTAGCCAGAATGCCGCAAAACTTCCATGCCTAAGCG
>ERZ779746.1178-NODE-1178-length-10633-cov-2.963793_pt1 | contig 10633 bp, 11 predicted proteins | sample MGYA00511888_ERZ779746 | MGnify/ENA primary metagenome ERZ779746 (study PRJEB29588, sample SAMEA1964695) | human gut metagenome | biome: human gut; feature: human-associated habitat; material: faeces | place: Denmark | collected 2008/2010 ... | reverse complement strand
ATTATTGTGTCTACTTTTATAGTATAAGTCCAGCGCCAACCGCCTGCAGCAGCAGTTTTCCCAGGACACCCCAAATCTCGTATGGGTCAGCGATATCACTTACCTCAAGGCGGGCGGCAGATGGTATTACCTGTGCGTTGTGATCGATCTGTTCTCCAGAAAAGTGGTGTCATGGCATCTGTCCGGCAGGGCTGACGTTGCTCTTGTAATAACGGTTTTCCGGAAAGCTTACAAAAACAGGAATGAGCCCTATGGCCTTATGTTCCACTCCGACAGGGCAACACAATATACCGCCTTTGCATTCCGGCAGCTTTTAGATTCCATGAATGTAGTACAGTCCTTTTCCAAGAAGGGATATCCTTTCGATAATGCTGTCTGTGAATGCTTTTTCAAATATTTAAAGCTGGAGGAAACCAGCCGCAGGACATACCATACTTTCAGCGAACTATATTTGTCTGTATTTGAATATATCGAGGGGGTTTATAACTCCAGGCGGCCTCATAGTTCTCTTGGTTACCTGACCCCCAACGAAGCTGAGGCTGCTTACTGGGTACAAACTTAAGAATGTTTCATCTAAAATTTTTATAAAATGTGTCTACTCTCTTGACTATAGTTCAGCATTAATAGTTACCTCTCTTCCATACTGCTTTATTCTATAAATCGAGATATAATTCGTGATATTAAAAAATTAATGGTGATACTATTTCGCATAATCTGACGCGTACAATTATCTATATCATCCAAATCGGCACAATGAGATTATCTCTATCAAAGGCGCTGAACTGCTCTGCCATGCAGAGGACTGCGCCGGTTCCAAGTTGGAGGGGGGATTTATCAATGACGCCGAAAACACGAGTAAGCCGCTTATCCGGTGTTGCCGTCTTTTTAATTTCCAGCGGGCAGAGCTTGCCGTCACCCTCCAGGATCACATCGATTTCTTTCGCATCACGGTCGCGGTAGAAGTACAGATACGGCTCAATCCCGGCGTTTTGATAGCTTTTCATAATCTCCGATACCGCATAGTTTTCGAGCAGCGCACCGCTCATAGCGCCGCTTTCGGCCACCTCCGGCGACGACCATTTGGTCAGATAGCAAACAAGCCCGGTATCGTAAAAATACACCTTCGGCGTTTTGATTGTGCGTTTCAGCACATTGTTGGAGTAGGGATGCAGCAGAAAGATGATTCCCAGCGTTTCAAGAATATTTACCCATGCCTTTGCAGTCTGCATATCGATATCCGCATCGTCGGCAATCGCTTTATAATTGAGTAGCTGCGATGTTCTCGCGGCAACAGCGGTCACAAAGCGGTTGAATTGCAAGACGTCGATATTGCCAGAAAGCTCCCGCACATCCCGCTCTACATAGGTGGAGAGGTAAGATGAATAGTAAATATTTCGGTCGGTATACTGCCCGCTGACAAGTCCGGGCATACAGCCTTTCCAAATCCGCTCAAACAGTTCGGGCGTTTCAACTGGAGCGACATTTTTGCTTTCAGCAAGCAGCCGGTCAAAATCAGTGGTAAAGGGCACACATGGCGCGCCAATGATTTCGCGTTGCGACATGGGAGACATGTGCAGCAGTGCCACCCGACCGGCAAGAGATTCCTGCACGCCACGCATGAGACGGAAAATCTGCGAGCCGGTCATCCAAAAGTCGCCGGGGTTATGATGCTCGTCGATATGAATTTTGATATAGGTAAACAGCTCCGGCGCATACTGTACCTCATCAATCAGCACCGGCGGCTTATGAAGCTGCAAAAATAATGCTGGATCGTTCTTTGCCATATCCCGTGCAGTAAGATCGTCCAGCGTGACATGTTCGCGCCCGATATTTTCTTTTTCTGCAAGGGAACGCAGCATGGTTGTTTTGCCCGCCTGACGGGGGCCTGTCACCAGAATGGCGGAGTAAGATTTGCTGAGTTCCAAAATTCGCTCTTCCATATGACGGCTGATATATTCCATAATGCACCTCCCAATGCGTAATTTCGACTAATTTTAATTATGTTATCATAATAACCGAAGACGAGCTGTTAGTCAATGACTTTTCGGCAAATTTTCAAAAAAATTAAAATTCAGCCGATTTCTGATTGCGTGTCCTATTTCTTTGTCTACTGCAGCGCAAATTTTGACTTTAATTCAGCATCATACCGACATGCACCTAAAGATTCACGGAAATCTCTTTCGCTTGCAATGTTTGCCCTGTCACCCATAAACGGGCAATTTCACGTTTAATTGAAGCCCGTGCTAATTTGATTTATATTTCATTAGCAGTCCGCTTCGCTCGATGCTTAAAGCTAAAGCTTTTTGGAAGACGCCCCATCCGGAATAACCGGAGGGTTTCTGTTGTCAAAAAATGCCCCTCACTTAAAGGCGAGAGGCAGATGACCATATTATGATGTGAAAAATTCCGCTGACCACATATCTAACGCTTACCATTTCTAAGTGTTTAGAAACTATGCAATTATTCTGTTACTCATAGCATAGAACAAAACACCTTTATATCTCTTTCAATCGGTCTATCGCCATTTCTACATCCATCGTGTGAAATCCGGGATAGCATTCAGCCATTGTTTGTGCATCTGCGGTTTTATAAATTTCTTTGCTGCTTTCGCCTGTATAATAACGCCAATAGCGGTAGGTATAACCTGCCCAATACATCATTTCATTATGATAGACAATTCCGGCTTTCTTGAGACCGCCGACCTCATCAATCAATTCTTCGAGAATATATTCCTCACCGGCCCATTGGAGACGGTCATAGGATTCATCCAATGCGGCGGCAGTTTTGCTGTTCATAAATTTCTCAACAAAGTCCTTACAGTCGTATCCGTTTTTGCGTGCTAATTCAAACAATCTGCCCTGTATATCGCAGAGTCCGAATTGTTGGCTGTTCAGTTCGGTCATATTATTCACCGGCTTTCAGTATTTCGTCAAAGAACCGACCTTCACGGCGGTACTGACGGCAGATTTCATCCGCCAACGCAACGCCCTTGGAACGATTATCTTCGCTCTCAGTTCTTAATGTTTCACGATCTTTATCTGTCAATGCGGTTTCTTCAACAATTTCAATTTGATTACAAGCTTTCTCCGTCAGAGCCACATATTGTTTGCCGAGTTTAAGGGCAGATAAACTGTGTATCAACGCTTCGTCCGTGATTTCGCCTTTGAAAAAGCGATCGAGAACGACGAACATTCTGTCGTTAGCGATAAAACCGATCAGCATATCGCACCCGTCTGCCATTTCTGCTATACGGTTATAAATCGCCGTCCCTTTTGCAGAATTCATTTTACCGCGGTTGTATGCCACAAGCAGCGCCCAGTCAATTCCGACTTCGATATTCAATATTTTCAGTCCGGATAAGTTTGCTTTTACTGTATACAGCTTCGCATCGGGATAGTTGCAAATCAAAGTAAGCGGCTGCGCCTTATCTGTTCCCATATAAAAACCTTTTCCGAAATCGCAATGATCACGGCTTGTAGGTGCAATGGCTCCAACGATGCCGGATTTGGCGCCGTGATATAAAGTTATAACTTTATCCGAGGTAATGATGCGGTTACCTTCAAATTGAGAATAATCTATATTGTTATGAGCGCACATACGCTTAATGGCATTCAGCGCGATCTTCGAAGGTTCACAGCGACCTTTCTCCCAACGATTAACCGTTGCAAAACTAACACCTAATTTTTCTGCCAGCTCTGTTTGGCTCAGTCCAAGCCTTGCGCGTATATCTTTAATAATATCGGAGCTTTTCATAGTGCCCCCCACACAATATAACATTTATCTATTTGTAGTATAACATACTTTCTAAACAATAGCAATACTCTATGCAAGCAAATGTTATGTTTATTTTTGATTCATGTTATATGCTTTAAAGATCAAAGGCATCGGCTCCAGGTTGTTACAGAGCTGGAAGCAAGAGAAAAGGGAAAAACGCTCTTTTTATACACCGATGATAACTGCACATATCAATTTTACGGACACAGAGGGTTTACACGCGCAGGTGAAACAGATGTCTGATGGACTTGGACGGCAAACAGGTGCCGTTAAAATGCATGCTTTACGGCAGCAAGCAGGCAGACATCCCGCAGAATCAGCACAGGACCAAAGCGTTTCAAAAACACTTCTGTATTTGATTGCCTTTGATCCTTTTTTCGTTTATAATTTTACAAGATTGCATCGTTCCTCCGGCAAGACGGCCGGACTTCGTGCACAGCGGAGGCGCAAAGGGCGTGCTTTCGTATAAATCGTATAAATAAATATATAAAAACGGAGACAACTATGAGCCCCATAAAAATGCGAAAAATCAGAAACGCGATCCTGACAGGAATCGGAATCTTCGCGGTATTTCTTTTTACGCCGTATGCCTGCGGCTGTCAAACGAAAAAACAGGAAGACAACCGTCCGGATGAATCCGAATCCGGAACTGTTTCCGCCGCACCGCCGGAAGCGACACCGGAACAGACTTCGGAACTGATTTTAGCACAGGACGGAAAAACCGATTTTACAATCGTGATTCCACGGAGCGCCGGTGTCGCGCTGAAACGTACCGCAAACCGTTTAGCCCAACGATTCGCCGCCATGGGAATTGAAATTGCCGTGATCAGCGACGGCGGGAATACGAATCCGCATGTTCCAGCCGATACGCATGAGATTCTGCTGGGGAAAACGAACCGGGCGGAATCCCGGGCAGTCAGCAAGGAGGCGCTGCCTGAATGCGGATATCTCTGTTTTATCACAGAAACAAGATTCGGTATTCTGGCCCGTGACGAGGAACAGCTGGAAGCTGCCGCGTATACGGTGTTCGGCAGGATTGAAAACAGGCGGCAGAAAAATCAGATTTCCGTTACGGCCAGCGAGGCAAAAAGCGTTGATTGGAAAGAAAGCGCCCGGAAGGGATGGCTGCTGTGCGGCGTTCCGTCTTATTCGGGAGGGCTCCTTTCGGAAAAGCTCTACGATTGCGGATTCGGATTGGACGATTATTCCTCAAAAGAGATCGACAATAGTAAAATGCAGCTGATCGCCGGTACCTCCCAGGAGGAATACCGGGCCTATTTGAAAATTCTGGAGGAGAACGGTTACAAAAAAGAATTTGAAAATCAGATCGGCCGCCATCTTTATGCAGAGTATCGGCTGGGCGCCTTCTGTCTTTATATTTATTATTCTGAATCCGACCGGAGATGCCGGGTAATCTGGGATAAAAGCACCGCCGTGTCCCTTTCGGATTTTTCATATTCCGATACGCCGGAAAACAGCAGCAGTACTGTGCTCTATGCCTATGCGCTGTGCCAGAGTACAGACGGACTATATGCCAATAACTGCGGGCAATTAGAAGTAATTAAGCTGGCAGACAACAGTCTGTTTATTATAGACGGCGGAATGTATGAGCAGTTTGACAAAGCCGCACAGGAGGGCTTCGTCCAATTTGCCCGGGAGGTCACAGGAACCCCGGAAGGAGAAAAGGTGCGGATTGCATGCTGGTTTTTTACGCACGATCACGGAGATCACAGAGACGGCCTGGCACAAGTGATTACAGGGAATGCCTATCGGAATGTATTTGCACTTGAGCGCATAGCTTTTAACTATCCGGCGGTTCAGCTGGGGGGCAACGAAAAAACGGCGGCGTTTTTAAATGCCGTATGCGCCTTGTATCCGGAGTGTAAAATGCTGAAGCTGCATACCGGAATGGATTTTTCCCTTGCGAATCTCCGCATTGAAGTGCTCGGCACGCACGAAGATCTCACCACCCGTTCGGGAACAAGCCGTATCCGCGATTTTAACGACTCCAGTACAATCCTGAAGCTTTCTGCGGAAGGGGTAAGCTTTCTGCTTCTGGGAGATATGAGCAGTCTGTGCGGAGAAAGCGTGCTATCCAACATCCCGGCCGCCCATCTAAAAGCCGATATTGTACAGGTTGCGCATCATACCTGGAACGCACTTCCGGGGATCTACGATGCAGCGCAGGCAAAATATGCGATTTTCACACAAACGGAGGGTGCCTCGAACCGTACGCTCGGAATCCATGCCAAAGCCGTTCTGCGAAAAGTGCAGCAATATGCGGAGCCGGAAAACTGCTATTTTTCAGGAGTCAAAACCAGCGGACTGCGCCTCGAAAACGGAACCGTCTCGCTTGACTGCGAAATCCCGCTGTGCTGGAATTCGCCGAATCATAAATGGTCGTATGTTTATGAAGGATGGGATATGAGCAAAGTGCAGGATTATGCGGATACAGATACAAAAAAATAGCCGGCGGAAGCAGCTGCTTCCGCCGGGGCAAGCAGGTCGGGCATTACGAACCGTCGACAACCGGCGTTTGGCAAACAGTGCCGGCTGCGCCCATGGCCTGAAGGCCTCCGGCCAACGTGTCCGGAGGCCTTCAGGCAGATAAAATTTACCTGCCCGATTATAAATTTAATTCCGCAATCCAATTTTGAATCGTTTCTTTGTCTGTGTCTGCAGAAAACCGTTTTCCTGCAAGAAGCGCTGCGCCCCTGCAGGAATTTTTCAGCTTCTTGTTTGTATCTCCCATTCCGCTGCCCCCCGAGGTTGCAAACGGAATGACCTTTTTGCCTGAAAAATCATAGCTTTCGAGAAATGTATTGATGATTGTGGGCGCAATATACCACCAAATCGGGAACCCGACAAAAACAGTATCATAATCATCCATATTCTGGCATTTTCCCTTAATTTCAGGACGAAACGACTGATTGTTCATCTCAACGGTCGAACGGCTTTTCTTGTCTGTCCAGTCCAGATCCGCCTCTGTATACGCAACAGCAGGCTGAATTTCATACAGATCGCCGCCCACCGCATTTGCAATACGCTCCGCCAGCTGTTTTGTAAGCTTTCCGTGTGATGCGGAAAAATATGCTACCAACGCTTTCATTTTCAAAATTCTCCTTTTCTCTTTATTTGAACGCTTTCCTTTTTACCCGTACAAATAAATCGGCCCTTTGCCGCAAACGCGGCCGGCATCCGTTTCTCACGAAAAACCTCTCAAGTTCCTCCATAAACAGAAAGCCAGCAGAACAGCGATCATAAACCACAGCAGAGCGCTCGCCCATTTGTGCGGATGCTTTATGCCGTGACGCACGTAGCGCACCGTAATATCCCCGACAGCGGCAAGGCCCAACGGAAGCAGGCACAGCAGCGCCGCATGAGATTTCCATGCTGTCGCAATGTCCCCGCGAAGCAGACTGGCAAACATCCGGCTTCCGCCGCAGCCGGGACACAAATACCCTGTCACGCTGTGAAACAGACAGGGTATACCAAAACCAAGCAGGTTCCAGATGTCGGCATAAACACAAGCACTCGCCAGAAGCAATGCATAAAATACCAACACTCTTTGCAATCGATGCCGCGGCGTATCAGCTGGCGGGAAGAGCGGAAACATTATTCAGTTCACTCTGAATCAGGCAGTAGCTGACGATTCCGAGGCCGAAAATGGCAAGAAGCAAATAGAGCAGGCCGGCATTATTATCAGAAGTGCCGCCATTGCGCTGCTTGATATAGCTGACCTTTTCCCCCGCCTTGTAAAACCAATAAAACAGATAGATGCCGCAGGTAACAAGACTAAGCAGGAAGACCATGCCGCCCGAGGTATCCTGCGGTTTCTCACTGGCGACGTTCAGGTCGTTTACGATACAAACGAACCAGTAAATACCGTAAATACCGCAGGTAACGATGGATAGAATCACGCACACGGCAATGTTGCGGTTTTGAATCGGTACGCGATAGCCGCCGAACGTGCCGTTCTGATAGCTGCCCGGCTGCTGGTAATTGGGCTGCGGCGGCTGCACCGGGGCGCCGCAATTGGGACAGAATTTTAAGTTTCCGTCATAGGAATGACCACAATGACTACAAAACAATTTACATACCTCCTTTTCCTGGTTTTCCATTATATCATATCCAAAGCCAGAGGGCAATCCGCAGATGCGCCTTTATGTAATGCACCGCTCTCCCGCTAATGTTTTTGGGGCCGGATTTCTACAGCCGGAACGCCGAAATGTCGATATGCTGTCTGTTTCTTCTCAAAAGCAGACATCTGCCGCCGTTTTCTTTGATTTCAATTTCGATATGCCAGTACTTTCTTCCACCGTTATCGGTGGTCCGCATTTTATCAAGATAAGAGATAAACGCATCAAGCGCAAACAGAAATATAAAATCGCTGCTTCCGCAGCCAAAGCACACATAAGCGCGCTGATATTTACGCAAAGCTTCCTGCTGGTGGGGATGAAACGCAAACCAGTATTTTCCCAGCGCCTCATTGCCGTGATTTTTAGAAACAGCACAGGTTAGTCCAATATTTTTTTCTTTGTTATCATACAGCGTCCGCGTCTGCTTATTTAATTGGATATGTAATTTTTCTTGTATTTTTGCAATACAGGCATCATTAAAATGAACCGGCTCCCCCTTGGATTCTACATTCATATCAGCGCCCTGCAATATAATCTGCGTATTTTCATCTATATATTGCGCATCCCGCCCTGTAATAAATATGGTATCTATTAAATAATCCAAACGGGTAAATTCAAGAGGCTTCAGAATCTGGCAGATATGACGGAACGTGTTTTCATCATCCAGCAACTCCTCTTTTAACCGAAGCAGCTTGATCAGAGAATCTATGCTGATTAAACGAATATCCCAGGCATGCTTTGACCCCCTGATCTGTGCCTCAAGCCCGCCGGTATCCTTACGGCCGACCACCATTAAAATGGAGGAGTTCTCTTTTTCTGTAAGACCGCTTTCAATCAGCCTGCTGCGGTAATTTGCGATCGTATCTAAATTAATTGCATATGCATCTGTGGTTTTCACCTCAACAATCATATCGTTATCGGCAGACTTCCATAATCCATCATACCCGTTTGCATTTTTCTTCCCCTTATACAATCCAGGAATCACTTCAAACCCGATTCTGTTTCCAATCTCATTCACAATGTCCTGAAGGGCATACGGCGAAGAATGGAACGGCGCAGTAAGGCACTCTTCTATATATTTTTCTAACAGCTTTGTGGGGAGCAGCTTTAAAAGCGCTCTGAATTCAAGGCAGGTGCTATTTCCGTCTTTTAGTTTTCCCTCTCCGGAAAATGTCAGCAGCTGCGCTAAAGACTTGGTTTCAAAGATATCTTTGCTGTCATTCCACAGATCGCTAAGCGTTTTCGGCATAATATCCCACCCTCCTGTAAGTTCATATTTTAAAGCAGACGATGGAAATTTACAAGGCGTTTTATCAATGATTTCCAAAACGATGTGAAACCGCCGGTTCCCAAGGCGGAACCGGCGGTTCATTAAATGCTTTCTTCGTGCTTCCCATGATTCTCTGTAAAGCGGAACGCTGTGCAAGATGATATGCAAAATGTACGTTTTCCGAATCAAGATCACGCAGACAATTTGAGGCCTTCCTCCAGCTGTTATTTCTTATGGCACATACCGGAGGCAGGACAGCTCCCACAGCCGCAGCCGCAGGAGGTCTTGCCTTTCCGTTTATTTTTATATAATTTTATGATAATGAAAACAATTACCACAAGCAGCGCCGCGCCGATGAGCAGCGAGCCTCCGTATCTGCTGAAAAATTCTGTCATCACAATTCCTCCCTTTTAAAAAAAGCTCCTGCTTTCGTTTGCCTGCACGGGGTCAAACCATAATCTTACTCGCCATTTCCTTGCTGATCGCAACACGGGATTCTTTAACGTTTACAATCAGATTGCCGCCGATGGCGGTTACCACCGTGACGCTGCCGCCCGGTACAAACCCGAGATTTTCAAGATGCGCCCGCACCTCCGGCTTTCCCCCGACCTTCCGAATCATATTTTCCTCACCGATATTGGCAAATGTTAACGGCATCATATTCAGTCCTCTCCTTGCGGAATCATTTTCAAATCGCAGCTTCGCAGTTTTTCGCCAGATTTTAGCCAAATTTAGTTAGATATAACTAACCAGCGATATGTTAGCACCGTCTAACTGTTTTGTCAAGCAGCGATCATAAATGAATCGAGCGCAAGCGCCGGAGCAAAGGCACAGTACCTCCCGTCAGAGAAGCTCCGGCAAAGCGGAAACAGCCGGTTCAGGACAAACCGGCCAGCTCCTCGGCATTAAAAAGGTATTTTTGATTACAAAACTGACAGTGAACCTCAGCTCCGCCGTCCTGTTCGATCATCTCTTTGCGTTCCTCCGGTCCTATGCTGATCAATGCCCGCGCAATCTTTTCACGGGAGCAATTGCAGCGGGAGGGACAGCCGGACCGCGTCTGCTCCTGAAAATCATATCCGCGCAGCAGATCCTCCGCGATATTGACAATGGTTGCTCCTGCCGAAAGAAGTCCCGTGACGGATGTAATATACCCGACACGCTGTTCCAGATCCGAAATCAGCTTCTCCTCTGCACCGGGCAGCAGCTGGAGCATAAAACCGCCTGCTTTTGAAACACAATATCCGCAGGGCGCCTCCGGCGCGGGCGCAAGCTGTACCCCTAACGCTACCACAGAGGGAATCTGCTCAGATACAGCCAGATAATAGGTCAGGTCCTCTGCGATTTCTCCGGATACCAATGCCACCGTGCCGATATAGGGTTCCTTCATCCCCATATCCTTGATCACGTTCATATATCCCTTTCCGATTGCACCGCTGAGATCCAGCTT
>ERZ779746.1177-NODE-1177-length-10636-cov-2.323126_pt1 | contig 10636 bp, 9 predicted proteins | sample MGYA00511888_ERZ779746 | MGnify/ENA primary metagenome ERZ779746 (study PRJEB29588, sample SAMEA1964695) | human gut metagenome | biome: human gut; feature: human-associated habitat; material: faeces | place: Denmark | collected 2008/2010 ... | reverse complement strand
ATTTGTTGCTCCCACATATTTCATTATAGATATTTCTTTTCTTCTTGCATGTACCGTTAATTTTATTGTATTCGAAATTATAAATATAGATACAAATATTAATATTACTAATATTACACCAGAAATAGTTTTTACTCCATTTGCTATCTTAATTAATGCACTTATTGTGTCATCACTTGTTTGTATCTCTAATACATTCTCGAATTTATTGATCTCTTCTCGAACATCTTTACTTTTCTCTAAGTTTGTAAGAGTAACAACATAAGATGCTGGAAACGGATTATCTTCTTCATATGATTTAACCAAGCCTGGCGTTTTCTTAAACACAGATTTCATTTGGTTTAAAGCCTCTTCTTTAGATTTATATGTTACATTATTCACATATTCTATACCTCTTATTTTGGCTTCTAAATCCTTTTCTTCTTCTTGGGTTGCATTTTTATTTATAAATACTTGCATACCTTGTTGTGCTTCTATTTCGTTTATAACATGATTAACATTTTCTCCTATTACAAAAAATATACCAAACACAAACATTGTTGCAAACATAATTATTAATGATGCCATTGTGGATTTTTTGTTCTTAAAAAAGTTTCTAAACCCTTCTCCTATTAAATACCCTAGTACACTATATTTCACTATTATAACCACCTTTTTTATCATCTCTTATGATGTTACCCTCTTCTATTTGGATAACTCTTTTCTTCATTCTATCTACTATATCTTTAGCATGCGTTGCTACTACAACTGTTGTTCCTCTTGCGTTTATATCATTTAAAAGAGTCATAATATCCCAAGCAGTTTCTGGGTCTAGATTTCCTGTTGGTTCGTCTGCTATTAGCATTGATGGATTATTAACCAAAGCTCTTGCTAAAGCTACTCTTTGTTGTTCTCCTCCTGAAAGTTCATTTGGATAAACCTTTGCTTTATGACTTAGTCCTACTAATGATAACACCATTGGTACTTGTCTTCTTATATGTTTTGGTGTTGCTCTAACTATGTACATTGCATAGGCAACATTATCATATACTGTTTTATCTGGTAATAGCCTAAAGTCTTGAAAAACCACTCCCATGCTTCTTCTTAAGTATGGAACCCTACTCGGTTTTAAGAAGGTTGTGTCTCTTCCATTTATTATAATATTACCCTTAGTTGGTTCTTCTTCTTTAAGTATTAACTTAATAAGTGTTGATTTGCCAGAGCCCGAACTTCCTACTAAGAAAGCGAACTCCCCCTTGTCTATTACAAAATTTGCATTATGAACTGCTTCTGTTCCTGTATCATATGTTTTGCTAACATTTCTAAATTCAATCATGTGTATCTCCTTAACGTTTTATACATTTTGTTTTTATTCGTAATTATCATAACAATAAAATCCTTTATTTGCAATAGTTTTTTTTATAAAAAAATGTACTTTTTTAGGTATTTATTACTATTTATAGCCTTTTTCTCTATTTTATATACTTTCATAAATTTCACAAGAAATTCACAAAAAGTACCAAAATTATTCTGGTACTTTTTGTGTTTTAGTTTTCTTTTATCTTTTTAACTATTGATAATGAGTCTATTTCAAAACATCTTATTAGTTCTTCTGCATTTCCAGATTTTCCAAATACATCTTTTATTCCCATTCTAATAATTTTTGTTGGATGTTCTTCTGATAATACTTCACATATTGCACTTCCCAACCCGCCTATTACATTGTGATCTTCAATTGTAATTATTTTTTTTGTCTCTTTTGCGCATTTTATAATTAATTCTTTGTCTATAGGTTTTATTGTATGTATATCCACTACTCTAATATCAATTCCATCTTCTAGTAATTTTTCTTTTGCTTTTAACGCTTCCTGTACGGTAATTCCTGTTGCAAAAACCGTTGCATCTTTTCCTTCTCCTATTTGCACTCCTCTTCCTATTTCAAATTTATGTTCTTTTTTATATATTACTTCACTTGGTAGTCTACATAGCCTTAAATATACTGGCCCTTCAAATTTTGATATTTCTTCTACTGCCCATCTTGTTTGTGTATCATCTGATGTGCATATAACTGTCATATTGGGAATAGTCCTCATTAAAGAAATATCTTCTATCATTTGATGAGTTGCTCCATCTTCTCCCACTGTTATTCCTGCATGTGTAGCACATATTTTTACATTTAATTTAGGATAACATATACTATTTCGTATTTGGTCATAACCTCTACCTGCTGCAAACATTGCGAATGTGCTTGCATATGGTATCTTGCCAAATGTTGACAGTCCTGCAGCAATTCCAAACATGTTTTGTTCTGCTATACCCACATCTATAAATCTATCTGGAAATTTTTTTGCAAATATATTTGTCTTTGTAGCTCCTGACAAGTCAGCATCTAGCACTACTATTTTTCTGTTTTTCTCACCTAATTCTGCTAATTTTTCGCCATAGCTTTGACGTGTTGCTATTTTCAATTTTTCCTCCACCTTACTCAACTCCTCTTCTCAATTCTTCAATTGCTTTCTCATATTCTTCCTGTTTAGGCGCTTTTCCATGCCATTCTGCTTTGCCCTCCATAAAAGATACACCTTTTCCCTTTATTGTTTTTGCAATTATTATAGTAGGTACTCCTTTAGTTTGCTTTGCCGTGTCAAACGCGTCTATTAAGTTGGGTATATTATGACCATCTACATTTATTACTTTTAATCCAAAATTAGAAAATTTACCTTCTATATTTGTTAGTCCTGCTACCTCCTCTATCTTCCCATCTATTTGCAATCCATTGTTATCTAAGATAATGCATAAATTATCTAATTTGTATTTACTTGCTGTCATTGTTGCTTCCCATATTTGCCCTTCATCTATTTCGCCATCTCCTAATAAACAATAAACTCTACATCCTGCACTATCCATTTTTGAGGCAATTGCCATTCCAACAGCAGCCGATAGTCCTTGCCCTAATGAGCCTGTTGACATATCTACCCCTCTAATGTTTTTCATATCTGGATGTCCTTGCAATTCTCCTCCAAATTTTCTAAAAGTACTTAATTTTTCTTTTGGAAAATACCCCTTTTCTGCTAAAGTGGCATATAACGCTGGACTACAATGCCCCTTCGATAATATAAATCTATCTCTTTCTTGAGCACTTGGTTTATTTTCGTCTATATTCATTTGGTTAAAATATAATACCGTTAATATATCTGTTGCTGATAAAGAACCGCCTGGGTGTCCAGATTGTGCATTATATACCTGTTCTATAATTCCTATCCTTATATTATTTGCTATCTTTTCAAGTTTATTTATATCTTTAATTTTCAAAATTCTTCCTCCTTTTTATAGCCTTCTACATAGTTCTATTTTTAAGAAAATTTTACTATACTACCTTAATTATTTCAATAGTTATTCTTGTTATTTTTTTGAAATTGTTGTATAATAGTATTGTATTATTTTTATGGGGATGTATTTGGTTTCGACAGTATTTTAGAAGTAAAAATAGCGAGTAGTGGATTCGCCTGGCCACTATAAAAGGCGAAAAATAAATATAAACGCTGATAATAGAGAATTAGCATACGCTGCCTAATTAAGGTAGCTCGTCTTACTCTGAATGCCCACGTTTAGAGAATAAGGCGTCATTTAGTGGGAAACAAACCTATTTCTTGCCATAGAAATAGCGGGTATTTTAATGGCTACTCTAATTTTAATTTTGTTTGTTAATTTAATTTTAGAGGAATTTTTATAACAAACTACACTCGTAGAAGTTTTTATGGATGGAATATTGGACAGGAGTTCGACTCTCCTCATCTCCACCAATAACGAATCTGTTCGAACTAAGTTGAACAGAATTGATACAGAAATCAATCAGAAAATAAAATCTGGTTGATTTTTTTGTTGTTTAAAAACAATAACAAAGACTAGAGTTTATATGTGAGTTTGCAAAATGAACTTGATAGCACTAATTGTGCATTGGACAGAGCAAGTATTTTATTATAAATCTTACTATGACAAAGCTTATGGAAAATATGAAAATTCAATAAAGATGAAAAAGCAATTGACATTCGCAAACGATTGTTTTATAATAACGCTTGAATAATTAAAAATAAAATATTACGAAATGGAGATGATATTATTGAGTGATATAGATAATACTAATAAATCATTTGAAGATATAAAACATATTGATGAAAATGGTGTTGAATTTTGGTATGCTAGAGAACTTATGCCTATTCTACAATATTCAAACTGGCAAAATTTTGAAAAAATAATTGATAAAGCTAAAATATCTTGTGAAAATAGTGGCATTAGTGTGTTTGAACATTTTATTGACGTCAATAAGTTGTCAAAACGTGCTAACAATGCAGAAGTTGAAATCAAAGATTATGAATTAACTCGTTATGCTTGTTATTTAATAACACAAAATGGAGATAGCAGAAAAAAAGTAATTGCTCTTGCTCAAACATATTTTGCAGTTCAAACTAGAAAGCAAGAAATTAGTGAAAAAGAGTATACTTCATTAACAGAAGATGAAAAAAGATTTTATCAAAGAAATCTTACAAGAAAAGGAAATTATTCTCTTAATCAAACAGCAAAAAAAGCAGGAGTTAAAAATTTTGATAAATTTCATAATGTTGGTTATAAAGGCTTATATAATGGCGAGACTGCTGATGATATTGCAAAAAGAAAAGGATTAAGATACAGAGAAGATATTTTAGATAATATGGGAAGTACAGAATTAAGTGCTAATTTATTTAGAATATCTCAAACTGAAGAAAAATTAAAAAAAGATAATATACAAACAGAGAAAGATGCTTGCAATACACATAATAAAATTGGAAAAATTGTTAGAAAAGCAATTAAAGAGGCTGGTGGAACTATGCCAGAAAATTTACCAACACCAAAGAAAAGTTTAAAGCAATTAGAAAAAGAAAATAAAAAGGGATTGAAGAAAAAGTAATATGGAATTTCATAGTCAACGGCACCAATGACGTATCTGTATGGGGACAAAAAACTTGTCCCCATTGACATTTATTTTATGTATTTTATTTCAAATAGTGTACCTTTTCCAACTTCTGAAGTTGCTTTTATGTATCCATTGTTTTGTTCTATTATTGTTTTTGCCAAAGACAATCCTATACCTATGCTATCTTCATTGCAATTTTTTGCTCTATAAAACCTCTCAAATATATGCTTCAAATCCTTTTGCTCTATTCCTTGCCCTTCGTCTTTTATTTTTATCTTTAGAAAAATACTTGTATTTTCTACAATTATATATATATTGGATTTCGGTTGGCTATGTTCTATCGCATTCTTTAATATGTTTGTTAATGCTTCCTGTTGCCATTTATAATCTGCTATAAATATAGCTTTTTCGTCAATTTTAGTTATTACTTCTATTTCCTTAATTTCTATTAATATTGCCAAGTTATTAATTACACTATCTATTAATTTTTTTGCATCTATTTCTTCGTTTTCCATCTTTATTGTTCCCGCATCAAATTTTGCAATTTTTAATAAGGATATAACCAATGAGCTCATATGTTCAACTTGCTTACTTATATCTTGTATAAAATCTTCTCTTATTTCTTGTGGCATATCTGGATTATCACTAATATTGTCTAACATTATCCTGATTGAAGTTAATGGCGTTTTTTGTTGGTGTGGTATATCTGCAATAGCTATACTTAATTTTTCCTTCTCCTCTTCACTATTTTCTGCCGCTTCTCTCAAAATAACTGTGGTTTTATACAATTCATTTCTAAGTCTTGATAATTCCCCATCTTTATTGTCCTCTATTTTTAAAGAGTAATTTTTATTATTTACTTCTTTTATATATTCGTTTATTTCTTTAAGTTCTTTTTCTTGAATTAATACATATCTCATAAATATACTTAAACTTGCTATTCCAAATATTCCTATTAATACTGCCGTATTGATTAAATTTTTATTGATATTTTCTCTTAATTCTTTTATGTATGAAAGTTCATCATCATATCCATATTTTTCTAGAATATTTTCACTTGAATCGTCTCGATTATTTATTATTTTTAGTATATCTTCTTCTTTAACCTCAGGATATTTTTCCATTACATTATTAATAATATCGTTTATTTTTTCATTTACAATTTTCGAATATACTTTGTTTTGCATTTTAATAACTACTACGAATATAATTATAAATAGTAATACAATTACAATATTTGTCAGTAATACTTTTATTAATGTTTTTCTTTTTAATAAATTCACTTTTGTCCCCCTTGTACCTGATATCCAATCCCTTTTATTGTTTTTATACAATCCATTTTACCTAATTTTGTCCTTATTCTTTTTATATAAACTGTAAGTGTATTGTCATTTACAAAATTTCCTGCAACATCCCATATCTTCTCCAAAATCTGTTCTCTTGTTATTACCTTTCCAATATTAGTAAACATTAAAACTAATATTTTAAATTCTAATGCTGTAAATTCAACACTTTCTTCATTTACATATACCGTTTTTTCATCTAAATTTATTTTAATACTTCCATATACTATTTTATTATCTTCTTTATTAAATCTTTTTAATACATTATTAATTCTTGAAAGAAGTTCTCTGTTTCTAAATGGCTTAATAATATAATCCTCTGCTCCTAAATCAAGCCCCTTTACTACATCTTGTTCTTCATCTTTTGCTGTTAAAAAGATTACTGGTATATCTGTATATTTTTTTATATATTCACAAAGCTCAAAGCCATTTCCATCTGGAAGAGCTATATCCAATACAATTAGATGTATTTCCTGTTTTCCTATAACATTCATTGTTTCATTAACATTTTTACATATGATAACATGAAAGTTTTCTTTTTCTAACAAATATGTTAATCCTTTAATTATAACCTCGTTATCTTCTACTATTAGAATACTTCTCATAAACGTCTCCTTTTCGCATATTATAACATATTCCTATGTAAAATTAAAAGAGCTGTTTGGTTGAAATAATCACAAAGCAAATTTGGGTTACTTCAATACAGCTCATCTAGTCTTAGATATTGTCCTTTCTAATTGTTTCTATTATATTCTGCTTATTTATTCTATTTAGTGAATATTTCATTGTTATTCCCACTATTATAAATACGAAAATAATTGAAATTATTACTGCTTGATATGGAAACATGTATCCCAAATCTATTCCCTGTGCAAATGCTTTATATATTCCATAAGAGCCCAATATTCCTAATGGTATTCCTATTAGTAGGGATTTTGTTCCATACATTATACTTTCTAGTCTTATCATTCTGTTAAATTCTTTCGTTGTCATTCCTATTGATTTTAACATAGCAAATTCTTTGCTCCTCAAAATCATGTTTGTTGTTATTGTATTAAATATGTTAGTCACTCCTATTAGTGTTATTACAGTTATAAATCCATACAGAAATATTTTTATAACTAACAAACTTCTTTGTTCTTGTTTTATATATGTTTCATAGTTCTGTACTTCAAGCTCAAAATACTTTTCGTTTTGTTTTATCAGGTCATTTATTCTGCTCTCTAGTTCTTGTGCCTTTTTTGATTCTATTAACAAGTTACTAATACGATATGAATTATTTGGTACTTCATCAAAAACTTCTCTCATAAAATCTTCAGATACTATTATTTTTCCATTGTCATGATATACTGTTTCTTGCCCCATTGGTGAATTATCTGTACATTTTGTAATTGTTATTTCTCTTATTTTCTCGTCCTTTGCTACATTTATTTTATCACCATTTTTTATTTTATACAATCTTTCTATTGTTTTACTTCCATCATCATTGCTTTGCCTTCCTTCATCTATCAAAATTACTGCAGACTTATAGTTTTCTTCTTTTATTCCTAGTTCCTTTATATACTTTTTAAAATATTCATTATTATATATTATTATTGCTATACTATTTTTGTCATATGGATTTTGTTCAAATCTATTCTTTCCAAAATCAGAAGCATATTTTGCTTTGTCAAAGTCTAAACTAGTTTCATAATAATATGCATATTCGTCCACATTATCTAACTTAGCTATTTCCTCATATATATCTGCATTTCCATTTAATACGAACATATTAAATTTAAAATCCATGTAATAAAAAGTACTTGCTTTTGTACCTATAGTCAAAAAGCTTGATAAGGATATAAATATAAATATACTTACAACTAGTGAAATAACTGTTGTTCTATATTTCTTCTTGCTCCTTTTTAAGTTTTTACTCGCAATTACTCCACCTACACCAAATAATTTTTTCGTTATAACTGATGTTTTAAGTTTCTTACTCTTAATCTTAATATCATTGTTTCCTCTAATTGATTCTATTGGAGAAATTTTAGCAGCCTTTCTAGCTGGAATTAAGCATGACAAATATATTGTTATAATTGAAATTATTATAGATATTAAAATTGCCACCCAATTAATGCTATACATAAACCTCATTCCACTTAACATATCTGCTAATAAATAATTTACAACTTGCAATAAAATTATTATTGCTATTATTCCAAATACAATTCCTAATGGTATCGCAATAAGTCCTATAAGCATTCCTTCAAATATTACGTTTTTCTTTATTTGTTTTGATGTTGCTCCTATACTTGCCAGCATTCCATATTGTCTGTTTTTTTCCGAAACAGATATGCTAAAGCTGTTTCTAATTACAAATATACTACTTACAACAATAATAATTATTATTATTCCTGCTATTGTATATAACACATTTAACGTAATTTCGCTCATAACACCTTGGTATCTTAATAGTTGACTGCTTACATATGTATCTATTTCTTCATTTAATCCTGTATTGGTGCAAATATTTTTATTTATTTCTATATATTCTTTTGGTTCATTATATAATACCGATACGTTTACCTTATCATCTATATTTTCCATATAAGTCATAACTATATACCCTGGTGAAGTGTATGTTTCATAGTTCCATCTTTCTATTTCGCCAACTATAGTATATACTTTTTCTTCTACATTTACTAAAGTTTCTTCTGTATCATCTATGTATGGATTATTGCCATTTAGATCATATCCGTCAGAAGTTTGCCTAGTGCCAACGTTGAAGGTAATTTTATCTCCAATTTTCAAATTTACTCTTGCATTTGTTTTTATATGCTCTGGTATAAGTATTTCATTTGCGTTCTGTGGTAATCTTCCTTCTTTTAAGTTTATTCCATAGTTTTCTAGTGCTGTTTTGTCATATTCCCAAATGTTCACGTATGGTTTGCTCTCGTTCTTGCAGCCTTCTAACTTAGCCCAACCAACTTGATTTGTAAAAAAATATTTTGCAACTTTTTGATTTTCAGTTATATATTTTGTTTTTTCTTTCTCTACTCCATAAAATGTTGTATGATAATTACCATCTTTATATTTTGTCCAATTTATAAGTGAATTCTGAAAACTAGACACCAATCCTGCAACACCACAAATAAGTGCTGTAGAAAGTATTATACCAATAATTGTAACAATGGTTCTTTTTTTGTTAAGTTTTAAACTCTTAACTGTAAATTTATTTAATATATTCATCTTTAATTCCTTTCATCTTTAATAATCTTTCCATCTTCTATTGTAATTACTCTTTCTGCCTCTTTTGCAATTTCTAAATCATGTGTAATTATTATTACTGTTTGGTTAAATTTTTTATTTGAAAGCTTAAGTAATGCAATTATTTCTTCACTTGCCTTTGAATCTAAATTACCTGTTGGCTCATCTGCTAGCATTATTGCTGGATTATTTATCATAGCTCTTCCAATTGATACTCTTTGCTGCTGCCCACCTGATAGTTGATTTGGTAAATGAGTCCTTCTGTTCTCTAATCCTAGTGTTTTCAACATTTCTTGTAATCTTTTTTTATCTATTTCACAGCCATCTAAATCGCATGGCAAAGTTATATTTTCTTCAACATTTAAAATTGGTATTAAATTGTAAAATTGATATATTAACCCTATTTGTCGCCTTCTAAAAATTGCTAAATTATCATTGTTTAATGCGTAAATATCTTTTCCGTCTATGTATACTTTTCCAGAGGTTGGTCTATCTACCCCTCCTATCAAATGCAACAAGGTAGACTTTCCACTACCACTTGCACCAACAATGGCAACAAATTCTCCTTTATTAATTGTAAATGAAATATCATCTACTGCATTTATTTTTGTCTCTCCTTTGCCATATGTTTTTACTAAATTTTCTACTTTTAATATTTCCATACTATTATCCTTTCCTATAAAAATTAGATAAGAAAATCCTATCTCTATATTTGTAAATTATTTTAACATTGTAAAGTGACTCTAAAATGACTAACGCAAAAAAAAGAAGCATTTTTACCATTGCTTCTTTTTTATGGCTCTCCGTGTTGGACTTGAACCAACGACCTATCGGTTAACAGCCGAGCGCTCTACCAACTGAGCTAACGGAGAATATATAATCTGGCAACAACCTATTTTCTCAACAGGGTAACCCGTAAATATTTTCGGCACGATAGAGCTTGACTTCTGTGTTCGGGATGGGAACAGGTATTGCCTCTATGTTATCGTCACCAGAAAAGTGTTATGTACTTGTATAATAGCACACTCAAAAATACATAGAGAGATAAATTGTAAACCAATATATATTAGTGGTTAAGCCCTCGATTTATTAGTATTGGTCAGCTCAATACATT
>ERZ779746.1170-NODE-1170-length-10678-cov-2.514826_pt1 | contig 10678 bp, 8 predicted proteins | sample MGYA00511888_ERZ779746 | MGnify/ENA primary metagenome ERZ779746 (study PRJEB29588, sample SAMEA1964695) | human gut metagenome | biome: human gut; feature: human-associated habitat; material: faeces | place: Denmark | collected 2008/2010 ... | reverse complement strand
TATATGTGGGCTTCAGCGTTCCGATATCAAATTCGCAGCAGCCGTTTTCAAAGCCCGCTGTTGTGGCGGCAAACACCTTCAGTTCACTGTAATGCGTTGTTGCAACCGTAACCGCTCCCATCTGATGAACACACTCCAGGATTGACATGGCAAGGGCAGCCCCCTCTGTCGGATCAGTTCCCGCTCCCAGCTCATCAAACAAAACAAGGGAGCGATGGTCGCATTCCCGTAAAATATCCACAATATTGCGCATATGCGCTGAAAAGGTACTGAGACTCTGGGCAATACTCTGTTCATCTCCGATATCGGCATAAATCCCGTGAAACACGGAAAGCACACTTTTTTCCGCTGCCGGAATCAGCAGCCCGGACTGCATCATCAGCGTAAATAATCCGACAGTTTTCAGTGCAACCGTTTTGCCTCCGGTATTCGGACCGGTTATCACGAGCGTATGAAATGTATCTCCGATAAAAAAGGTGATGGGCACCGCCTGTTCTTTGGGAATTGCCGGATGACGGCCCTGCAGAATGGAAATTCTGCCCTCCTCATTAATCTCCGGCCGGATCCCCTTCATATCTAAGGACAGGCGCGCTTTGGCAAAGGTAAAATCCAAAAATATCACCAGCTCCAGATCCGACAGAAGCATGTCTGCCGCTTCTCCCACACAGAGGGAAAATTCAGCCAAAATCCGTTGGATTTCCTGTACCTCCTGTACTCTTAATTCCTTTATTTTATTATTAGATTCCACTACAAAGGACGGTTCGATAAATAACGTTTGGCCCGAAGCCGAAGTATCATGCACCAGACCCGATATGTCGCCCCGATACGCCACCTTTACCGGGATACAATAGCGTTCTCCGCGCATCGTTACTACCGGCTCCTGGATTGCTTTTGCATATTTTGCTGAATGAATCAGTTCATTCAGCCGATCTTTGATTGCCGACTGTTTGTCCGCAATCTGCCGTCTGATCTCCCGCAGTGCGGGACTGGCATCATCGGACATTTCACTATCCGATAAAATACAGTGATAAATCCGTTCCTCAAGCATACGATCTTCCTGCAGCGCCGCAATATAGCGCGCCATCCGGTTATCCGTATCATCCCCTGCACCCGATGCATAATTCAGCGTCTGTCTGCATGCCTTCAGCAGGCCGGCCACTGCCAGCAATTCCGCAAAGCTCAGCGTGCCGCCTGCTGCCGCGCGGCGGACAGCAGGCCGGATATCCTTCACGCCGCCGATGGGCGGCTGACCCCTTCTGGTAATGAAAAACACTGCGTCTTCTGTCTCATGCAGTGTTTCCCGAATTTTCTCTATATCCGTCATGGGCCGCAGTTCTTCCGCCCGGATCCGCGCCCCCTCACAGCTTGTCAGTTCTGCAAGCCGGTGTAAAATCAATTCATATTCCAACACACGATAGGTTCGTTCATTCATAGCGTACTCCATTCATATCCTGCGCGCCGGAAATCAGCAGCAGCGAATCAAATCACCGCCCATACATTCACAGCAGCAGTCGGCACAAATCAAAGTCGAGCAGAAATCACAGCAATTGTCGCCTCTCTGATATCCGCGTCCCTGAGATTGGGTTCTGTAATTCTGCGCCGTCTGATACATTCCATTAAAGGCATTCCGGTATTCCATATTCCCCGGGTCCAGATTCACTGCATTGGCATAATAGCGTCTGGCCTGATCATACCAACCTCTGCGCTCCGTTGCAGCACCCATTAAATAATACCACTCCGCAGTTCTTTCTCCGTCAGGCATCTGCTCTAATCTCTGCATAGCAGCTTCCACCTGTCCGTCTCGGATCAAGCTGCGAATTTGAGAAAAATCGGGATTTCCGCCTCCATAAGAAGCAGCAGACCCTCCGTTTCCGGAGCGGTTCTCCCGCTGACGCATAATCGTATCATACGCGACATTGATTTCTTTGATTTTTTCTTCCGCCAGCTCAGAGAGCGGATTATTCCCGTATTGATCCGGATGATACTTTTTTACCATCTCTCGATAGGCCTTTTTCACCTCTTCATCCGACGCATTCTCATTGATTCCCAATACTTCATAAGGATTACTGCTCACCGGGTTCACCGCTTTCTGTATCATTCGATGAATTATCATACATGAAAATCAGAATTTTATCAAATTTTTATTCCCTGCGTTCTGCCGCGGCCTCATTATCAGGCACTGCCTGATGCCTCTGCTCCTGCGTCTGCGCCGCATCATCCGCCTGAAGGGAAGGTTCCTTCGTATCTCCTGTCCGAAACAATCTTTCGGTCGTGTGCCGCATGCCGATATACAGCATGTTTTCGATCACCGCGGCAGCATCCTTGTTCTGTTCACAAACCGGAAAACAACGGCGCAGCTCCGACCAGGCTTCACAGCAGCGCGCAAGACACATCTCCAGCAAAAACAGGATATCCTCCTCCGCAGCTTCCTGCAGCAGAAAGACATTATAACTGCCCGTTTTCGCATCTGCCTCCCGATCTGTCAACGCATCCACCAGATAAATCCATTTCCCCATATGATATCCCATCACCCGCGCCGCCTCCAGCACCTCGGGCGCTGCCGCGGGCATAACTTCCCGGAGTCCTAAAAAAAACAGCTTTCGCATCATATCTGCAAACGGCTCCGCCGCCTGATCCACAAGGCCGCAGCGCGCCTGCTCCAGCGCGGAAAGCGCTGCAATCGATTGTCTGACGCATTCAGCCACGGCAGGCAGTCTTTCGCACACATGCCTATGCGCACGATGCAGCGCCGCACTGCCGATCTTTGCGGAAATTTTATGATCATCCGCATAGCTGTCCTTCAGTTTATAAACCACCAGAATGACATTGACGCCGGCGCAAAAATCCGTACACCGGTTGCAAACAACCGACCTGCATTTTTTATGGGGATGCGCAATACAGCCGCGATTTTCAATCTTCAGCGAACGATTTCCGCCGGATATCGCATCCAGCAGCAGCGCCAAAACCGCAGTCTCGTTTACAAGGCCGAAACGCGGCAGCTGACCGTATATCCGGCCGATGCTTCTGCACACACCGCAATAATACAGCTTATAAAAATCGTGCTCCCGAAACTTCAGTTCCGGCTTATATGTGACGGCATATCCAAATATAAGGCTTCCTCCTTACAGCGACAGCATCTTGCTGGTCTCAATCATCGACTCGTCAATATACTTTTTCATCTGCAGCGCTTCCTCAATATCAATCGCCACATATTGCTCGCCCCTCAGCGCAATAATCCGATTCGCCTCACCCTGCGCCAGTACCTCTGTTGCTTTGACGGCCATCAAACTGGCCACCACGCGGTCTTTTACCGTCGGGCTTCCGCCTCGCTGCTGGTGACCTAAAATCGTAGTAGTCGTGGAGATACCGGTAATTTTTCGGATTTCTTCTGCAATCTCCATGGTTCCGCCTACGCCCTCGGCAATAATCACAATATAATGATGCTTTCCGCGGTTCCGGCAGCCGATAATAGGCTGGATAATATCTGTATCGATATGAAACTCTTTTTCAGGTAAAATGCAGGCCTCGGCGCCGTCTGCAATGGCACAGTTCAATGCAATATAGCCGGCCCCGCGCCCCATAACCTCCACGACGCTGCAGCGTTCATGTGAAAATGCGGTATCTTTGATTTTGTCAATAGCATCTTTGACAGTATTCAGCGCCGTATCAAATCCGATCGTATAATCCGTACAGTCAATATCATTGTCAATGGTTGCCGGTATCCCGATGACTTTTACGCCTGCTTTTGACAAATCTCTGGCGCCGCGGAAAGAGCCGTCTCCGCCGATAACAATAATCGCATCGAGCTTAAATACCTCGGCCATTCGTGCAGCACGATCTACGCCTTCAGCCGTATTGAACTCTTTGCTTCTTGCCGTCTGCAGAATCGTGCCGCCGCGGCTGATGATTTCAGAAACAGAACGGAGACTCATCTCAAACATTTCTCCGGACAGAAGCCCTTCGTATCCTTTTCGGATGCCGTATACGGAAAATCCTCTGTAAATGCCGGAACGCACGACTGCTCTGATTGCAGCGTTCATACCGGGTGCATCCCCGCCGGATGTCAGCACGCCGATTCGTTTTATTGCCATATTATACAACTCCATTCCTCGTAAGATACAGAAAAATCAATCGGTATGAATTACCTATACCGATTGATAATCATACACTATTGTAATAATTTAGACAACTGCTTTTTCCGGCTCCGGCAGAAAGAAATAAATCAATATGAATTTGAAAAGCACCATTTCAAAAAAAGCTTTCCGTTGCTGCAATCGGGTAATCATCCGGCAACAGAATAACAGCTTTGTGCGCAAGGGGTTCGTTTATGTACTGGTACACGCCGTTCTCGTAAACAAAAATACGGTCGCTGCTTTCCCGTCTGTACTGAAAGCCCTCAAGCAATCCTTTTTTTAAAGCTGTATAAGCAACAGTAATATCCTCATACCATTCTGGTGTTTCATTTCCGTAGTAATCCAACAAAGGCGCTGTAATATAGCCTTCATTGTTTTGCCTGGGCGTAAACGCCTCAATAGCCGTTTCCTCGGAGAAGTCATTATAAGAGGTGATCATAATAACAGGTCTATTTTGCTTAATAGCCTCGAGCCATTGGCGAATATAACGTTCCCCGTGGTCGCCCCGACCGAAATCCCATTTGTGGGTATCCGGCGTTGCAATCCAAAGATGATTGGCATCATGGCAAGGCGTTATGCCGTATACTTCTGAGTTGGGAACCTGTGCATCGAATGTAAATCCCCATAACCCTTTTCCTTGTATGGACGGATCGTCTGCCCATTGGGATACGACGCCCGTAGAATTACGTACATTAAACAGACGGCTGCTCCAGTAAAAATAATCAGAATCTGTAAAGGTTATCAAAAGAGGTTTGCCCTCCCACTTGAAATACATATCGCGGGTGCCGTAATTTTCATAAAGATAAAGCACTAGTTTTTCGTGTTCTCGTATATACCCATATCGAAGTTCGCCACCTAAAGCAAAGGCGTATGATGGAGCATTGCCCGGCCCTCTTCGATCGATTTCAGAAACAATAATATCTGTATTTCTCTTAATCACACCGCTGTCCGCTTCCCAACCGTTTGTGATTTCAAAAATAATAAAATCAATACCGGCCTTCTGCATCCAGTCAAGGTGGCTTTTGATGACTTCAAGATCTCCGGAACTATATTCACCGAAACGAGTGGAAACTGCTCCGGCTTCTCTTTGCCAATGCAGAGCAGTCTCCGGATTATCATGTCCCCACCAGGAAAAATACCATATGCCGATTTGAGAATTATAATATAATGACATCCAAAGACCTCCAGAAACCTCCAAAAACCTCTATACTTCACTATTTTTAAAATAATATAACAACCAGCAAAGAAAAGCAACGGGGAAAATTGATTTTGCCCATGTGAATTGTTATAATTAGCTGTATGAATCTGATAAATGCAGAAATACCAAACGGATGGTTAATGGAAATGGATCGTTTTGCCTCATATCTTTATACGCACACACCGGGTGCCTTGAAAGAGGAACTCCCTTTCACCTTGGAAAGCATTGGGTATAAGTGTGTGGAATCCGACACAAATACATATCCATTGGCTGAGAAGATATATTACATCTTGTTTTGTATAGAAGGACAATGTATCGCAGAAACAACCCATCATCGTTATATAATTGAAAAGAACAGCGCCATTTGTTTTTGTCCGGAGAAAGAGGATACCTTGGAAATCAGTTCGCTCCCGGGGTGTACCTATCGCTATATTTATTTTCATTCAAGTGCAGCGCGATATTTCAGTAAAATGCTGAATCTTCCTTGCTTAATACAGTTAGATCAACCTGATACATCTACCTTGTCCGGCCATTTCGATGAGCTGTATGAAAATGTGGTTTTTGAACTTGGTAATAAGGATATTGCAATCAATATGATTATAACAGGGATTATGACCTTTTTTGTGAAGAAATATCAAGAGAAGATTCTTCGGAATTTTCAGCACCCTACTACGGAGAATTATCATTACAGACGTCCTACTCTCCCCGGGAAAGCGAGTATTTCTCACAAGAATAAAGGCGAAATAAATAAAGTGCTATTATATATTCACAATCAATACAACAAGCAGCTTACTCTTGACGAGTTGAGCCATTTGATTCATTTTAATAAATGTTATTTTATTAAAATATTTCGAAGTTTGGTTGGAATGAGTCCTTATGAATATATTACGAATTTAAGAATCAATGAAGCTAAGCAATTGCTGATAAACACAACGTTAAGCATCAATAAGATTGCGGAGCAGATTGGTTTTTTGGATACGAATAACTTCATTCGCCGTTTTCGTTCCCGCACCGACCTATCTCCTTTACAATATCGGAATAAATATAAAATTTAAATTCTTCCTGCAAAAAACAAACTTTGTACTATTCATCTGCGTAATAAATAAATAAAAGCCTATAAAATCCTTTTTTGTGTCGTTATAATGAAATCAGATAACAATATATTACAAGGAGTGATTGTTAATGGCAAAAATTTTCTTTAAGAAGAAAGGTTTCATATTCTTTTTGACAGTTGTAGCTGTGTGCGTTTCGTTGTTTAGTACGCTTTGTATTGCATCAGAATCCGCAAACTACGTTGAGAACGGTACATTCACACCGGGTTCCGGCGGCCAATGGGGTGCGATTCCCGGATGGACTACAAGTATTACTCCCGGTACAATGGATCTTTATTTAGGAGATTACAATTACGGAAGTGCCGACAATCTGCCGGACGGTATTTACTTGGCACTGCGCAAAGAAGCTACTCCGGCAGGAGACCCCGTTTCCGTTTCTCAGACGATTTCCAATCTTCCTGCAGGTATTTACAAGCTTTCTGCCTGGATGTGGGCCGCAAACAATGTGGAGACTTTCACTATCACCATTTCTGATGGGACGAATGAAAAGACAATTTCCGCGGCCCTTTCTGAGAAAGGATATAAAGATACTGAAATCGAAATCACTTCCGGCTCTGCAACCATTACAATTACAGCCGACAATGATGTAAAGACCGCCGCAATGGATGCCCTTGCCGATGACATTAAGCTGGTCAAAATCGGAGAGATGAATGTGAGAACAGGCGACTCAAATGCATTCGCCATTTCTGCGGCAATAATCTGTGTGTGTACATCTTTAGTGCTTATTTCAAAGAAAACCAAGGAGTGGGCTTGTTGAGAAAGATTCTTACAATTACGATTCTTTTAATATTGCTGACGACAGTCTCTTGCAATAAAAAACAGGAGGATACACCGCCTATGCGAACCGACACAAATTATTATGATTCCCAAGTGGGATTATGGTATACTGTGTGGTGGGATTCAGAAGAGGCTGATCCCACCTATTACCAACATCATTGGGTCAAAGAAACACGGGTTAAGCCGGTTAAATTTGGATACTATGCAACCGATGACGATGCGAAATTAGACTATGATTTCCGTATGTTTACTCAATGGGGGATTGATTATTTAATACTTGATGACACAAATAATCATTCGGCAGATGCAGGAAATATCGCAAACCATATTAATACTATTTTCAAAAAAGCAAAAGCTTTGGGGGATGATGCGCCGAAGTTGTGTTTTGCTGGAGGGCTACCCCTGCTGCAAGGTGATGAAGAAGGCATGAAGCGTGAAATGGATATTTTTTATAACTATGCTTCACGCTATCCGGATCAAACCTATTTTTGGAAAGGGAAACCGCTCTTTGTTAACTTTACTGTTCCTGCAAATTATTCTTGGCAGGATACAGAGGATCGTTTCACCATGCGCCCAGCAGGAGGGCATACCTCCGAGGGCTGGGAAACAAGAGAAGAACATAATCTGATGGAAATCGGCATGTACGGTTGGGTTTTCGACAAACAATATGACGGCTCCGAGGTTTACGGTATAACCCCCGGCTTCTCCAGAAGTCACAATAACCTTGCCACCTCTGCTGCTCCCCTTTCCAGGGAAAACGGAGAACGTTACTGTAACGCCTGGCTGCAAGCGATTAAAACCAATCCAGAAATGATTGTGATCGCCAGCTGGAACGACCACGCAGAAGAAACAGGAATTGAAGCCGTAGCGATTATGAACGGACCTATTGAAGGCAGAGAAGACGAAGCACTCAATCCATTCTATTATGAGCAAATCACCCAAGGCTATCTCGCACTCCGAACAGGTTATTTGGAGAATTTCTACTACCGTGCAGAGAGCAGCAAGCAAATTTATCGCTACAACGATGGAACATTGAAGAAGGTTTCTTCTGTTCCTGCCATGACTGCTGTGATTGTGACTCCTGATGATTATTTCACTTGGGCCGGCGTTCCTCGCGTATGATTTTCAAAACATGAAAAGGTGATTTTATGAAAAAATTTTCAATTATTACACTAATATTCATTGTACTTGGGGCAGTTCTCTTTTCTGTGCCGACCAAGGCACAGCAAACAACCTCTCCGTCTCCAACAAATATGGAAGTGTCGGAACCGTTTAATTATATTGAAAATGGCTCCTTTGAAATGGGTGACGGCGGTCAATGGGGTGCAATTCCCGGTTGGGATATGAGTCTTCCCATAGGTACCATGGATATTTATATCGGCAACTACTATTATGATGACAAAGAAAGCTTCCCCAGCGATACTTATATCGCCCTGAGAAAAGAAGCAAATCCTGACGGCGATGCTGTTTATGTAACGCAAACAATTACGGAGCTTCCCGTAGGTGTTTACGAATTTTCCGCTTGGATGTGGGCTCCCAACAATGTCGAATTTATCTCAATCGAACTTTCCTCCTCCAGCGACTATGAAGAACTCTTTTGTTATCACGGAATGAAGGGTTATGATTCAACTGAAATTGCAGTCAAAGACGGAACACTTACAATTACGATTACTGCTGACAACGTACATAAGGATGCGGCAATGGATGCTTTAGTCGACGATCTGAAACTGATTCAGATTAAAGGCGAAGAAGCGTTTGCAACGCCTACACCCTCGCCTACACCCTCGCCTACCGCTGAGTCTACCAAAGCACCCTCTGCTGCTGTTACAGCGCACGCCAAACCTTCTGGTTCATCCAAAAACAACGGGAATCTGCTTTTGATCTTTTTATCAGTCGCAGCAGTGGCTTTCGTCGCAGTAGTAATTCTTGCAGTTATATTGGTAAGAAAGAAGAAATAGCGATATCACCGATAAAACCTCGACATTTTACACCATCGGCTTCACTGTCGGTGGTGTAAAATATATAAAAACAACATTTCCAACGGCGTTTATTCTGAACCGAAGTCAGAATTTTTCGCACAATTCATATTCTCCGGCCAATATTACGTATTTGATCGCAATGACTGTAAAAATATTCTTCTGCAAGACAATGCCATTATGCTTCCGCCGGAAGACTCCTGCACGGATATCATAAAATATTACGGTTTTATGCCCTCCGGAATATTCAAAACAACTGATTAATAAAGAATTTCTTTTTTCATTCAGACACAAAGAATCACATTTTTGTGACATTATAAATCATTGCTGTTTGATATCCCGTTGACTTATAATTTTTATGGTAAATACAATCTTTATCAGTCATGATGCATGACGTCTTTCTATTATTGTATGGGTTACATCTGGTACGATATTGTAAAAAGGTTCTTAAAAAACAGCAGGAGGTAGGAGTAAACGTATGACACAAAAACAGTTCGGTTGGAAAATGAAAATCCGGTCTTGCGGCGTTCTTCTCATTGTGACCGCACTTTTGTTCAGCGCCGCAGGCTGCGGCGGCAGAAGTACGGTCAAAGACGGAAATCTTGATCCGGATACAAATCTGGTGGATTTGAACATCTCTGGAAATATTGTATTTACCATTAATAATGAAAGCGGAACTGAGACAGAGGGTATGGCGCCGCGGTCTTTTGCGGAAGCTTTTATGAGCGCATATCCGGGAACGACAGTTACCGTAAGAGAGATTAAACGCGACCAATATGCGCAGCAGGTTTCAGCAGGCACCATCGGCGATGTCTTCTGGTGTGATGAGCCCATGGCAAATACCTTTCATCTGGAGCATAACGCGATTATGCCCTTGGATGCCTATTTGAAGCCTTTAAATATCGATATCCAGCAGGTTTACAAGGGCGCGATAGACTGCGGTATGATCGAAGGACGTTTATATATGGCGCCCCGTACAATGTCTCAGCAGACCCTGATCTATAACGTAGATGCTCTGCGGGAGGCCGGTTTTTTGTCTGAAGTCGCCGCCGGGGATGCGCTTACCTGGACGCGGTTCAGCGAGATCTGCAGGTCTTTGAATCAAAGCAATCCGGACGGTACATATACACAAGTCGGGGCTGCGATGAAAACCTGGTGGTTCCCTGTGCTGGTATCCTTTTTAGAGGGTTGGGGCGGAACTTGGGTAGATCAAGAAGAAAAACACGTCTCCTTTACTTCAGATCCGCTTGTATTTCAGGGACTCAGTGAATTATTTCAAGCCATGAACGATGGCTGGCTGTATCCGGAAGATTTAGGTTATTCCGGCGATAAAAATACTGCATACGCGAATCTGTCGGCTTACAATTACGTTTTCCGCACCTTTGGTACGATTACATGGCTGACACGGTACGGGAACGACTATGCGTCCGCCGCAATCGATTGGGATATCTGTCCTTTTCCGCAGATGCCGGTACACAAAGT
>ERZ779746.1162-NODE-1162-length-10725-cov-2.226054_pt1 | contig 10725 bp, 9 predicted proteins | sample MGYA00511888_ERZ779746 | MGnify/ENA primary metagenome ERZ779746 (study PRJEB29588, sample SAMEA1964695) | human gut metagenome | biome: human gut; feature: human-associated habitat; material: faeces | place: Denmark | collected 2008/2010 ... | reverse complement strand
GGGTCCGGATCGGCGGACCCGCGGTCCGCCGGCATTTTGCCGTTAAAATATTTGAGCTGCATGGAGACGCTTCGGGAAACCAGATTACCAAGATCATTGGCAAGATCGGAGTTGATCCGGTTGATGAGCGCCTCATTGCTGAATAATCCGTCAGAACCGAAGGGAACCTCCCGCAGCAGAAAATACCGGATCGCATCAGAGCCGTACCGGTTTACCAAAACCACCGGATCTACCACGTTTCCCTTGGATTTTGACATTTTACCTCCATCCAGCAGAAGCCATCCGTGTCCGTAGACCTGATGCGGCAGAGGCTCTCCCAGCGCCATCAGGATGGCAGGCCAAATAATTGTATGGAAACGGATAATTTCCTTTCCGACAAGGTGTACCTGGGCCGGCCAGTATTTTTTATAATTTGTATCATCGGGCTGCTGATACCCGAGGGCGGTAATATAGTTCGACAGCGCGTCAACCCAGACATAGACCACATGCTTGTCGTCAAATGTCACCGGGACTCCCCAGTCAAAGGTGGTTCTTGAAACACACAGGTCCTCCAGCCCCGGTCTCAGAAAATTATTCAGCATCTCATTTTTGCGGGAAACCGGCTGGATAAAATCCGGATGGGACTCGATATATTCGATGAGCCGGTCCTGATATTTAGAGAGTCTGAAGAAATAGCTCTCTTCCTTCATGACCTCCACCGGACGGCCGCAGTCCGGACATTTTCCGTCCTTTAGCTGCGTCTCGGTCCAGAACGCTTCGCAGGGAGTGCAGTACAGGCCTTCGTATTCGCTTTTATAAATATCGCCCTGCTCGTACAGCTGCCGAAAAATTTTCTGCACCGCAGCTACGTGATAATCGTCCGTGGTCCGGATAAATTTATCATTGCTGACGTCCAGCAGTTTCCAGAGCTGTTTGATATTGGCCACGATTTCATCTACATAGGCTTTTGGGGAGACGCCCTTTTCCGCGGCCTTGCGCTGGATCTTCTGCCCGTGCTCGTCCGTGCCGGTCAGAAACATCACGTCGTACCCGCGCAGCCGTCTGTATCTGGCCTCCGCATCCGCCGCAACGGTGGTATAGGAATGACCGATATGCAGATTATCGCTGGGATAATAAATCGGGGTGGTTATATAATAGGTATCCATATAAAATCCCTCTTTCCTTAATTCGTGCAGTTCTTATTATACGTTCTATTTTGTTTTTTTGCAATGAGCGGCGAGTCATCAGCGGATCGGGCCGAAGTCCGGATTGAGCGCGTCATAGAGCAGCAGTCCCATCAGAAGAAGCACTAAAATACAGCATGTAATAAACAGACGCGTTATCCGGCAGCGGCAGTGACGGATGGTGGATCCGCCGTTCTTTCTGCAGTCATTGCTGCGGTATGCGCGGCTGGGGCAGGAATTGCGGCTGCTGCAGTGATCCTTCCCAGAAAAAGCGGAACACGTTAGAGAACGGCTGCGGATACGCAGATTTGCAATCCGGCCTGTATTTTGCTATACTGCTGTCGAATCAAGACCTTTTGCTTCTTTTGTTTTTCTCGGTACGGACCGGTATTTTGACTGCGGGGCGTACATAGCGGAAGCGAAACAGGTTATAATATCGTTCCGGATCATGATGTATTGTGGAGGCAGGGTATGGAACCGGTCGCGTTATTTAACAGCTTTGCAGAAGACGGCGATTGCATCTGTGTTTTGGAATCGGTCTTTACCGCGTATATCAGTCCGCATGAGCATAATTTTATGGAAATTGTGTTTGTATGCCAAGGAGAGGGCTACCATTTGGCAAACGGCGGCAGCACCGCGATTGCGCGGGGCGATCTGCTTCTGCTGCCTGCTGATATGAAGCACTCCTTTCAGGCGGTTTCCAAAGATTTGAAATGGCGGAACTGTATCTTTTTACCTGAGCGGCTGTATTGTCCCGAACTTGCCGGTCCGGCCGGCGCGGCGGCTGTCAGCCTTTGCGATTTGTTTCGGGCGCCGCCGGTTTGCTCGTATTTTACCTTTCCGGACAAGCCGGTGGATTATATCCATATCAAAAATAAATATGCGGATTTTCAGTATTTGTTTCATGAGATGCTGAGCGAATACACCAATAAGGAGGTTGGCTACCGGTATAATCTGAGAATGATGCTGGATACGCTGCTGATCAAAATCGCCCGGATTTATCTGCAGGATAAGAAGCAGCGGATCGAATTGAATGCACAGAACCTGGTAGACATCGTATTTGCATATCTGCAGAATTTTTCCGCTTACCCAAAGATCAATCTGGAGGAATTGGCCAAGAAAGCCAATGTTTCACCGAAATATTTTTCTAAAATTTTCAAGGAAAAGGTCGGTCAGAATCTGACGGACTTCATCAGGGACTACCGGTTAAAATATGCGGCGGAGCTGTTGGTCAACAGCGATATTACAGTGGTGGAGATCATGCTTTACGCCGGATATCAGGATAGTAAGTATTTCTATGAGATTTTTACGGAGAAATATGGAATGACCCCCGCAAAATTCAGGAAAAAACACAGAGAAAGAGGAAATCCCCTATAAAAACAAAAGGCCTGCCCTATTTTTATTGCTGTCCGGTATGCTATACTTTCGTTATTCAAATAAAGAAAGGAATGAGTGGCAAATGAGAATGCGGAGTCCTTGCTTTCTTTTGGTATGTGTTCTATCTGTATGTTTTCTGTCACAGGGCCTACAGATATCCGCCGCTGAAAATTTTGATACGAATATGAATCACTGGAGAGGCGTTGAATCAACTTGGACAGAGACGGAGAACGGTTATACCGGAAGTACGGAAAAGAACGAGTATGATTTCGCCGTGTCGGACAGCAGTGTGGATTGTACAAAGGATTTTCTCTATTCTGTGACGTTAGAGAAGACAGACGGTTACGGCGCAGGCCTGGCAATCGGTATTAAGGACGCCTCCAGCAGAGAAGCCATCCGGAATTCGTTCATTTATTTCATCGCGGATCCGGATAACGTTTATTATAATGTATTCAAAAACGGCGAGTCTATCACGGGACCCATGGGAAGAGCGCTGACCGCAGAAGAAAAACAGAGCAAGCGCCTAACGTTTTCCGCAAAATACAGTACGGCTACGGCTTCCGTTATTTTTGCGCTGAACGGGGTTCAAATCGAGACCGAATACACGGATGTGGAGATCATCAAAGGCCGGCTCGGGATTATTGCGCACGCTGCCCAGGCACATTTTCAACGTGCGCAGCTTACTGTGACAGATGCGCAGCAGGGCGCCACCGGCGGTTTTGAAACGAATATGACCAATTGGGCGGGCGTGGAGTCTATATGGACAGAAACGCCTGCCGGTTATCTTGACGGTACGGAGCAGAGTGTGTTTGATTTTGCTTTTTCCGATGTTCTGGCTGATGGCAGTACCTCCTTTACTTATACGGTACAGATGGAACGGATTAACGGATATGGTTTTGGCCTTGTGTTTGCGGCGCCGGATAAGAGCAGCAGAGATGCCGTGATGCGGCAATATATCAAGTTTATCGTAGATCCGCTGAGCATAACCTATAGCATCAAGGATGGAGAAGCAGTGGGACGCCAGCTGACGGAAGATGAAAAATGTCCTGCGGCCTCGGACATTACGGCAGAGCCTATGCTGTATACGTTTGTACTGGAATATTATGCTGAGGATGCGGTCGTTGAATTTTACTTAAATGATAATCTGATTGAGGTCTATTATCCGGAGGATGGGATTGCCGGTTATCTCGGACTGGTTGCGCATGATGCCCGGGTCCGTGTGAAAAGTGCGATATATGAAGAGCATATTGCAACGCCGACGCCGGAGCAGACGCCCACGCAGGCTCCGACTGAGACGCCTTCCGCAACAACGGCTCCGGCTGAAACGCCTACGAAGGCGCCCGCCGTACCTTCCGCCGCTCATGCAGGAGAACAGGCTGGCGGTGCGGATAGACTTGTTCTTTGGGTCGTCCTTGCGGTAATTGCGGCTGCGGGAATTGCCGCGGCAGGAATCATCATCGTGAAGAAAAAACGTTCTTAAGCAAATGGAATCGATATTGCTGACAGAAGAGGAGAAATTACAATGTTTTATCAGGTTTGTACTAAAAAAATCACTGCTTTTGCCGCAGCGCTTCTGCTGCTGGTCTGCTGCCCTGCAATTCCTGCCGAAGCGGAAGGAAGCAGCTTTCAAACCAATTTAGAGGGCTGGACAGGGGTGGAATCTACTTGGAATACAACGGATGAAGGCTATTGCGACGGCGAGGAACAAACCGTAGAGGATTTTGCGGTTTCGAACTATACGGTGGACGGAACAAAAGATTTTACCTATACCGTTACGCTGCAGAAAAAGTCCGGATACGGCGCGGGCCTGATGCTATGCGTCGGGGATGCCGCGTCCCGCGATGGGATCAAGAACGGATATCTCTATTTTATAGCAGATCCGGGCAATGTGTATTACAACGCGTTCAAAGATAATGCATCCGTTACGGGACCGGTGGGAAGAGCGCTGACGGATGCGGAAAAGGCAACGGATACCTTTACATTTCGGGTAAAATACAACGCAGCGCTGAAAACCGCGGTGTTTTCTCTGAACGGCCAGACCGTTGCTGTTTATAATTCTGCTGAAAATTTTTCGGGACGGCTTGGCTTAATGGCGCACGATGCACGGATTGCGTGTAAAAGCGCGGTTGTTTCGGTTCAGGATGGCGGCTTTGATACCAATATGACCAATTGGATGGGATTCAAATCCGGCTGGACCGTTACAACGGCGGGCTATCTGGACGGAGGCGAGCGCACGACCTTTGATTTTGCTTTTTCCGATATAGCCGCGGACGGAACAAAATCTTTTGTGTATGCTGCGGAAATGGAAAGAATTGAAGGATATGGGTTCGGAATTGCCTTCGGCGCACCGGCGTTTACCGACAGCACCGCAGATCCCCAGAAAGAATGCGTTATCTTTATGGTGGACGAGCAAAGTGTCGTGTATAATATCCGCGATCAGGAATATATCGGCAGGAAGCTGGAGGCGGATGAGATTTGCCCTGTTTTGAAGGATAAGGGGGCTGATCCGATGCGTTATACCTTTACCCTGTCCTATGATGCTGAGACCGGGGAAGCGAAACTTTCGCTGAACGGAAAAGAGATCGCTGCGCTGGCTGCTGCGGACATCATCGGCGGCCGACTGGGGCTGCTGGCGCATGATGCCAGAATCTATGTAAAGAGCGCGCATTATGAAGAGACCGGCACGGAACCGGAGCCTGCGACGCCTCCCGCCACAGAGCCGATTGCGCCTACAGGTGACAGCACGCTGTCTCTGCTCTTCTATTTTGCGCCGGCATTCGCAGGCTGCCTTTGCATCAGCCTTATATTCCGGATGAAAAAAAGAAGCGGCGGAAAGGTATCCTCATAAGCCGGGCGGATAATCGGCAGAGGAACATAACAGGCCCTGAAAAGAGAAGCCGAATACGGATTTGAACGGCTGCCGATAACGTATTGGCGTCAGGCCGGGCGCGCTTGCTGAATGCAGGCCCGCCCGGTTTTTATTTTTACATGCTGCTTTGCTGAGCCGCCGCGTTTTACATACCCGGCTTGTCAAAGGCGCTTTGCAGCTTTTCTAATGCATGCTTTTCGATTCGGCTTACATAGGAACGGGAAATCCCCAGCATCTTACCGACCTCCTTTTGTGTGCGCTCTATGCCGTTGAGCAGTCCGTACCTGAGCTCAATGATTACGCGCTCACGTTCCTGAAGACAAGATTTAATGACTTCATACAGCCTTTTGGTCTGCAGCTTTTTATCGATAGAATCAAAGATTTCGTCTTCCTCGCAGCTGAGCAGGTCCATCAGCGCGATTTCATTGCCTTCCCGGTCGATTCCCACCGGCTCGTCGATGGAAACCTCGTTATTGTATTTTTTGCCTGCACGGATGTACATCAAAACTTCATTTTCGATGCAGCGAACGGCATAAGTCCCAAGTCTGCTGCCCTTTTCTTTATTAAACGTCGAAACTGCTTTGATCAGACCGATGGTGCCGATGGAGATCAGATCTTCGGAACCGGTATTTTGGGAAGTATATTTTTTTACGATATGTGCTACCAGGCGCAGATTGTGCTCGATCAGAATATTCCGTGCATTTGCATCCCCCGCGGCATATTGATCCAAATAGAATGCTTCTTCTTCTGCAGACAATGGTTTCGGAAATAGATTCCCTCCTGTGACAAAACCCGACATGCCCAAATGTAGCCCTCCCTATATATAAACGAAGCCGCTATACTTGTCGAAAAACTTGTTTTATAGGACAAATTTATAGTGCTTGCGATTGCAGATATCGTTCATAAGCAATATATGCGCGGAACATGCCCGGCTGTGTCTGTCTGATTTTTATTTTTTGAAAAATTCTGAATCAAAGAGCAGCGGCAGTCTTTATCCGGCGCTGCCTTGCGAGGAAACGGGGAATCCCGCAAGGCAGGATTATGCTGGGAAAAAGGCACCCCGGAGGAACGGAGGGATAAATTTTAAGTTATAAAGGGATTTTTAATTGTTGAGATGCGAAGCGCGCGGTGTAAAATAAAGCTGCAGCATTTGACGCCTGCCTCGCGTAAAAAAGAGGATGCACAGCGCTGTCAAATGCTGCAGAAAACGGACAATCAGGACGCCGGAAGCCGCAGTACAGCTTACCGGACAGACCGGCGTCCGCGTGAACAGATGCGTGAAATGATCAGAAGTATTCCGGGAGATAAGAGCCGTGGGCCGCAATTAGGTCATCACACATTGCCGTAATTTCATCCTGGGATAATTCGGCGCCGGTGTGCGGATCCAGCATGGCCGCCATATAAATGTAATCTTTCTTCCGTGTTACGGCTGCTTCAATCGTCAGAAGCTGCACGTTGATGTTGGTCCGGTTCAAGGCTGCGCATTGCTCCGGCAGATCGCCGACAACACAAGGATTGATGCCGTTTTGATCCACCAGGCAGGGAACCTCGACACATGCGTTCTGCGGCAGATTCGTAATCAGGCCGGTATTCAGGACATTGCCGTGGATCCGGTAAGGCCGGTCGGATTCCATTGCGCCGATAATATAGGAGGCAAATTCGTGTGTTTTATTGTGCGTCAGCGCGGTATCATTCACAAGGGCTTCACGCATTTTACTCCAGCCGTCGATCTGTGCGATGCAGCGTCTCGGATATTCGTCCAGCGGGATTTGATACCGCTCAATGAGCTCCGGATATTTTTCTTTGATATACCAGGGCAGATATTCCGAAGAGTGCTCCGAGGACTCTGTCACATAATAACCAAAGCGATGCATAATATCGCGGCGTACCAGGTCTGCATTCGGAATATCCGGCGTGGGATGCAGCGAACGTCTCTTGATTTCCGGATAGAGGTCGCGGCCGGTTTTTTTCGTAATCTTTAAAAGCCACGCCTGATGATTGATACCGGCGATCTCCCATTTGCAGTTTGATACGTATTCGTGCATCTGGAGCAGAGAAAGCAGTCCGGAGGCGCAGCTCTGTACGCTGTGGCAGAGACCGACGGTTTTAATTTTCGTAAACCGCTGCATATAGCCGCTGAGCATGGCCATGGGATTGCTGTAATTGATAAAAAGCGCATCCGGACATACTGCTTCCATATCCTTTGCAATTTCTTCCATAACGGGAATGGTCCGAAGCGCCCGGAAAATACCGCCGATTCCTAATGTATCGGCGATGGTCTGCCGCAGGCCGTATTTCTTCGGAATCTCAAAGTCAATGACAGTCGATGGCTCATATCCGCCGACCTGGATGGCATTTACCACATATTTTGCACCGGCAAGCGCCTCCCTGCGGTCCAGCGTTGCTTTGATATCCGCCAGTCCATTGTGATTTTTGTTGATGTTATCCAGCATTGCTTTGGAGTCTGCCAGCCTGACCGGGTCAATGTCATACAGACAAATCTCAAAGGGCCCGAGCTCCGGCGTCAGGATACAATCGCCCAACACATTTTTTGCAAAAACCGTGCTTCCTGCTCCGACAAAGGTAACTTTAAACATAAATATCCGCCTCCTTTTTCAATTCAGCCGCCGTGCCGCCGCCCGGTGCCAGTATTGGCGGAGGCCGCCGGCTGTGCGCCTGTTCTGCAGCCATGAAAGAAATCCGCGTACCGCAAAACAAAACCCTCTGCTTTAGCCGCTGGTTCAGAAGAATGAGGCAGATGCCGCGGGTTTGGCGCTTCTTTGCTTTCATGTTACATTTATTTTGCTATGTCCGCTTGCGCCGACATGCACAGTATATGATTTCCCGTCTTTTATTCCAATAGCGCCATGTTGTGTTTTTTTATATATATGTTGTATTTGTAGATTGTATTTTATAAAGATGCCTGCTATGATATCTGCGGACAGGAGGTCTCGCGCGAAATGGGGATTGATATGGAGGATAAATTAACCATCTATCAATGCGGATATCAGAAAACGCCCCCGGATCATAAATACGGTCCGGCGGTCCGCAATCATTTTCTGATCCATTATGCTGTTTCCGGCTGTGGTACTTATACGGTAGGCGGAACAACTTACGCGCTGCAGGCAGGGCAGGGCTTTTTGATAGAGCCCTTTGTCACTACGGTATATAAAGCGGACCATGATGATCCATGGGAATATTATTGGTTTGGATTTTACGGAGGGGAGGCCGCTGCACTGCTGGCGGAAGCGGGGATGAAATCACCGGAGCTGACCTTTCATTCCCCGCTGAAACAAACGGAACGTGTTTTAGCGGAAATGAACAGAATCAGCCTTTCCGGCAACGCGGACCGCTGCGGGCTGCTGTCCCTGCTTTATCGATTTTTCTCCATTCATAACAAGAATCTCTCCCAGATGCAGCAGCGGCTGCTGCGTCTGGGGCCGGACCGCAATACCTATATCTCAGAGGCAGTCAACTATATCGAACAAAATTATAATTATCACATTACGGTATCGGATATTGCCAGGCATGTGGGACTGGACCGCTCCTATCTATACCGCCTGTTTCTGTCAGATACAGGGATTTCTCCGCAGCAGTACCTAATCGAGTACCGGCTGACCGCTGCCTGCCGGATGCTCAGCGCAAACCGGCATAATATTACAGAGATTGCCTATTCCTGCGGCTTTTCGTCTGTGGCGCATTTTTCTGCCGCCTTTAAAAAAAAATACGGCGCCTCCCCGCTGCGGTATAAGAATCAGATGTAAGATGCATGTGCCAGATATCGGAACGGCGGCTATCTGCGGCTTCTCCAGTTCCGGTAAATCGTGGCGACGGAAAGCGTGATTGTTAAAATGCAGAGCGCCCACTGCAGGGCCGCCGCTATGCTGTTATCCAGAAAATCCATAAAAGGATTATAATAGTCCATGATCAGAAGAACCACCAGCATGATTGCCAATATATTTGTCAGATGCGGCAGCAGCCGTTTCAGTCCCTGCGGAAATTTCATTCGTTTCGCTCTCCAATATAAATGATATCGCTGACATCCCGGCCGGAATTAGAGGGCTTTGTATAAACCTGGCCGGCAAACGTCATCAATGCAATGCGGCCTCCGTCTAAATTGTAGGCCGTGCGGCAGCCCAGCGCTTCCATAAGAAGGGCCAGCTCCCGCATACTCAGACCATTTGAATGGCTCTGCCTGCCGTCTACGATGAGAAATACATAGTGCCCCGGTTCATAATACCCGATGGCGCAGCGGGGATGCTTTGACAGCAGATAGCTGGAGGTATTGAAATTTGTAAGCGCCTTTCCGTCCTGATCCAGCAGCATAGGTCCAAAACACCACGCCTGATAGGCGCCTTTGCTGATCAGATACTCCTTAAGCGCCTCCTCCTCATAGTCGCCGGGCGAGAGGGTTTCCATGGTGCCGTCGTAATACAGGACACAGATGTCTGACGCATTTTTTTCGGAACGGTAAAGCCTGCCGTTGCGCACGACAACGCCCCGCTCCATTAATCCGTAGGAATCTCCGGAGATTGCCAGAATCGCATTGTGCGCACGCCCGATCTGCAGCACGCTCTGCGCATAATTTTTACCATAGGTATCATGTGCGAAGGCAGTACGGATACATTCAATATTTGCAATCCGAATATCTGCGGCATAATAGGTCACCAGATCTTCTCCGGCGCCGGTGACCACTGTCTCTATCTTGATTGAAATTTCATCGCTTTGATACGAATCCGCAGTCCATACGGCCGGCGTAGGAGTCGGCGCAGGAGAGGGTGTTATGACGGGCGTTGCGGATGGGGTAAAAGCTGCGGCGGACGGCGTAAGGGATGGTTCCGCAGAAACGGGAGCCGACGGTGTGCCGGTCTGAATCAGCAGTGTTGCTTCTGGTTCCGCGGCAGACGGCGACGGCGTGCCCCAGCCAACCAAGGGAACCATCGACCTGCCCATCAGCCGCCAGCCGGATTCGCTGCTGAAGCGCCGTGTCGACCCGGAGGGTCTGCCCTCCCGCACGGAGTACGAAACCCTATCCGTCTCCCATGGCCGCACCTTGCTGCGGCTGCGGCCCATCACCGGCCGTACCCATCAGCTGCGGCTCCATATGGCCGCCATCGGCTGTCCCCTCACCGGTGACTGGCTCTACGGCGCGGAGGACAAGTCTCTCATCGCCCGCCCGGCACTGCACAGCTATGAGCTGTGGCTGCACCATCCGTTGACGGATCAGCTTCTCCACATCACCGCTCCCCTACCGGAGGACATGCGGTGTCTGTTGTAAGGGCCGCATAAAATTCATGTGAAAAGCGGCTGTGCATC
>ERZ779746.1161-NODE-1161-length-10734-cov-3.684802_pt1 | contig 10734 bp, 8 predicted proteins | sample MGYA00511888_ERZ779746 | MGnify/ENA primary metagenome ERZ779746 (study PRJEB29588, sample SAMEA1964695) | human gut metagenome | biome: human gut; feature: human-associated habitat; material: faeces | place: Denmark | collected 2008/2010 ... | reverse complement strand
CGGAACATACAGGACAGAGCGGCAGCTATCTGGTGACCGTCAGCGCCTCGGCGGAATGGATCCATGCGCCGGAGCGCGTATTCCCGGTGAAAATCGATCCTACTACATATACACCGTCCACAGCCGCGGCGATCCAGGACGCCACCGTATATTCCAAATCGCCGGACAGCAATTCCATGAATATCTGGTCCAACATTTATATCGGACGTGAAAGCGGGACCTCGTACGGAAAGCTGCGGGCCTATGTGAATTTTACGCTGCCGAGCCTGAAAACGACGGATCGGATCTGCAGCGCGTATCTGACGTATTATCAAACCTTTTACAGCACCTGGAACAGCGCCAATGCGCTGGATCTGGAGGTGTATGAAGTGCTGCGGTCCTGGAGTCCCACCAATCTGACGTGGAACAATCAGCCGGCCATGACAGCAGGGGGCGTGGGCACAGATGTGATTGATGTGATCAATTGCTATCAATCCTCCGCCAATATGGATAAGATATGGGTACTCACCAAGCTGGTGGATCAGTGGTACCGCAATGCGGGCAATCATTACGGAATTATGCTGAAATACGGCAAGGAAGAAAGCACCGCCACTTCTGACTTAGCGTACGCGAGCTTCCAGTCCCGCCGCGGTTCGGATACATCGCTGTATCCGACGCTGGCAATTACCTATACCAGTCATACGGGCTTTGCGGATCACCGGTCCACCCACAGTCTATCCATCGGCAGAAGCGGGACCGTGTATGTGACGGATTACACCGGGGATATGATTTATGTCCATGAGGATCTGTCCACTTATGGTCTGCGCATGCCGCTGTCCGTATCCCACACATACATTCTGAGTGAAGCGGCAGACGGAATTACCACAACGCTTGATACGTTATATGGCCACGGCTGGCGTCTGAACCTGATCCGGACCGTCACGGAGACCACAATTTCGGGAAACCGTTATCTGATTTATACGGACGGAGACGGAGGCAGACATTTTTTCAAACAGTCCGCAGCGGATACCGCCGAATATATTTCAGAAGAGAATGGAAATGTCATCCTCACAAAGCCGGGAAACAATGCGTCCTACACCTATCTGCTGGAGGACGGCGACGGCAATCAAATGCATTTTAACGCCCTTGGGAATATCATCAAGGAAAAAGACACGGCAGGAAACGAACGAACCTATACTTATGCGGCGGTAAATGGAATTACGCGGCTTACCGAGGCAAGGGACGGCGGCAACGTAGCCATCAGCTTTACCTATGATTCGTCAACCAATCAGCTGACCGGCATGACATCTGCCGGACAGACGATCCAGTACAGTTATACAAACGGCAACCTGTCGTCTATTCGGTATGCGGATAACCGCAGTACGAGTTTTGATACGAGTATCGAAAGCCATTTATTCCGGTATGCGCATGCGGTCGGTGAAAATTTCTTTTCGTTCAGTTTTCAGACAATCCGCAGCCAGTATATCATAGGGGGCGTCTCGATTCTTTCCCAGCAGGGAGGGCTTCCTGCCGAACGGATGAATTTTACCTATGAGCCGGGTCGGACGGTGGTGGAACACAGATATAACGGAAATTACCGGGGAACAGAATATGTATCCTTTGACAGCTACGGCAGGACCACTGGGATTGTGGACCATGAAGGCCGCGCCGTCTTTCAGCAGTACCAGAATACATCAAAACGGCGGAATTTGGTGCGTTTCCAGTCAGACGAGATCCCGCTGGTGAGAAACCATATGATATATGGCGGGGCGGAATGTGTTCCGCAGGGAAATGATATATATGCCAGCGGCTTAACCATGGAACGGTCTGCTGCCTTTGCCCGTACGGGAAATTACAGCTATAAGCTTACAAAGGACAGCGGCACGCAGGTTGACGGAAGACTTGAAAACTTGAAATATATTGCGCCGGGGACGACATTTACCTTCAGCGTATATATGAAAATCATCTCACTGCAGACCAGCGGCGGCGGAATATGCTTAGAGATCGGATATTTTAATGAGGACGACCAATGGGTGACGGAAAGAAGCGCAGTGGAGACAAAAAGCACGTCTGATTGGATCCGGATGTCAAAAAGTGTGACGGTAACTTCAGCAAATTTAGATTTAGTTGTATGCCGCGTTCTTTTTTTGCAGGCAAACGGAACGGCTTACGTAGACGATATGCAAATAGAGGAAAGCGCGGCGGCAGGCGGTCATTTGAATTTCGTGGAAAACAGCCCGTTTAGTCATGGAAATTATCAGTGGAGCAAGCTGGGAACAACCGGCACGTATACGATCAGCGACCAGATGCTGAAAATGACGGGAACGCCGGGCGTTACGACGACTGTATACCAGGATATCTATGTCAATGGAGAAGCAGGAGATACCTTTCTATTCGGCGCCCGGGGAAAAGCAGCGGCACTGGTATCGGGCTGGAACAGCAGAACATTTGAGGTGCGGATTGCGGCGTATCTGGATACCGATACAGGAAGCAGCAGTGCCGGAGCCATTGTAAGCGCTGCGTTTCATCCCCTGATATCGGATTGGCAGAATACATACGGCGTGCTGAAGACGACGCGGGCATATAACCGGATCCGGATTGTACTGACCTATGGAAATCAGGCAAATGACGGATATTTTGACGATGTCATGCTGTATAAAATGGATGGAGGGACATTTTATACATACAATGCCAACGGTTACCCGACAAAGATCCAATATGGAATCCATACGACAGAGTATACGTACCACCCGACCTATGTATCCAAGGCTGCAACAGAAATCATCAAAGAAGACGGAAATATCAAAGAAAGCATATCGTATACATATAACGGCAGCAGGCTGCTGACAGATATGGCAACGGTCATACGGAATAAAGAGACGGCGGGAACGGAGGATGAATATCTGATTACCCAATATGTTTACGGCTCAGGCGGCCCCAGCTACGGCAATCCGGTATGCAAATTCCTGATCTATCAATTCAAACAGGACAGCGGTGCGTGGATGATGGTGGATCTATCACGGACGCTGTACGAATATACTGCGGACTACAGGCAGTTAACAAAAGAAACGGATCCCAACGGGTACATCAAATGGTATGAATATGACAGCATAGGACGGCTTACCGAGGAGCGGGATAATGAAAGCCGGCTGAAAACGTATACGTATGACGCAGTGGGGCGTGTGACATCGGTTACGGAGTCGGAATTTGAGGATGAGGACCCGGGAGAAACGGTTACATATACCTATACCGGAGACCAGATCAGCACCATCACACAGAATGGGTTTTCATATGGATTTACGTATGACGGATATACCCGGCCGTATACGGTAACGGCAGGAGGACAGCAGCTTGCGCGTTATGGCTACAGCAGCACTACGGGAGAGATGACCAGCCTGACATACGGAAATAATCAGGTGATGGGATATGAATATGACGAGGACGGAAGGCTGATCGCAGTCAGCGATAACGGCAGCACGAAATATTTGTACGACTATAACGGCTCCGGTCAGGTAGGAAAGGTTACGGACCATGAAAACGGCGTCACGTGGCTGTACGATTACGACGGAAGAGACCGCCTGAGCAGCGTGATAGGAAGCGGCGGAGAGCAGATCCGTTATACGTACCAGGATTTTGACGGAAGCAGCAAGCAGACGACCATGCATTATCAGACCGCCGGCAGCTTAAACATGTCCGTGAGATATGAATACAACCGGAAAGGAACCTTAAGCACGGCATTTTATGACGGAACCATGCTGTATGAAATGTATACGCGCGATAAGCTGGAAAGAGTCGCGTCAAAGAAAACAAGCGCGATCACGGGAACCAATTATCAGCTGAGCACATGGTATGAATACGATGCATACGAGGGATACACAGACAGCGCCAGCGAGCGGATTTCAGGAATGGGGTATGAGATCCGGAATGCAAGCAGCGGAAGTGTTGTGAAGGAACCGGTAAACTATGCGTACTATTATGACAAAAAGGGAAATATTACAGGCTACACGGAATACGATCCGGAGAAGGGAACGTCGAAAAGCGTCTCATACGAATATGATCATAGAAACCAGCTGATCCGGGAGGATAACCTGATCCTGAACAAAACGATTACGTATGAGTATGAGGGCGGAAATTTAAAGAAAAAGAAAGAGTATGCGTATACGACGGCAACAGATTTAAGCTGGTATACGCCGATTGCGGAGATCATATACGGATATGACGGAAGCTGGAAGGACAAACTGACCAGCTATCACGGGAAGAGCATTACATACGACGGAGGTGGGAATCCGCTGTCGTATCTGAACGGGACATATACCTTTACATGGAAGCAGGGGCGAAGGCTGGCAGGGGCAAGCAGTACGAGCAAGAACCTTACGGCGAGCTATTTGTATAACGAGGAGGGAATCCGGACGCAGAAGACGGTAAACGGTGTAACAACAAAATACCTTGTGATGAACGGACAAATCCTGATCCAATACACAGGAACGGGAAGCACAAACGCGTTTTATTTTTACTATGACGATACGGGAAGCATCATGGGATTCCGGTATAACGGGTGCTACTATGTATACCTGAAAAACGCGCAGGGGGACGTGACGGGGATTGCACGATCGGTAAGCAGCGGGTATACTATAGAGGCAAAATATATATATGACAGCTGGGGAAAGCTGATTCGTATTGAGGATGGTGAGGGAAACACAGTCACGAGCACCGGGCATATCGGGTATCTGAACCCGTTCCGGTACAGAGGATACTATTACGACAATGAGACAGGATTTTATTATTTGCAGAGCCGGTATTATGATCCAGAGGTTGGGCGGTTTATTCATGCGGATAGCCAGCTGACAACCGGTAATGTAACCGGAATGAATCTGTTTGCTTACTGCGGCAATAATCCTGTAAACATGACCGACGAGGATGGCACATGGCCTTCTTGGGCAACAAAATTGTTGGTCGGTGCAGCGTTTATAGCCGCTGCTGCGATTGTAACAGTTGCCATAGGTGGCGCTGGTGCTGGTGTAGCTGGCTTTATTGCAGCTGGAGCACTAAAAGGCGCAGTAATTGGTGGTGCAATTGGTGCAACTACAGGAGCCGCTGGAGGAGCTATAAGTCATCGTGTATCAACCGGAAGTTGGAAAGGTGCTGGTAAAGCTGCACTTGAAGGTGGTGCTGATGGCTTTATGAAAGGCTCAATAACTGGCGCTATCACTGGAGGAGCAGGGCGAGCTACACAGGCATTGAGAAATACACAGGTCGCTGGGAAATTAGGAAAAACGGGAAAACCTCTATCATCACAAAGTGCAATAAAAAACGGAAAAGTAACAAACACCAGATTCTATAATGTAAACGGAAAGGCTACTTTCCAACTTGACTACACAAACCATGGCGGCCCAAAATATCACTCTATTCCTCATGGTCACAAAATAAATTTTCCTAATTCTAATCCATGGTCCGAGCCTATAAATAACTTGTGGAGATCGAGGTGGTAGAAAAGTGGATATAGAAAAACTTTTAAATGCTCACGGAGAAATAGAATTTGATTACAAAGGAAAACATTATTGCCTCGCTTGTTTTTGTATAAAAAAATTCCTAAAAAAGAGACGTGTGGAATATTGGTTAATGGAGAATTTAGAGGGCAACCAAAAAAAGCAGGTCTTTGATAGCGTTGATGATTTACTAGATGCCAACATTGGAGGAGAAAAGTTGAAAAACATTTTAGATTCAATTAAGATGGCAGATTAGTGTTTATCCTCTTTAGCCCGTCAAAAGTCAGACTGTGGAGATAATCCCAATCCCTTAAAGAGGTTTCAGGAGATTCCTGATAAAGTGCCGTGGTATCACAACGGCGATGCTTGCTGGCACATAGCAGATCACTTGTAGTATGTAAACATTTTGTGAACATTCAAAATTGAGGCCTGCATTTTCGCCTTTCAGTGAGGAAACAGTTGGAGGGCTTTCTCTTCCTCCGACTGTTACTCTCACGGTAAAGGAGGCAATTATGGGAAAGGTTAAACTGATTGTTCACGAGTGTTTTACAGGCAAGCAAAATCCAGAAGATATCTTTACAGCAGTATTTTTGTCAAATGCTGCCGCATTGGCGGAGAGCATATACCTCGGTATAATAAAAGAAACCGAACAATCTCAGGATTCACTTTGTTCCCAGAACGGAGCAGAACATGGAACAAGTGAGGAATGAGCCAGCCATTTACAGCGCAGCAGTCTATTGCAGATTAAGCAAGGACGACGAACAGGCAGGCGAAAGCGTCAGTATTGAAACACAAAAAATGATGCTGGAGGGCTTTTGCCACGAGCGAGGATTTTCCATTTACGAAATCTATGCGGATGACGGCTATTCGGGGCTGAATTTCAACCGTCCGGCATTCACAAGATTGCTTGAGGACATTGATGGCGGCAAGATCAATCTTGTCATTACCAAGGACTTGAGCAGACTGGGCAGAGACTATATCCAGACCGGCTATTACACCGATGTGTATTTCAGCCGGAAGCGGGTACGGTATATCGCCGTGAATGACGGAATCGACACCAACCGGGATGACAATGATATTGCGCCGTTCAAGAATATTCTGAACGATATGTACGCAAAAGACTTGTCCCGTAAGGTGAAGTCAGCGAAACGTCAAAGAGCCTACAAGGGGTACTATATCAGCGCACAAGCCCCCTACGGCTACAAGGTAGACCCAGTAAGCCGAAACCGTTTAATTGTGGATGATGAAGCTGCAGCCGTGGTAAAGGAAATCTTTCGTCTTTCTCTTGCAGGAAACAGTCTTTCGCAAATCAGTCGGATTCTGACCGCACGGCAAATTATCACACCGGGCGTCTGCAAGGCGCAGAACGGCGACACACGCTTTTCGAGGTATCAGCAGGGCAAGGATTCTCTTTTCGGCTGGTGTTATCAGACCGTGAGAGCCATTCTCCGGGATCAGGTATACACCGGAGATATGGTGAACCACAAGGTCGAGGTTATCAACTACAAGACGAAAGAGTGTGCCAGAGTACCGAAAGAACAGCATATCGTTGTTGCCGACCGCCATGAACCGCTTGTCAGTCGGGAGGACTATGAACGTGTGCAAACCTTAATCAGTTTACGGCACCGGCCGAAAAAGCATAACTTTGACAATGTGTTCAAAGACCTGACCTTTTGTGCCGAGTGCGGACGCCGTATGACGCTGATGATGAAGCCACTGAAATCTGGGCCAACACCGCTAATCCGCTGCACAAACCATTACAGCAACCCCGAACAGTGTAAGCAAAACCACTATATTTATTATGATGCTCTGTATGCGGAAGTGCTGAAACGGATCCGGGATATTGCTGGAAGAATGGAAAGCGGAGAATTGTTGGAGTGCATTTGCAAGAAAACGGCAAAGCATGTAAAAGCGGACAAGCTGATAGCGGAACAGGCGAAAATCAACAAGCGATTGACTGTGCTGAAAAAGATTATCAAAAAGCTGTATGAGGATTTTGCAAGCGACCTGCTGGATTCGGATAGTTACCATTCCATGTTGACCGAGTACACGCAGGAACAAAAGCAACTGACTGCAAAACTTGCGATAATCGAAACCGAGCTGAATAGCACGGAAAACGATGAACAGAATGTGCAAAAACTCAAAGCAATTTTGGACGAGTTTCTGAATGTAGAAACTCTGACAGCGAATATGCTCAATCGGTTAATTGAGCGAATTGAAATCGGGCATACCGTTAAGGTGGACGGTTGCCATGAACAGGAAATCAGCATTGTCTACCGTTTCATCGGAACGGCGGACGAAATTTGAAACAGGAATAAAAGTGAGAATAACGACCGCGTAATCACGAAAGTGATTGCCGGGTACATATAAATGTCCAGCCGAGACGGGCTGGTATTATCTGCAGAGCCGGTATTATGATCCGGAAGTTGGAAGGTTTCTGAATGCGGATGAGGAAGAAAATGCGATTGATGATATGCCGGATCATAATGCGTTTGCATATACACAGAATAATCCCATAATGCGAACAGACAGCTTGGGAGAAAACTGGTTCACAGACTGCTGGAATGGTATAAAGAAAGGGGCCTCTACTGCATGGAGATGGGTCAAAAAGACAAGCAATACCGCATGGAACTGTATGAAAAGAACAGGAAGCTGCACATGGGGATGGATAAAAAACACCGGTTCAACCGTAGCGGGTTTCTTTAAAAATACCATCTGGCAAAAAGGAATTGTAGATGCGATATGGAATACTTTTTGTAAAAAATGGGTGTGGGAAAAATTCTGCAAGGAGATGGTATATAACACATTCCTAAAAAAATGGGTCTGGGAGACGTTCTGTAAAAAGTGGACCTGGGAAACCTTCTGTAAGAAATGGGTCTGGGAGACTTTTTGCAAGGATTGGGTGTGGGAAACTTTCTGTAAGGATTGGATTGCGGATAAAGCGTGGAATTGGCTTAAAACCAATTGGAAAAAAATGCATGGACTGGCTTACTGCTTTAGGAGGTCTAACGATTACGTTGATTGGCCTTGTAGCTGCAATTGCTGGAATTACAATTCCGATTGCTGGTCAGATTATCATGGGGATCGTTGCAGTAGTGTTTGCAATTTGGGGAATTGGACGGATTGCCAATTTCTGGTATGGGGGTGTTTTATGAAGATTGTTTTAATTATCATGTATTTATTGGTTTTAATATTTATGCCATTATACTTAATTACAGATAATGTGATTGTAGGATGGATCGGTTATACATCACTTTTCATTTCATCTGTTATTTCATTGATTAATTTAATAATGAGTAAATCAAAAGGTTGAGTCACAGTAAAACGGATGCATTGGGCAGAAAGGCCTTCGATGAGCTGCAGCTCGGAACAGGCTTTCTGTGGCGCCAATTTGATTACTGCACAGATTTAATGGAGATGCATGGTATCAATTGTTCGTGAGAAATCTCACTTTGGGGTTCACTATTTTGGCAGGTAGTATTACTGGTATTATTAGAGAAATCGTATCATGGTTTTATACTTTAATATCCTGAAGAGTTATATTCATTATATAAATAGGAGTATGATTTAAAATGAAAAGGCTATTTAGATTATTTGTCTTAATATTCACTTCAGTTGTTATAGGCCTTATAGTGTTAAAAATATCGGATAACTATTTATTATGGATTCTTTCTGTTGTGATTACGGTTTTATGTGGAGGCATGTTATATAACCTGATTCATAAACGGAAAAAGGGTTAACCAGAGGGAGATTATAATAACGACAAACGAGCAAACAGAACTGTAACCGATCTGCGGTAAGTCTGGACAACGAAGCGATTTTCGCCGCGAAATGAAAATGACCGCCGATTATTCGGCGATCGGGATTAAACTCTTGGTTAAGTGGGGGGTGCGGACATTTTCTTGGGAGCGCGTTTCAAGTCTTGTGTAAACGCAAAAAACTTGAAACGCGCTCACGAGCTCTATTCCGGTAACCGTCCCTCATACAGAATGCGCAGTTCCCCATAAACCTGTCCCCAGTTCCGTATTGGCATGGTCCATTTCTTTGTTGCTTCAAAGGTTGACAGATAGAGCGCCTTCAGCAGTGCTGTATCACTGGGAAACACGCTGCGTTGGCGGTTTCGTTTTCGGTATGTGGCATTCAAGCTCTCGATCGCATTTGTGCTGTAGATGACTTTTCTTACCGTAGTGGAAAACACCGTATTCTGGTACTTTTTGATAAGTTGTGGCTCATAGTCACCGTTACGATCACGGGGGACTGCCATCTCCATATCCCCATAGCTGGAATACCAATCGCATTCATCTGTGCAATCCACTTCGTTGGCGTCATTACAAAACGATTTAACCCGCCTCATTTTTAACCGCCTCGAATTGCACACGGTTAAAATCGGGATTATTCAATCATTCTTTTTCATTTTCCCACATTTCCCGAAACGCTTCAATATAAAATTTGATACAGCTCGGGTATGTATATAAATACCTTCTGCAAACTTTTTTATATAGGACTAATATTTTTGTATCACAAGCAAAATCCAAGAGGCAGTCAAGCAAATACGATCATTCAGCTTCTGATACTTCTCTGTTACACACATCTTCAACCAATGGCAGGTAGGCATCATACGCTTCTTGATAAAGTTTACTTATATTCTCTGCAATCTGATATATACTTTCTTCCATCAAATCACCTCATAATATTTAATTGCATCTTTTATTGCCTCCACTTTCTCTTTTGGTGGACGTTTCCTCGGTTGTTTCAATTCTTCTACTGCATTAGGCGCATCATAGATTGTCAACCCCAGAGACCTCTTCACTTCCGCAATATAAGCTGTATGTACTATAAATCCGTATTTTCTCTCTACATAATCCTGTATCATTTTATATGTGATTTTTGGTTTCGGCTGATACTTCTTCGCCTGTTCTGCAATAGCATCCAAAGGCACTTTTCTCTCGCCTTCTCTAAATTCAACCTTCATATTGATATGACTATCTGGTGACTTGTGGGACAAAAGTACGATTGTCTCCACATGTCCGGTCCATGGAAACATATCCACCGGCTGCACCTTTTCACACTGAAACCCGTTTCCGCAGAACGCCTTCAGATCCCGGGCCAGCGTGGCGGGATTGCAGGATACATAAATCAGCTTTGCGGGAGAGGCTTGCACAATGGTTTCGATCAGTACGGGATCGCAGCCTTTGCGTGGGGGGTCCACGATGATCAGGTCGGGCCACCGACTTTCGGGCGTGGATCCGCCGGCGGGGCAGGGCGTGTC